>Ga0307928_10003247_pt1 | contig 12413 bp, 17 predicted proteins | sample AceLakmetagen232_FD_201815 | JGI IMG/M metagenome (GOLD analysis project Ga0307928, IMG submission 201815) | Saline water microbial communities from Ace Lake, Antarctica - #232 | ecosystem: Environmental > Aquatic > Non-marine Saline and Alkaline > Saline | place: Antarctica: Ace Lake... | reverse complement strand
TAGAGTAAGTGGAACACGAGCGACTGATGGTTATTTAATGCTAATGGGTCAATTGACTAACATTCCACCAATTAGACCTGATGTTAAGTTCTTACATTTACAACGTGGTAAAAGTAAAATGGATTATGATAGCACTAAGAAGAAAATTATACATGGTTTGCCTGATGATGGTGCTGGTGGTTATACAACAAAAAAGAAAGTAGATGCAAAATATGTATGGGATCATGGAGAAGGAAAACAGCGACTTAATACTGATGTTAATAAATTAATTAAATGGTTAAACGAAAATTTAGGAGAATAACATGAAAGAAAAGACGCGTAAATATCTTCCTACGTTTGCAGAATTGATTGATAGATTATCTATTGCTCAATTAAAAGAAGTTTTTATATCTAAATATAAAAAAGAATATGCTGATGAAATAAATGATATTGTACATGACATTGATTTAATAATAAAAGATGAGAATGTACAACTTGATGGTAAAGCTGTTAGAGCATTGGTTGTTTTGGCTCAAATGAATTTACATATTTGGCACAATGAAACATTATATCGTGCTGGAACTGGAAATGGTAATTTGGGTTTAACACATGGTTTAAATGGAATACGAAATACTGCGAAAAATAAAATACAAGAAATTTTAGGAGGCAGAAAAGACTACAAAATTGATTGTATAGCAGCTGATTTTAAAGATTGGGATGTAAGCTGGGATAATGATAATATGGAGAAATAAAATGAAAAAATTAATATCTGTAATTTTTCCAACAAGAAAACGAGTACCACATTTAACTAACTTATTGAATGCGATTATTGAAACTACAAATGATATTAGTAGAATTGAAGTATTATTAAGAGTAGATACTGATGATGAACAGACATTGTCATTTTTAACACTTCCAAATAATGCACAAAAACATACCGTGAAATATAAAAAAGTTCTTGATTTGATTGTAATTGTAGGTGACCGTGGAAATGGATATATAGATTTTAATGATTGGTATACTGCATTAGCATATACATCAACTGGTGAATGGGTATGGTATTTAAATGATGATATTACACTCCACCCTTCCGCAAAAGGTTGGGATTCTCGTATTGAAAAAATACCTGGAGATAAAATTCTTATACCGGATGTAGGCAGTTATGGTTGGCCGTTTGTGCCGAGGAAATTCTTTGATGTTATCAAAGGTGTGTGGATTGGCCCGTTTGATATTTGGTGGTGGGACGCTGGACAATCTTTAGGATGTATTCAACGAATAGATGTGCCACAAAAACATCAAATAATTAGTGATGATTTAACAAAAGAAAAACACACATCCCACCAAATAAAAAATAGTTCAGGTCATACATATTTTTGGTTTACGAAAAAAGACCCAAATGGTTTGAAGAAGTCATTTATAAAAATATTAAAACAAGGGTTAAAAGATGGTAAGCCACCAACTGATTTAATTACACAACACAATATAAAAAAATGGGTAGCAGTGAAATGAAAAAATTAATATCAGTAACAATACCAACAAGAAAACGAGTACCACATTTGACAAATACTTTAAATAATATTATCGCGACAGCAAATGATGTTAGTAGGATTGAAGTATTATTAAGAGTAGATACTGATGATGAACAGACATTGTCATTTTTAAAAATTCCAAAGAAAGCACAAAAATGTACTGCGAAATATGAAGGCGTTCTTGATTTGGTGGTAATTATTGGTGATCGTGGATTAGGTTATCAAGAAGTTTCAAAATTTTATAATGAATTAGCTAAAGCAGCTACTGGTAAATGGGTATGGATTTTTAATGATGATTCTATTTTTGATACAAAAGGGTGGGATTCTTTTGTTAAAGAAAAACCTGACAACAAAATACTTTTACCTAACGGAAATAAAAGAGGTTGGGTAGATTTTCCTGTTGCTCCGAAAAGATTTCTTGAGTTTATAGAATATGATTTAGGAGCGCCAGATACCTATACATATTATGCTGGAAAAGTAAGTGGACGTATTGAAAAAATTCCAGTACAAATTAATCACACTCATATAAAGGATGAAGTAACAAGAGAAAAGAAGGCATCACTTCAAATCAATGATTATTTTAATATTACCAAACATGATAAAAACGATCACAGAAAGAATTTTCTTGAAAAAGCTAAACACTGGAATGGATGGCATAATTCGAATATAACTATATATGTTTCAACATGTAATCAACATTTACATCTGATAAAAATATTTGCTTACTTATTCAATAAATTTTGGGGTAATCATCAAGAGGTTATTATTTTGGGTTATGATGTTCCAACATTTAAATTACCTGATAATTTTAGGTTTATTTCAATGGGCAAACAAATGGGTGGAATTGAAATGTGGTCGACTGATTTAATGAAGTTTTTCAAATCAATAGACGACGAGTTTTTTGTGTGGACAACAGAGGATCAATTTCTTATTTCTAAAATAAATTTTGATTTTTTCAACAAATTGATATTATTATTAGATGAAGAGGTGGGTTGAATTGGATTGACATCTGATATGAGAAGGAAAGTACACGGAAAAACTCCATATGAAGATCATGAAGGCGTTATCATTAGTAATCCAGGTTCGGGAGATCGTATTTCTGCAACTTGGTCAATATGGAACCGTGAATATTTATTAAAATATTTACAACCAGGTCAATCGCCGTGGGATTTTGAAGTTCACGGTTCTCATAAAGCAAAAACAGACGGACATAAAATATTAGGAACAAACCCTGCTTGTGTTATTCGTTCATGTTGTGCAATAACAAGAGGGAAATTAACTATTCCATTAAGGCTTACGGCTATAAATGAAAAGGCAGTTTAGATACGGAGAGTATTGACGAATTAAAAAAATTGAAATTTATTACGGATACTTATGTGGGAGTTAAATGAAAATATTATTAATAATACCACCATCACCGTTTTTAGGAGATCAAAAGAGAAATCCGGCATTAGGAATAATGTACATAGCATCATTTCTCGAGAAGAATGGATATGAAGTTCAAATTATAGATTTACGAAATGTTATTGAAAACGAGTGGCTGATTTATGTACCAATGAATGAAATATATGGAATAACTGCTACAACACCAGAGTATTCAGGTGTTGTAAAGATTGTTAAATTGTTAAAGAAAAGAGATAGTAAATGTACAATAGTTCTCGGTGGTATGCATGCGACAACAGCAACTAAAATAGATGATATGTTTGATTGTATTATAAAGGGTGAAGGTGAATTATCTATAATAAAAGTGATAAATGATTATAAAGAGAATAAACTTAAAAAGAATTATGAAACACCATTAATGGGTTCAATAGATTTACCCTTTCCTGCCAGACATCTTTTAGAGGAAGATTCTTTTATTAATGAACATCTTTGTGAGCCAGGAGAAAGGGCTACGGCAATTATGGCGTCACGAGGCTGTCCATTTAATTGTTCTTTTTGTGCAAGTGAACGTATATGGAAAAGACGAACAAGATATAGAAGTCCTGAAAATGTTTATAATGAAATTAAACATATTATAGATACGTATAATGTTAGGTATTTTAGATTTCAAGATGATACGATAACAGTAAATAAAAAATGGATACTTTTATTGTGTGATTTGATAAAGGATTTAGATATTAAATGGAGAGCTAATACACGCGTTGATTTTGCTGAAAAGTATGTGATGGAAAAAATGTTTGAAGCTGGTTGTTATGAATTGGATTTTGGTATTGAAGATGTTTCACAAGAAGTTTTGGATATAAACAATAAAAAAGTAAAGGTTGAAGAAATCTATACTGCCATGAAAAATACAAAAGAGGTTGGAATAAATGTTCGAGCATTTTTAATGATAGGATTACCTGGACAAGGACATGATGTGAGTGACAATATTATTGAGTTTATTGAAAAATCAAATCCTGGTGCGGTTGATCTTTCTACTTTTATTCCATTACCAGGTTCTGACATATATGATAATCCTGATAAATATAATATTAAATTAAAAGATGATTTTGATTTGAGTGATTATGTTTTTACGGTTGGACTTTATGGCGATGAAGCCGAAAAGGATTTTGTGTTTGAACATGATAAATTAACTAATAAAGAATTAAAATTTCATAGAAGAAAAATATTAGAATATATTCAAAAAAGAAAAATGGTACTTAATAAATAAAAGGAGAGTATCAATGGACAAAATAGGTCTTATAAATGATACAATTGATAATCGTGACATTGATGAATTAATTGAATGGTTGAAAACATATCCAAGATTAACTAAAGGTAAATTGACGGTACAACTTGAAAAGGAATGGGCAGATTATGTTGGAACGAAATATTCAGTATTTGTGAACAGTGGCTCTTCAGCAAATTTGTTATTGTTATATGCGTTATCTCGTTTAAAAAACCACAACAATCGAGCAAAATTTTATAATCTTGGAGACAAGATAGTTGTACCAGCTCTTTCATGGGCTACTGATTTAGCGCCAGTTATTCAACTTGGATTTGAACCTGTATTAGTTGATTGTAACTCGGATGATTTGACACTTGATTTGAATCATTTAGACAAAGTTTTGCGGGAAGATGATAAGATAGTAGCTGTTATTTCTGTTGCTATACTTGGAATGTCGCCAGATTTAGATGAATTAAAATATATAACGGATGTACATGGGGTTGATTTGATAGAAGATAATTGTGAAGCAATGGGAACACTTTATAAAGGTAAACATATAGGAACTCACGGAATTGCCAGTACATATTCAACATATTTTGGACATCATATTTCAACTATTGAAGGTGGATTTATAAATACAAGTGATGAAGATTTATATAATATGTTATTGATGTTGCGTAGTCATGGGTGGTCGAGAGATTTATCAAAGGAAAAACAAGAGGAATTAAGAAAGGTTTGGGAAGTACCTGAATTTGATTCACTTTTAACATTTTATCAACCTGGGTTTAACTTGAGGTCAACTGATTTGAATGCGAAGCTTGGATTACAACAAATAAAAAAACTTGATGGTCATGTTCAACAAAGACATAAAAATTTTAATTTATATCAAGAATTACTTTGGAAAGAAAATGTACCTGATTTTCCTGGTTGGAAACCAAAACCTTTAGAAAAATCGTTTGTTTCCAACTTTGCGTACCCGATTATACATCCAATGAAAAGAGCGATGGTTTATGATTTACAAGCAGCGGGTGTTGAAGTAAGACCGTTAATATGTGGATCAATGGGGCGACAACCAATGTATGTAAGGGAATATGGAAAGAAGATATTACCAAATGCAAGTAAGGCTGATATGTTTGGATTTTATGTACCAAATCATCCTGGTATGGGTTTTGATGAAGTTAATTATATTTGTAATATATTAAATGAATATAAAGGAGTATTATAATGAAGGTATTAGTTACAGGAGGTACGGGCTTTGTTGGTAAAAGTTTACAAAAGATTAAACCTGAATGGAAATATGTTAGTAGTGAAGATATTTTTTTACTTAATCGTCAAAAAACATTTGATTATTTAGAGAACTTGAAACCTGATGCTATTGTTCATTTGGCAGCTAAAGTTGGTGGAATAAAAGCAAATAATGAACAACCTGAGAAATTTTTTGTTAAAAATGCTACGATGAATTTGAATGTACTTTCAATTGCAGTAGAACTTGAAATTCCAAGAGTGTTATCAGCGATAAGTGTATGTGCATTTCCTGATGTAGTAAGTCATTATCCATTTACGGAAAGTGATTTACATGATGGAGCTCCAGCAGAAACGAATTTATCTTATGGATTTTCTAAAAGGTTATTGACAGTACAGAGTAATGCTTGTAGAAAACAATATGGATTAAATTATTCAACTTTTGCTCCGAGTAATTTATATGGGCATGATGATAACTTTGATTTAGAATCGTCGCATTTTGTTTCTGCGATGATAAGAAAAATTTATGAAGCGAAAGATGGAGATGTTGTTGAATTTTGGGGAACGGGGAGTCCATTGAAACAAGAATTATATGTAGATGATTTGGCGAAAATAATACCAATGTTATTAGAAAAACATAATACTAATTTACCATTGATTGTAGCTCCATACGAAAATTTGAGTGTCAGAGAAATGATTGATATAATGCTTGATGTTACAGGCCGTGATATTAAAATTAAATTTAATGGAAATTTAGACGGTCAATTTAGAAAAGATGGAAATAATACAGAATTGATAAAATTGATAGGTGATTTTGATTTTATATCATTTAGAGAGGGAGTAAAGAAAACGTATGACTGGTATAAAAATATAAGGGAAAATAAATGAATAAACAAAAAGTTGCATTTCTCACAGGAATAAACGGTCAAGATGGGAGTTATTTGACGCGATTTTTATTAGATAAGGGTTATAAGGTTTGGGGAATATTGAAACGTAATTCCGTTGCAGAAAATCAAACATCAAGACTACAAGATGTATTTAAAAAAGAACTAAAGCATGATTTAGAATTAAAATATGCGGATTTAAATGATATGGCTTCATTGGTTCATGTATTACAAAAATCACAACCAGATGAAATATATCACCTCGGGGCTCAAAGTCATGTTCGTATTTCATTTGATCAACCAATTTATACTGCACAAACAAATGCTATTGGAACATTAAATCTTTTGGAAGCAATGCGGTTAACTGTTCCAAAGGCAAAATTTTATCAAGCCAGTAGCAGTGAAATGTTTGGTAATAATGTTGATTCAGATGGCTATCAAAGGGAAACAACTCGAATGAGTCCTGTAAGTCCTTATGGATGTACGAAACTTTTTGGGTTTAATATCGTTAAAAATTATAGAAGGTCATATAAGTTACATGCTTCCAATGGAATTTTATTTAATCATGAATCTCCTCTTAGAGGAACAAATTTTGTAACTAACAAAGTTGTTAAACGTGCTGTTGAAATTAAATTAGGTTTAGAGGACCAATTAACTCTCGGTAATCTTGAATCGAAACGTGATTGGGGACACGCTAAAGATTATGTTAAAGCTATGTGGATGATATTACAACAAGAAAAGCCAGATGATTTTGTTTGTGCTACTGGTATTTCACATTCTGTCAAAGAATTAGTTGATTATGTTTTTATGAAACTTGATATACAACAAACTTTTATTGGGGTGGATGCTAAATATTATAGACCTGAAGAATTACATACATTAAAGGGTGATTCAACTAAATTAAGAACAGCTACAGGATGGGAACCTGAAATAACATTTGAACAGATGTTAGATGAAATGATTGAATATTGGATAAAATTTTATGAAAAAAGTAAAAAGGAGTAAGTTATGCTTTGTTACAAAGATATGACATTTTGCCCATTTTATAAAGAATGTACAGACGAAAAAGATTGTCACAGAAGATTAACGCCAGAAGTTATTGAAGCAGCTGAGAAATGGATGAAAAATGCTCCAATTGCTCAATTTATGGACAAACCAGAGTGGTGTTTTATAGAAAAGGGTGCCAATGAAAAATAAGAATCTTGTATTTTGGACTGGTCTTAAAAGTAAAGATAAATTTCTTATTGATCGACATGATGATTATTCATGGATGGAATATAGCAAAAAAACGTGGAAATTTTGGTGTGAACAAAATAATCATGATTTTTATGCATTTGAAGAACCAATAGAAAAGGATTTGGTAACACACAGACCCAATTGGCAGCGGTGGTTTAAAATGTTAGATTTTATAGATAAATATGATCAAATACTTTCGACTGATGCATCAATTATGATTAAATGGGATACAGAGAATTTATTTGAATTAACGGATCATAAATTTACTGCATTAAAGTCTCGAGAAAATATGAAATGGACATGGGAAAGCGCTCAGGGTTATATATCAATGTTTCCTGGAGTTGAATTTGATGTAAAAAAATATTTTAATAGTGGTTTGGTTATTTTTAATAAAAAACATAAACATATATTAAAAGGATTTAAAGATTTTTATTATGCTAATCATAATATGATTGTTGAATATCAAACTGAAAAAGTAAAACGAGGAACTGATCAACCGGTTTTAAATTATTTTATACAAAAAACCAATACTGACATAAATTTATTATCTATAAAATATGGAATGAATCATTTATATAGGTGGCAAGCATTAGGTGGAAATTGGCAACTTAAAGAAGATTCAACTCCTTTTTTTATAAAATACATACAGCTTTGGATTTTTTCTGGTTTTAGTGATCGTGGAAAAACTCGTAATCAGTTAATGAAACAAACGTGGGATATAGTTAAAGAACATTATCATACTCGTGATAAATTTGATGATATATTGGACGAAGTTAAACATAGAGATACAGCGAAATATACTGTGAGTAGAAAATTTAAACGAGATATTCTTGAAAATTTTACGACGGATGAATATAAAGATAAGACTTGTTTGGAATTAGGTACGAGTCAAGGACAGACGACACGGATATTAAGTCATATATTTAAAAAGGTTATTACCATTGAAATAAATGATTGGAACATTGAACAAGCTCATATTACATGTAAAGGACGCGATAATATAGAAATTCGTAAATTTGATTTATATAAAGATGTGTGGGATTTTCCAAAAGATGTAGCAGTAGTATTTATTGACGCTAATCATACGTATGAGGGTGTAATGAGTGATGTTTTAAATAGTTTACGTAATTTTAATGACCCAATTTTAATTTTTGATGATTATGGACTTCCTAACGGAGGAATCAAACCAGTCGTTGATCAATTAATTATGGAAAAAAAATTAAAGATAGTTAAACGTATAGGAGAAGAACCACAGGATTTAGTTCATGCTGCTGGTAGAGAATTTGTTGATATTGAAGGTGTAATCTGTAGAAAGGTATAAATATGGAATATATGTATAATGATGAATATGGAGTTTTAATATATCCTAATAATTGGTGGGATGTATTTCGGTTAAAAATAATAAAATTATTGTTACCATCATTTGAACGGACATGGAAGAAAAATCCATATTGGTATAGAACATCAGTTCATACAATAGAACATAAATTAAGAAAAACTGATTATCCAAGTATAGCGGGTTGCTAATGAAAAATATAATTTTTATGATTGATATTAAAATGGACGACAAACCAAATAGGACTGACGCTTATCAATATAGTGTTAATAGTTGGAAACATTGGGCTGAAAATAATAATGCTGAAGTTGTTGTGTTAAATGAACCAATATCTGATTCTACAATTCGTCCTAACTGGTATAAATATTATGTATTTGATTTATTAGATAATAATAAAATAGAATATGATCAAATATTATATGTTGACTCAGATACCATTGTTCATCCTGACTGTCCAAATTTTTTTAAATTATCAGAAAGAAAATTTTGTGGAGTGCACAATACGGGAAGTTATGATTGGCTTTTCCGGTCGTTGGAAAATTACTCTAAATATTTATTTAATGGATATATGTTTGATTTTACTAAATATTTTAATAGTGGATTTATGATAATGAATAAAGAACATAAACCATTATTCGAGGCTATTCGTCAATTTTATGATGAACATAAAAAAACAATTGATTGGGTGAGAACAACATATAATTGTGGAATTGACCAACCTATAATCAATTTTTTGGTTCAATTATATAATATAGAATTAAAAATATTGCCATATGAATATAATATGCAAGATTTAGTTTTACATGAAGGTTTAACTGAAAATTTGTTATTTTGGAAATTCGGGTACGTTGCGCATTTAAATGCTATTCCAAATAATGTAAATTCGACAATATCAAACCAATGGATGCAATATATATTTGAAAAGACTTGGAAAAATTAATTGCGTTTCGAAATTTTCTTTATATTTATATGTGTAACACATATTAAACATAGGAGAATAGAAATGAAAAATGATATTAAATTACAAGTATTTATATCAAGCGAAGTTAATGAAAAACTCATCACACAAATAAACAAAAAAGCATTACGAGAAAATAAAAAAGCACAAGGAGTTTCTGAATATGTAAGAAATCTTATTATTCGTGATTTGGAAAAGAATAATGAGTGAATGGAAACGAAATTGCCCCAAGTGTAAGAGAATGTTATATTATTCAACAAATAAAAATTTAATTAGAGCAACAAAGAATAATACTACATGTAGAAGTTGTGCTATTTCAGGAGAAAATCATCCCATGTTTGGGAAAAAACATAAAATAGAAACAATAGAAAAAAATAGAATTTCTAATATTAAAACTAATAATACACAAGATATGAAGAAATTACATAAAAATATATCAATTAATTGGTATAAAAATAATGAACATTCAATGAAAGGAATAAACGGTAATAATCATTTTAATTTTGGTAGAAAAATGACAGATGAACAACGAAAAAAATTAAGTGTTTCTACTAAGACACGATATAAAAATAAAAATGAACGTGTTAAAACAAGTATAAGTTTGTCTGGAAGAACAGTATCAATAAATACAAAAAAGAAAATGAGATTGTCTGCTATTAAACGAATAGAAGATCGTTATGGAATGGCTATACCGAATTATAATAAAAATGCCATACTTATAATAGAAGCTAAGGCTAAAGAATTGGGTATAACTGATTTACAACATGCGGAAAATGGTGGAGAATTTCACATAAAGGAATTAGGATATTGGGTAGATGGATATAGCGAAGAAAAAAATATTGTTATAGAGTATTATGAACCGTTTCATGAGAAACAAATAGAACGAGATAAACGAAGAAAAACTGAAATAATAAATTATTTAGGTTGTGAATTTATTGAAATAAAGGAAGAAACAAATGAAAGCTAAACTTGAAATGAAATTAGTTAAGAAGTATCCTAAATTAATGAAAAATTATAATGGAAATAAACGAGAAACTTGTTTTGCTTATGGATTTCAACATAATGACGGCTGGTATGATTTAATAGATATATTATGTAAGAATTTACAATCATATATTGATTTAAATAAAAAGGAACAAATTGTAATTGAACAAGTTAAAGAGAAGTTCGGTGGATTAAGATTTTATGTTCGTGGTGGAGACGATTATACTGATGGTATAATATCATTTGCTGAAACTATGAGTTATTATATATGTGAAGATTGTGGAACTAATCAAAATGTCGAAGTACGAAATGATCGTTGGATTAGAACGTTATGTGATTCGTGTGAAAAAGGAAGGAATAAAGAATGAAATTAACTAAAAAGTATGCTCTTGGAGTATTGGTACAGTTTTATGAAATTGAAATGTTTAAAACAGATTATATAGATGGTTTATTAAATATGTTAAAAGATATTGAAAATCCTGAAAATATTACATTTGATTTTGTATATAATTTACGAGAGGATTTTGAAAAGATTGATACTGATGCTATTTTACTTAAAGAAGATTCTGTTCATAACGGTTATTTATATAAAGAATTTTACAAGGCAACAGCTAAGATTGAAAAACTTGGCTCAAAAGTAAATCATCAAATTTTTGATTTAACATATGGTGATCCTCCCGCCATTGCTTGGTATCGCAGAGATTTTAATTATCGTTATGCTGATAAAGTGGATTTTTTAATGTGGGGAGAAACTGATAGTGTATTTCCTTCTCAAACATTTGAAGCGATAGAACAAATATCAACGTATGCTGAACAAAATAAAATATGTCGTTATGTTATTAGTTTTGCTTATCGTAAAATGTGGGATGCTGGTTGGAAAGCAATTGAACATCCTGAATTTACGAATGTTGTGTTTGAAGATACAGATGAATGGAATTTACATAATCCTGCGAGCGAAAAATGCTATATGTCAATTAAACAAATGAACGAATTAAATGAACGATATTCAAAAGATGGATATGATATTATTTCGTTAAATGAACCAAAATTTGACGGAAGTTGTGTTGTTTTTTCAAGTGATTTAATTAAGATGGGAGTAAATATACCTCACGCTTTATTAATGTCTGGGGAAGATACGAGTTTCGCTGTAGCGGCTAAGCAGATGTTGGGTGATAATTATATTCAATTTCATATAAAGAATTTATTGAGGATTCATAATCGGCGACATCCTAAAAAAAGAATGTATGTTAAGAATGAAAATAATCCTCAAGGATTTTGTGGAACAAAAGATAAAGGAATGTGGTGGACAGTATTAGTACAATGGAGTAAAGAAAATTTGAATAATTTATATAATCCTCAATTTAAATTTCATACGTGGGATGAATATTTTACTTCAATGATTCAGCAAGGATTTTTGAAATGATAATAGATTGGTTATATAATTTAGGAATACGAATAATATTATTTATACTTTGGCCATTTATAGTCATTTTTATATTATGTTTACTTATTATAGCATTTTTTATTGTGTGGATGACTATTTTATTTACTGATAGATTAGATTCCATTTAAAGATGCAGATGGAAAGGGGAATTAAAATGTTAGAGATTGGAAC
>Ga0307928_10003246_pt1 | contig 12414 bp, 21 predicted proteins | sample AceLakmetagen232_FD_201815 | JGI IMG/M metagenome (GOLD analysis project Ga0307928, IMG submission 201815) | Saline water microbial communities from Ace Lake, Antarctica - #232 | ecosystem: Environmental > Aquatic > Non-marine Saline and Alkaline > Saline | place: Antarctica: Ace Lake... | reverse complement strand
ATCTCGTCAAATAAACTTTCATCCATAAACCATTGTTTCATGCGTTTAAGAGCTAAATTAATTGCTGATAAAATCAATGCGTCTAAATCAGTATCAATTATATCGTAATCAGCTAGTTTTTTAATGTCTGATGTAATTGATGTAACGGTGGTTTTTGCCATTATTCTTTCCTTTTTTCTATTTCTATCTTAAAGACTATATCCTGTATAACCTGGAAATCTTCGGGTGTTGTTGATCTATACGTGAAAATCTTATAGCTTGAACCTTCGTTTACTACATATCCCCATGAATCACTTGTTCTATTCTCACTTCGTATATCTAGCTTTCTTCCTGTCTTTGCAAACTCTTGTTGTAACTCTAACGGCCAACACGAAAACGGAACTATTAAAGAATCAGCTAACGCTACTGTACTCCAAAGAACTAATAATATTATTAAAGCTATTCTCATATATCTCCTAAAAAGGGAGGGGGTTTTATACCCCTCCCAATTAGTCCTAGTCAAGATTTATAAAACACTCGACGTCATCTGCTCCTGTTGCGGCTGAATCGTAGAAGAAACCTGCATTACCATTTAAGGCAGGCTGAGTTACGCTAGGTAAAAACGGTGCCGCTTCTCCGGCTGTACCGCTTGTCCCCATAGCTTCTCCGGCTGTCGTTATTGTTGTAGTAACATTAACTTGAGCCAATCCATACGTTTGTAGCCATGTCCAGTTGCGTTTTCCCACGTCTTCTGCTGCTGTGTTACCATCTACGTCAGGTGTTAATGCCTGAACAGAGATAATACCAGCAACCGCTGAATCGTGTGAAGTTGTTGAAGTTGTTACCGTTACACCGTCATCATCTACCAAATACCATGTTACTATGGAATCTGCGGCTAAAGTAGCCGAACCAGCGTAAGTAGGTGGAACGTATCTAACCATACGAAATATTTTATGAGGGTCTTGCTGATATTTACCCTGACCTAAAATATCTCCCGTCCCTGGACTCATTCTATATCCAGGTAATGCAAATGCCACTCCTGCAATAAGAAGAATGGCGACAATAGATAAAAAGATTCTTTTCTTCATCGTTTCCTCCTTTATGCAGTAGACACGTTAGATAACAATACGTGTGCTCTTGGGTTATTAGTTGTAAGATTACAGAAAGTCCAGAAATATAAAGCCTTATCTAGTTTCTGCCCGACTCTTTCAAATCCATCTGGATTCCACGTAAAGTTTCCGTCTTTTAAGACTTTGAACTTTATGTAGTTAGAGTTGATTAAATAAACGTAATTAGATGTAATTGTGTTAGCTCCACCTAATACATTTGTATTCTCAGGTGCTAATGTCATGTTACCGATCTTGATTGTGTCAAAACCGAGTTGTGCCATAGCATCATCAGGTCTGTAACGATTTAACGTAGCTAAATAACCGCTTAAACCAGCCCAGAGTTCATCTTCCATGATCCCCATATCTGGTGCGTCTATTCCGCCAGAACCTACTGAATACCTGATTTTCTGTCTTGTTAATGCTGAAATACCAGCTTCAGAACCTATGTCTGCAACAGCAGTGTCATAATGCCCGTTCTGTAAGTAAGTATTACCGCTTCTACTTAACCCACCTATTGTTCCTGCTGTAGGCGTTGCTGTAATCAAGTTAGGAATACTTTCTGGCTCATCTGTGCCAGGAGAAGTTGCCCAAAAAGCAGAGTTGAACTGATTAGGAATTGTGCTTTCTGCTTGATCTCTCAAGGTTCTAGCAAACTCTTTCATCATAGCCTTGCCTTTATTCCGTGCTTGATCTAACTTGTTGATTACTATCGAGCCAGTAAAGGTCTTGATTGGAAACCTTAATCTGGCTGACGGGTCTTGCAGTTGTGCTGTCATGTCTGCTACATTACTCTGCCACTTGAAATTTGAACTTTCAGCCTTCGAAATACCATTCCAAAATTCTAAACCACCATCTATAACTTGAAAACGCTTAGATGAACCTTCTTTTTTGTCTTTCATTTTTAAGAAAGAAAATAAGAAGTTTGTATTGATGATACCATCACCATGTGGCCCGAAATCGGGTATAGTATGAAGAACTAAAGATTCAAGAGCTGTGTCGTCACTGGCGTACTCTACGTTTGTTGCACCGGCATTATCTGACAAACACCGGACAGTCCACGCAAGCCATTCGCTGAAAAAACCTTTCATTCTTTACTCCTTAGCTTACATTTAATGTATCTAAGAAAGCGTCTGCGTCCTCCTCAAAATTCCCTGTCTTTTTAGGAACTCCACCTGGAGCACCTGCTGCCGAGATATTCTGACGTTGTGAGCCTTTCATTACATCACGTTCCTGTTGTTTATTGCCAGTCTTTAACCTTTCGACTGTCAGTGTATGATAGATTTGATCGAAGTGTGCTTTAATGTCTGGTTGTATTGCTTCAGGGTTTGCATCCATATACTCGTTTAACTTAGGTTCGATGTCTTTCTTGAAATCTAAAATACCTTCGCTAGTGATTGTTTCCTTCATCGCTGTAACCATACTGGTAGCGTTATTGGATTTCTCTGTTGTCTTTAAACTTTCGTCATAAGGTGCGAGTTTCTGCGGTAAGACTTTCCCTAACCTGTCATTAACTATAACATTTGCTATCTTAGCGACATCTTCGATAATTGCCCGTGTCTCTGCACGTTTCGTTGGCTCCATATTATCTAAATTAACGCCTAGTTTATCAATGATTAGATTAACGTCATCTTCCGGCTTACCCTGTGCCTGAAAACCTGACTCTAATAACTTCTTATCTATCGCCTCTTGAGTGTACCCTTCTGCCTTCATCGACATTTTGATATACTCAGGGGAGGAACGTATTCTATCGGCTTCCTCAATTTTGACTCTATCTTCTTCTGATAAAGTGGTTTTCGCTTCTGCTTCCCGTTGTAGTTTATCAATTAGCTCTCTCTGTTTAATCCAAGCTGGGTCTGTGTGATACCCCTTCTCCTCAACATAAATTTTAAGAGCCTCCTGATCCTCACCTAAGATTTCTTTGATTTTCTCAATTCTCTCTTCGGTTGTTAAAGAATCATCTGCTTCAACTTCCTTAACCTGTTCCGTTTTTACTGGTTCGGCTCCAGAGGTTTCGGGTTGAGCTTCTTCATCTTCCGGTTTTGTCTCAGTTGAGGGGTCTGCTGGTGTTTCCTTCACCACTCCGTCAAAGAACTCGTCTGCCTTTGATTCAAAGTTGTTAGCCTCTTTGTTTTCTGGTTCCATCGTTTCTCCTGTTCTTTAACCACGCTTAGAGTGCGTAGAGTTGAATCCTAATTCGTTTGTTGATTCTATTAATTCTAACATATCTTCTGCGAAATGTGCTAAATCCGCATAAGTGGAATTACACCCGCCACTATCCCGATACACTCTTATTCGTTCCTTTAAACGAATTGATAGCTCAGTATGTTTGCCCATTATATCTTAACCGCAAATTTAACTACTCCGGCTTTCCTGTCGTCTACTTGTCTAATTTCCTTACCATCATATTCAGTAAGAAGTAACGCCAAGGCTACATCACGTACATTACCGCTTTCTATTTCCTTGGCTTGTTGATAATAATCTGAAACCTGAACAACCTTGTATTTAAGTACCTTCTTAACTTCTTCAACTACCTTTACTTCTTTATCTTTCTTAACCATCAAACTCCTCCTTTAATTTTCGACATTTTCTCTTTGACCTGAACATTTAAATCCCGTTTCATCTTTACGTCTTTGGGTTGCCTGTACCCTGCTTTCTCCCACTTCTTCCAGCTATCTATTGTCTGCCCTGAACTAGGGTCTGTAAACTCGTTCTTTAACCCGAAACTATCACGTGTTACCGGTGTTAGACTGCCTATCATGCGTAATACGTGTGTTGTATCACATTGTGGACACCTTTGTTTATCCCTGTGATTCATATCACACAAAACATCAAAAGACTTAAAACATACATTACATTGGTACTCGTATAAGATACTAAGCTCCCTGTGCTTGTTCCTCTATCTTTATTGCTAGGCAACGATTTGACGAGTGGGTCTAGCATTATTCTCATAAGGCTAGAGATGTATTTGCAACAGCACCGCCTTAATTACTCGTATAGTCACGTTGCATGGTGTATATTCGGGAGAACCGTATTCTGCACGCCTTGCCCCCACTCCGTCAGATTGCGGATACACTCTACAGTTTTCAGCGTTACCTATTCCGCCACTAGCAATATTATAATTTGGTATTCCTAATCGTTTTAATCTTGTCTAACAAAACTAATGGAATAATGCTAAATTCTTTTCTTAAATCCTTTTTCCGTAAATCCATTTTATGCGACCAGGCATATAATTTATTCTTATACCTAAACAGTGTTAATATTTGTCCGTTCTTAAATTCTTTACAATCGTATTTATTTATCATGCCTGACCTTGTGCTTGTTCCTCAGCCTGTGCTTGCCTTGAAGCATCTTCTTCTGGGCTTATCGTTTCTCCACCTGCTGTTGGTACATTGGGTACTGTGGCTGGTTGATGGTCTACAAATATCTTATCAGGGTTCCAACCGAACTCTTTGCTGACCTTCCTAATCTCGTCTATATTAATGTCTTTCCCTTGCTCAATTAAAACTTGTCTAGCTCCCACTAACTGATTCATAAAGAAGAACATCATGTTTAACTCTTGCTGACGATTCTTCTGTGCCGCTGATGCTATGTCTATCTTAACCATGTAGTCACCAGTCAACATATCAGTAAGAGGGTTCTCTACTATTTGCCTATCTGGATTGTTCGAGTCAGGTACCATTTTAGGTACATACCAGTCCATCTTTGGGTTGCCGGTTACTTTTAAGAAAACCTCGCCATCCCAGAAGGTGGCAATCAAGTCTTTCCCTGTCTCTAACTCGTTATTGATTAAAAGCCTTAGCCCTTCTTGTATATCTACGTTACGGGTCTTAAAGCCTTCTTCTTGGATTGCTAACTCTGTAGCGAACTCAGGCTGTGACCTTCCTGAAATCCTTGACTCTGAGACACTCCATAACTTGTTCTTCTGGTCTTGGAAGATACTTAACAGTTCTTTATTCTCTAGCGAAACATGTGTTGCTGGTAAAGGAGTTACCGCTCCTATTGTATTCCCGTCAATCTCAACTAAATCGTTTACGTTCTTGCTTCTTAACGCTTCTTTTGCGTCAGTCTTAACTTTGTTCTTATCAGATACATACTTAGGTACGTTCCTTTCTGCTACGTCTTTCATGTGCCTGACGTATTCGTTCATTTCATCTGCCATTTTCTTATTTATCTGTGCAAATGATTTAGGATATAACTTGCCGTACTTATGCAGAGTTCCTATCTTCATGTTGAAGCCGTTAGTTGTATATGGTCTTATGAACGTATCTAACTCACGCATCGTATTTTGGGGAGATAACACAATAGTCTGATACTTGCCACCTTTTAACCTTGCTTGGAACTCGAATAGCATGACTTTACGATTATGAATAGATAACTTATGCTTTGAATGTTCAAACATGTTTTCTTCGGCATTTACATCTTCCTTGAAATCAGGGTACTTAGCGTCAAACTCTGACTTTGACATGAATATCTTCTTGAAGTTATATCGTCTGTCTCTTAGCCTTGAAGCACGCCAATCTAACGGAACGTCTAATGGGTCGTACCTGCGGATATACGTGCCTTGTACTGTAGCAAAGTTCCCTTCAATAGCGGGAGACATCTTAGCTAAGTTATCTTCTGCCTCTTTGACGTTCATAGCTTTCTTTATGTTCTTAGCTGCTTTATCAAACACACTCTCTACTGGCTCAGGTTCTCCACTCTCAGGGTTATCTATTAAATCCTCTCTATCGCTAGGAGGTAACTGATCTACTTCTACTGCACAATATCCGGCATATAACATATCGAACAAAGCTAGTCTATTCTCTACTAAAGCCTCGGACTTATCAAATAAGTAAGAAAGAGCAGACTTCATCAAGGGTGTTCCTTCTTCTGCGTCTGGTCTCATGGCTTCTAACATAATATCAGGGTTCTGGTACATTATCTCTGAAATGAGTGAGTTAGTTGAAGGGAAATATTCGTTGATTACTGAAAGTCTTTGCTTGGCTGATACGTGAGGATATAAAGCGTCTACTTGGTCAACACCTTCATAATAGTTTATTAAGAAAGGATAGTTGTTACGCTGGATTAGTTCTACTCTCTGTCGTTCAATACAACTATTGGCTTCACTCAACCAAAAGCTGACCTCTGAAAAGTTTAGTGTTCCTTTGGGCATTATCTCTCTGCCTCCTCACGCTTACGTCTTTGTTCTAACATTTTATATTGAGCACTTATTGGGCTTAACTCTACATCTCGCTTTAAATCTGTCTCTGGTGGTCTTGACATCATTCCGTACCTCACTTCGTCTGCTGTATGATCTTCACCATCTGTATTCAAATCCTCTGGTCTGCGTGGGTCATGCACATTAGCTGGAAATGTTGTAACAAAATTGGTACACGTACTGAACACTTGGAACTTAGACTCGCCATCTTCAACTCTTAACGATTGTCTTAGATTACGCCAACCTTCAATCCGCCTGTTATCAGCTCTTGTTACTAAGAAACTATCCTGTTCACGATCTTCATAGTGTTTACTAATGACCTCTTGCATGACCTCGGCACCACTCTTGCCTTCTCTTGCGTCTTTAGTAAGGCTGTGATGCTGTTTGTCTCCGAAGATAGCGGGATCGAACACTCCATAATTAATCTGTTCGTCTCCGGATAACTCGCATATTCGTTTCGCCAACACATCGTAATGTAGTCCTTCCTCGTAAATCTCTCTGTACCTTACCACTCCACCCTCAGGGTTTACTGCGTACCAGCCTATGCTTGAGGGGTTCTTAAACCCGTAATCTCCTGCGATGAATCGTTTCCATAGCGTTGGTACGTAATAAGGTTCAACTACATGAACTCTAGGTGTCCACTCTTTGAAATACTGCCCTGCAAATATATTCCAGTCGCCTTCAAGTAAAGCCTTTCTTTCCTGTTCCGGTAAGGACTCTAGTCTCTTAACATACAAGGGGTCATTCTCTATCAATGACGGGTTATCGTATATCTTAGCCGGTATGAACATACTCGTAAGTCCAAGCTGATCTTTATACAACACCATAGGTTCTTTCTCATCTATGAACCTACGCTTTACCCATAAATGACCTACGTTGCCAGGGTTAGCTGTGCATCTTATCCTTACGGGAATCCTAGCGTCTGAGGTTCTTGCCTGTACCTTTAAGAAACTATACTGGCTTTCTGTGAACTCCTCAATCTGATCGAAACCCTCGTATTGGTATTCATGCCCTTGGTAATCATACTTGCTTTCTTCGTATTGACAATGAGCAAAGAACAACTTAGCACCACTCGGGAACACCCAGCATCTATCGCCCTTGTTATACTCGGCTATGTGTAAGAACCATTGGTGCGATCTATCTATAATCTCCCTTAACCTGGGAAATGTACGTCTGAATATAATACCTCTGTAATTCGGTAGCTCTATTAACTCAGGGTCTAAGAAATCAAATAGCAACCAATCAGTCTTTCCACCGCCCTTCGCTCCGCCATATAATATCTCGAATACCCAGAAGTATCTAAATGCTTCTGTCTGTGGCCCTGGATGAGGCTTCCACATCCTCCGGGCTGTATCTTTCAGGTCTGTAGATTTGGACATAGTTTCTTGACATATCTACTAGAACGCCTTTGTCACCTTCTAGTTCTTTACGCATTTCACTTAGTAAATCACATATATCTTTTTGGGTTTGTCCACGTTTCTTATCAATCAATCTTTCAAGTATGTTAATACGCTTTTCTTTCTCCCATGCAGGGTCTCTTGGAATGGCTGCGTAATTCCTTCTAAGTATTTGTAGTACACGTCTTTCTGACAATCCATACTTTTCGGATAACTCTGGATAATCCATGTTATGTTGCTTAAAGTCTAGGACTATAGAAGCGTCTCTTAGTCTGTTACGGCCTTTGATGTTTTCTGGTAGTTTCATTGTACTCTCGCCAATCTCTGCTGATATATTTTATTGTTATATAAAGCTCTTATCATTCCTGAAATGCTATCTTCTGCTGTGCTTATATCTATGACATCATATCCATCTGGTTTATGTGTTACTGTTGGTATGCCCTTAAAATATTGTGCTTTATAACCTGTGTCCATTATAGCCATTAATTCATCATCAACAACTGCATAGTCTCTTGATGGATTCTCTCTTACGGCAAGTTCTATGGTTTCGTATTGAACTTCGTTTACTAGGATTGCTAGTTTCATTTAATGCCTTTATTCATCTGCTCTAACCTTCTCGCATTTTCCTGTGATTTATTACATTTATAAGGATTAGGGTATTTATAGTTAATGAACCCTAGTGCGTATTTTCTACTTGTTGAGCTTGGATGTGATTTCTTCATCTGCCATTCTTTATATATAGTTTATATAGTATTATTGCTGTAATTATCCAAAACGATATAAATGCACAATGTATGTAGTAACTCAATACTTTCCCTGACTTCTTAACAGCCTCTTATTCTCTGCGGTTACAATTAATACAAATAGTCCGTATGCAAGTAAAGATGATATTGTAAGTAGTGTTCCTAATAGTATTGTAAAGGCTAGATATTTCATAATATAAAAAGGGGGATGCTCATTCCCTTTATTTTAGCTTTCATTACTTTACGAATGGCTCCCCCGTTATTTCCTTAAATTTATTTGATGCGTGATTTATGTCTCCCAAGAAATTCTCCCATTTTACCGGTGTGTCTAATTGCTTTATTATTGAATTCGGTTTTCTTGTGTTTGTCTTGCCAGATATAATATCATAATTATTACCTGATAACCATTGGTGATTTCGCATTTTCATCTCACTAACAGCATCAAACATAATTTACCTCCAATAATATAGTAACATTATAATCCTTTTTTTAACGCAAGTCAAATATTTTGTCAAATTACGTTATCCTTTCTGCAAATCTATCCCATATTTTTCCCATGTATATATGAAAGAATGGTATTACCCAAACCCATTGTCTTTGAATAAACCAATACTGTGTTTTAATATCTACTAATAATATCAGCGTAATCGGCAAGAAAACAAATAAGAATAAGAACCATGTATCTTTCTTCTTTCCGAACAAAGCTAACGGCAACAAAGAACCTGTCATAAAGAACGAACAAGCTGGGTGTCCTATTAGAACCGAGTATACTGTTACAATAAACTTTACTGGGTCTAGCATAGGGTTAGGTAAGTATTGAAACGTCGGTCTTATTGACTGTGCGTAGTTAGGAGTTACACCGAAAGTATTAAACTTAGCGTAGTAACACCATACAGGAAATGAGATTAAGAATGTTATTAGAAAGAACTTCCAGGGCTTTAAGTAGAACTTCTCATTGTTTAACATTACATAAAGACAGGGCAGTAAGAATATCAATATACCAAAAGCGTGGAAATTGATTGTTGCAAAGAAGAACAGTCCGGTTAATCCTTTCTGCCACTTGTTATAATACTGAACTCTTTTGCAAAAGTATAGACTAGCCAAAGCTAGGAAAGGTAGTACAGCGTAAGGTCTGAACTCAAAGGCATGATGAACTAACGAAGTATTAAAACAGAACAAACTCCAGCAGACTGCCCACCCTACCCACGTCTTAAAGTATATCTGTGATAGTCTAAACAAGAAGTAAAAGAGGATTATGTTTATTAGTATATGTGGGATATTGATTATCCATTTATTAAACTTGCCTACCTCGGCATCTCCGTAACCTTTATTATTCATCTTAACGAAAGGGTAAGTTAAAAGGTATTCTCCGACAAATGATGTATGATCCCCGTATAAATTATATTTCAGCACATTCTTGAACTGTTTGTTCATGGCTCTTAGTTGATGGAGTTCATCTGTCCAAAGGGTTAGCTTGTGTCTATACACTCCCCTCAAACCTAGTGATAATAATGTAAATAAAATAACTATAAAGATTATCTTTTTCATCTATCTATCCTTTCCATGTCGTCAATCTTAACTACACGAACAGCAGTTCCTTTTGAGAACGTCTTAACCGGCCTTATTAACAGCTTATCTTTTGTGATTCTATATCTGTCAGGATATAAAAGATTGCCGGACTTGTCCCTTGAACCTATCGTTACTTCAACATCATCATTTATTCTTGAAGCTATGCCTACTGAACCGCCGTTCATCCATAAATGCTTTTTTATGTGTAGTATCATACCTCTCCTTTCTAATCAATAAAACATGGTGATACAAGCCAGATAATTCCTGCCCAGACTAAGAGAATAACTATAATGACTATGCCTTCTTCAAGGATTCTGTTCAGCTTCATCTTATCTTTTGGCATCTTGGCTCACTTTTTTAGGACTAAATAACTTCATATACTCTCTAATGGTAGAGTCACAACAATTGACAACCTCTCTTATTTCTTTAAAAGAATCTCCCCACTTACAAAGTTGTCTTAATTCTCTTTTATCTGCATTAGTCATTCCACTCCCTCCTATCCTCTGTGGGGGTTAATTAAAAATAAACAATCTCACCTTCGTATCTATAGCACTTACTACATACTCGATATGGTTCACCGTAAGGAGTAGTGCCTTCTTTCCAATCATGCTCGCAATCTTCCCTTCCTTCGTGACAAACAACTTTATTGTCTTTATCCATAATTTCCCCCTCCTGTTGACTAGGCTTTTGTATCTAGACTATTTGTTTCCACAATAGAATTAACATCTATATAAGCAATTCTAGGATTATCTTTTTCAACAAAACAAATCAGATAAAATTCCACAAGTCTTCTCTTTCCTCCAGCTTCTTGTTTATAAATCGTCACAATACCACCAGTTACAAATTTTCCTGTCTTTTTACCTTTTGAATCAACAATCTCCGCTTTATATTGTTTGATTTCCATTATTCCTCCTGTTGACTAGGCTTTTAGTTCCTGTTACCCCAAAGACGGTCTGGCATCTCTACCATACCAAGTTTCTCTTTGCTGTATTGTTGTTGTAAAAACCTTTAAACAGTCTGTCATATACTGAGCTAAGATAAAATCTGGTGTATTTGATTCATTTTCTTTACTGTGACAATTTATTAAATCCTTTAACTCATTTTCAAAAGTTTGCATTTACTCCCCCCTTTAGTTCCTGTTTTAGTTCGGCTATGCGTTTACAAATATAATCTTCTAATTCTTCCCAACCCGATTGCAAAAACAGTTTCTTCAACTCCGCAATCCTAGCCTCTATCTCTCTCTTGTGGGCTGCTTCTTCCAAGAGCCAAGCAGTATTTTTGGGTATAATCTTCATACGAAGAATCTTCTCTATCTTACTCATTTTGCTCTCCATTTCTTGATGAGGTTCTCTACTTGAGTAGCAATATCGATTAGTAGTTTCTGTAAATCTTCAAAGTCACAATATTCATCAGGAACATTTATTGGCAAATTGTCCAGCTCCTCAGCACATTGGGCTTTGATTTGACTTACATGACGCCTAGCTACTTTCCTTGTCAACTTCTTTCGTTCTTCTTCCAACAGCTTTCGGATGAAGGCTTTGATGTTTCTCTTGAAATCAACCTTAGAAATCTTGCCTGATAATATTTGAGCTTGTCCTATATGCCAATAATCATCAAACTCTTTCTCCCAGTCTGTAATACTTCCCTCGCTGGCTGGTGTTGGGCGGGTGTTCCATGCTTTGATTACAGCTTCTATTTCATCTATCATATGTGTCCAAACTAGAATATGTCGTTGAGCATAACACTGCTTGCATCTTATCCAAGGTCTAATAGACTTTACTAATTCTGCCTCACCTCCACAAAACGGACACGGCTTCATCTTATCTTTTGGCATTTTGAGCCTCCTCGATATTGAAGTGTTGTATTATTAAATCTAATTGTTTGCGTCTTTCTCCATGTTGCCAAGATAATAGTGTAAATGTAATAAGAAACATAAGTACAAGAATAAGCCTGTCATCACTATTCATTTCGCTCCCTTCTGTTGACTGGGTGGCGGTGATTATCCCATAGCCATATTGCAATTACCTAGGATTCAAGCAACCTGTTTCAGCCACCGCCAACCTCACAGGTATTCAAACTATGGGTGATTTTCTTTTAGTTCCTGTTCATCTTATCTTTTGGCATTTTGAGACTCCTCATGCTCTGGTGGTTCTGGTAACGGCATCCAATGGGTTATTTGTAAACTTAGAACTATATCCCCCTTGCTTTTAAAATACTTATAAACCGTACTCCAATAAAACAAATTCATCACACTACCCTGATTCATATTTATTCCAAGAAACTCTTGCCCTGTTTTATCAGGCAACCTATCTTTAACACTAATCCATTTATATTCCATTCCGCTCCCTCCTATCCTCTGTGGGGGTTAAAGATAAAGCATCTATCGCAACACACCCTGATTTATCCGTAATCCATGCAAC
>Ga0307928_10003245_pt1 | contig 12416 bp, 24 predicted proteins | sample AceLakmetagen232_FD_201815 | JGI IMG/M metagenome (GOLD analysis project Ga0307928, IMG submission 201815) | Saline water microbial communities from Ace Lake, Antarctica - #232 | ecosystem: Environmental > Aquatic > Non-marine Saline and Alkaline > Saline | place: Antarctica: Ace Lake... | reverse complement strand
GTAAGCTTCCATAATTTGGCTTGGAAAGAACCTAATGGGGCCTATGTATTCAAACAGTAAGCTATCACTCCCGTTGGTCGTGGCTCAAACTCTTCATTTGATTGAATAAAATGCAAGCAACAAACAATATATATAATTCAGCACCAACAACATAAACAATTTAAAACAATTGCTTGCATAAGATCATGCAAGCAAGGGCACTGGTGGGGGGGATATATCAAGACAATTAATATTTGTTTTGCATTAACAAAACTAATTTGATAATATATAATCAACGTCATAAATAATAAAGGAGCAACATCATGGCAGATATAACAAAGAAGTGTCCTGGATGTCAGGCAGAACTAGAGATCCCGGAAGAATTAATTGGACAGATACTAAAGTGTCCTGATTGTGCAAAGCAATTTAGAATTGGTAAAACCGCAACACAACAACAACCAGCATACAATCCACCGCAAAAGTCTATCAACGGATTAGGCATTGCAGCACTTGTTATGGGAATCATCGCATGTACAACGTGCTGGATTCCGTATGTAGGACTATTAGGCATTCCCATTGCTATAATAGGCTTTGTTCTTGGAATTGCAGGATGGATAGTCGCAGGAGTAGGTCAACAGTCAGGCGTTGGAATGCCTGTATCAGGTACAATTGTCTGTTTGGTCGCAATAGTAATTGCTTATAACATAACAATGAAAACCAATGATGCTATGATTGAAGCATTTATTGACCCTAAATTGCAACAGTCACAGGCGAGTCAAAGAGCGGTCAAGGCTCCATCTGCTACAACAGCACAGACAAAGCTTGAACTACCCTCAAACATGATGATGAAAGAAGACGTTCCTCCACCAAAGCCACCGCCTGAAAAATGGTTTAACGGCTTCGATGGTGTAGTAATGGACAACGTTCAGATATCAATTGACAAAGTAACTCTTACACGTCCAGAATTCAAAGACATATTTGGCGAGCGGAAACAAGGCACAGAGCATTATCTACTTATATACATAACAATTATCAACGGCAATCAAAACAAGAAACTGAATTACACAACATGGCGCGGTGGACTGATAAGCTGGGATCGTGACTATGGCACACTGGTCGACAACCACGGCAACACATACAAACGCATAAGCACCACGACAACTCAGCTATATGGAAGCGTAGAGAATACAGAATCGATATATCCAAGAAAATCAATCCAGGATATACTTATTTACGAACTACCAATTGATGGCACAAAATACCTACACTTAGATCTACCTGCAGACAACGTAGGAATTGACGGAAAATCATTTAAAATTGAGATTCCATCAAACAGAATAATGTAGAATAACACCCAAACCCGTAGTTTTCAACACTCAAAAAAACCTTATTTTACAAGCCTTTTTAACTTTTTATCAAAAAAAGATAAAAAAAAGATAAAAACAGTTGACAAAAATTAAAGAATATAATATTCTTCTTTCAAATTAAAAACAAAACAGGAGCAGACAAATGGCACATCAAATCAAACTATGGGAATGTGAGAACTGCAAAGCGGTTTTTGATAGTCAGGAAGAAACAATTGACCACGAACTACAATGCCAAACTCTTACAAAAAAAGAAATTCGCCAAGGCATTCAAAGTCAAATGATGGAAATATTCCAAGACTGGGATAAACTCCTCGCAGACTACAACAACTGCGAAATATGTCGCGAACAATATCTAATTTGCAAAGACATAATAAAAAAAAGACTGAAAATTACTAGAAAGCAATTTGACGCAACATTTGAACAGTAAGGCGGCACTCTTGCCGACAACAACAAAGGAAAAACAACAATGACAAGTCCGATACACATAGAAGATTACGCATTTGAGATCGTTAAGAAAGCTTGCGAACTTCATCCAGATCTAAAGATGGGAGTATTCGCCTCTGCTGCCATCGTAGCCGGAGCACCAATTCTCCTGTCGCAGAAATCAGAAGAAAAGCGCATAAAGATGTTCACCTACGTCTACCGGCACACCTCCGGAAGAATTCAAGACTACACAATTTCAGCAGCATCCAGAGCAATCGCAGACGGCAACGTTTGCCTAGCCTGCCCGGATGCCCTAAAAGAACTAATAGAAGTGAAAGTCTCATAAAGGAGAAAACAATGAAAGCACTAGCAATAATAACATTCGTAGTAGTACTTATTTTGGCTCTATTAATGCCAGAGGTAAGAATATGAGAGCTTATCCAAATATTAACGTAAATTTGTATGACGGACAGTTTGACACAGGCTTTGATTGTCCACAAGATGAATGCAAATATAAACTTTGTGACATCACGCCTCCTCAACCAGGAGCAACGTGTTGTTACAACAAACATGAGTGCCAGTGCCACGAGGCACGAACAAAAGCAATAGAGACTGTCATTCGAAGATTAAAAAGCGAACTCAAAGAATTGGAAGACGACTAATGAGCAAACTCAAATACTCCGACATAGTTCAAGGCGGCCAAGGACGTACCTCAAACGAGACAGTCCACGACAGCCTAATAGTTCTACTAGCAATCATCATTGCAGGAGCAACCGCAATCGCCGCAACCCTCAAATACAGCCGTACGGGCGACGCCCCCACCGCAAACCATACTGCTGACGTCAGCAAAATGGTCAACAAGTAAGGAACACCAAACGACCGAACTAGAAAAAGAAATTAGATGGATTGAAACTCGTACCGAGCCTTTTGGTGGTGCTGGTCCTGTTTTTGAGGCTGCAATGAGAATTCTAAAAGCACATGGCCAGAAATTTGACTACAACAAAACAACCGGACTTTACAGGAAAATATAATGCGACTAATTCCCCCAAACAGATACACGAAATATTGGCACATCGAAATCATGATTGATGGAGAAAAGACAGAGAAGTCTACATTCAGCACAAGTGAGAAAGTTGCCCTTGAAAGATTAGAGCAATATGAGAAAGCAGCAGCAGGCAAAGAAGCTCTTTCTCTACTCCAGGGGGAAAGTCAACTAAAACAACCAGTCAGCAACATTCTAAGCATGTACGAAGAAACCGACCCAACATGTTATCCTGATGAACTACGCAGGAGAAGAAACCGAATCAAAATATTTCAGAAGTGGCTAATATCTCACGATGTAAAAGACATCAACCAGATCTCACCAAGAACAGCGAAACGCTTTGCAAAACAAGTACTGATCTACAAAGTTGGAACTAACGAAGAATCATTAAACAAAACATATAACGACAAGGTGAAATTCTTCCGACACCTGTTCAAGGAAATTTTGACCGATACAGAGCTGAAAACAAATCCTTTCTCTTATGTCAAATTGCGGTCCACAGTTGACAGTCGCACAGGCAGACCTTTCACTGATGACGAGATTGTTAGAATTTTAGAAAGATGCAAGAAAATTGGCAAAGAGTGGTACGAGCTAACATTACTTGCAATTTATACAGGCATGAGATATGTAGACTGCTGCTTCATAAAATGGGAAAACATCGAAGACATTGAAGTTAATGGCATTAGCATGAAAGTTGCAACAATCATCCCACGCAAAACAAGAAAGACAAAACAAGAACAAACTTTCGCAATCCCTCCTGAACTTGATCCAATGCTCCAAAAACAGAAAAAAAAGAAATCTGCTTACATTCTTCCGATCCGGCACAAAGCATATCGAGCAAACGCAAACAGCATGTACAACCAAATAATTCTTAACCCGCTTAAAATTGTCTCAGACGAAAAAAATAAAATATGGTTCCACTGCACACGTCACACTTGTGCGACCAAACTTGGAGAAATGGGCGTGGACGAAAAAACCGCCATGAAGATGACCGGACTAACCGACACCAAAACATTAAAAGTTTACAATCAAGACGTAAAACATTTGGCTGAAATAGCACAAAATATACACTTCAAAACAGCCTGTGCAGTACCAAAAACAAAAACAGAGATAAACAACGAACAGTAAAACAGTTACAACAAAAAACATACGGAGCCTAATAGGCTCCGTATATAAACATAAAAGGGGCAACATGAACACAGGAATAACAACGGCAAACAGCACAGAAATTAACGCACTACTCTCATTCAGAGAGCAGCTAAAAACACACCTCAAGAAAAAAGTAACAGTCAACCTCTTTGGATGTAGAAAAGAAGTTCATTGCGAATTCAACCAAGCAATTGAAAAAGCATTCCGCCTCACAGATCAAATCATCCTGGACAAAATAAGCGACAACATGAAACCCGGTGAAAAATTTTCCTTTGGTGGTGACGATAGATCAACGTGGCAAAAACTCCAACCTGAAAAAGAGCAAGCACCCGCTCCCAAAATTGACGGAAAGACAATCGACGAATACATAACAGAACTCAAAAAGAAGAAAGCACCATCAAAGCCTCAACTAACCCTTGAAAACTACACCCCCACAAAAAAGCAATGGCGAGCCAAAGACCTTGTCACAGGACTATATTTCGGAAAGCTCAAAAAACTATCTGGAGGCTGTATGAGCAATCTTTCAGACACAGGAACAATCTGCAAAAGACGTCCATCCCCTGAACAAGTCGTAAATTCTTGGTACAAATACGGCATAATCATCAATCCGTCAGGTGGAGAAGAATTTCGCACTCCTGCAGACATCAAAATAGAAAGAGTCCAATAATGCTGGCATTCTATACTCTGAAAAATGGAACGATATACGCACCTTTAGGAACACCGATGTCTCTATCTTCAGCGTGTAGCAGACTTAACGAAATGTTAATAAATGAACATTATACAGACAGAAAAATAAGACACGGATGTACAGACACATGTTGTGATCAATGCGATGATTACTACGAGGCACAAGTAAAACAACAACAAGAATCCGAAAACAAAACAACGTAAAGACGAGATTCATCACGTCTCTCTTAAAACCCAGTACGGGCGACACGCATGTCGCCCTCTTCCCTAAGGAGCAACACAATGCAAACAGCAGACAGAATTGACGACCTAAAAGATCTAATACAAGACAACACCGCAACAATAACATCAAACAAAAGCTGGATGACAACCTACATCAACGAAAACAAACACAACATGAAACAAGTCAGCAGACTACGAAGCGAAATCATTGCACTCCAGGAACACATAGACATAGCCAAAAAAGAGCTTAAAGACCTCGGAGCAACCCTAGACCAGGAAAACCCATCAAACGCCAAAACAGAAGGAAGCATATAATGCACCGGGGATATTTCAAAGTATGGCGAAAAATAGAAGACAATCTGGTTTATCAGAATCCAAAAACATTCCTGATATTCACAGAACTTTTGATGCGAGCAACCGTAAAAGATCGTCAAACAATCATCAACGGATACGAAGTTTTTCTCAAAAGAGGGCAAGCAGTTTTTGGAACAAACGAACTCGGAGAAAAAAGAGGACTTTCAAGAATGCAAACACGCCTTGCAATAGAAAAGCTCAAAGAATGGCAAATATTAACCACCGAAACAACCAACAAAGGAACAATAGCAACGTTTTGCAACTTCGACACTTACAACGAAAACAAAACAACAGACAACCAACAAGAAAACCAACGGGCAACCAACGAGCAACCAACGAGCAACCAACGAGCAACCACTAACAATAATTATAACAATTCTAAGAATGTTAAGAATGGGGGGGAAGAAGAATTTCAACCCCCCACATTTCAAGAAATTTTAGAATTTGCAAAAGAAGAAAAACAGACAGAAGAATTTGCAGCCAAATTTAACAAAAAATATACAATCAGCAACTGGCAAGACAAACAAGGAAATCAAATCAACAACTGGAAATCAACCATGCTCACATGGATTGACATAAACTCTCGCAACGAAAAACAAAAACAAACCCCTGCAACCTACGAGGCATCAGACTATGACACAGAATTCTAACCGTACGGGCGACACGCATGTCGCCCCAACACAACCTAAATATTTTTTTAGATCAAACAAAATTGAAAACACTCAAACAGGAACATTATTGGAAGTTATATGGGATCACTCCGACTTTCTGAATGGAAGACTAAGATTCCAGATGGAATCAGGCGAACGCATTCAGCAACCTTTTTTATGTAACGCCCAGATATTCAAATGGTACTCATCAAAAATCGGCGAACAATTCACCCTAATCTCAAGAGACGCAATCTTATAAAAAAGTAATTTCTCGCTACAGCGAGAGCAAGGAGCAAAATGCCAATAGACTACAAAACCTACCCAGACAACTGGCAAGAACTAAGAACACAAAGACTTAATAAAGCAAATCATCTTTGCGAGTTATGTCATGCACCTGATAGCTGTATGATAACAAGAGACAAGTTTGGTCAATGGCATCATCCAACTTCTTTAGACAACAAGAAAATTAGAATAGTTCTAACAATACATCACCTCAACAACGACAAAACAGACAACAGACAAGCAAATCTAATAGCACTCTGCCAACGCTGCCACCTCAAACTACACGCAGGCGACAGACAAAAAAACAAGGAGAAAACAAAATGAAATGGAATAAAGGACTGACAACAACAACCTCAACAACCTGGAATACTCCCATTTTTCTTTTCGACAAATTAAACAAAGAGTTTGAATTCACATTAGATCCGTGCAGCACAATTAAATCAGCAAAATGCGTGACTTTTTACACAAAGAAAGAAAATGGATTAAATCAAGACTGGGAAGGGCATAGTGTTTTTATGAATCCCCCCTATGGTCGAGAAATAAAAGAATGGGTAAAAAAAGCTTACAACGAAAGTTTGAAGGCAAACACAATAGTCGTTGGATTAATACCGGCAAGAACAGACACACGATATTGGCACGAATATATATTTAATAAAGCTTTTGATATTAGGTTTTTAAAAGGACGTTTGAAATTTGAAAAAGCAAACGGCACAACGATTGGTCCAGCACCATTCCCAAGCGCTATTATAATTTGGTCGAGTGACAAAAATATAAAAAAGGAGCAAAAATGAATCAAGCATTCAAAAACGGAATAAACAAAAGCCTGTTTTTTGTCGAAAATGAAGCATACCAATTTTGGCTAGAAAAAGTAAAGGAAGCTCTCGCACTATGGCAGTACATTGTTGAAGACGAAAACAACGATGCAGTTGGAGAAATGGCAAAGCAGACAATCAACGCCCTCTGCTGGATCTCACGCACACCAGAACCAAACATAAACTACACCACCCCCAAAAGCTTTTTTATCTTCGGCACACCAGGAGCAGGCAAAACATTCTTCCTTGAAATCATTGCAAACCGCTTCAACTGCATAAAAATGATAGACGTAGACAAAATAGAAGAAGAAACAATTAAACCATTTGGTTTTAAAGATTGGCGATGGATCGCACAGTTTGACGATTGTCACCTTGTCATTGATGATATAGGCTCGGAAACTGACAAACAGGTGATAATGACCATTGTGAAGAGGCGGGAAAAGCTTTGGAAGAATAACGGCATCCTCACCTTCTACACAAGCAACCTAAAAAACCGAGAAGAACTAGAATCCCACTACGGCACAAGAATCAAATCAAGACTCCTCGGACAATGCAACTTCATCAAACTAACAGGCAAAGACCGGAGATCTTAATCATGAAATTTATCAAAGGAATACACCATAAAAATCGTCCAATCTCAAAACGCAGAATAACATTTGCACAAAAAAAAGTAGACAAAGATATAGAAGAATGCGGACTTTTCCCAGAATTCATAAAATTTAATAGCGCCCTAGAAAAAATAAAAAGCCAAGATAAATCAAACAACAAATACTTTCAAAGAATGAGAGACTCCGACGCAAAAAGCTGGAAAGAATCAAGAGCATACATCTATAACCTAACACCAGAAAAAAAAGAGGCATTCTTGAAATACTGGAATGAATACTATCCAGCACCAAAAAGCAGTCATTACTGCGCTGACTTAATAACGCAAATTAAAAGAGGACTAGAAGATCCCCAAACAAAAATCAACAAAATTGAAACTCTTCGCGAAAGAGGAAGAATAAAATTTACATCAAGAAAAGCAGGCGACTACAACCACCTAGTTGCCCACGGACTAAGCGAAGCACTTCGCATTCTCGACAAACTACAAGAACAATCAGGAGAAACGGAACAATGAAAGTAGACTTTTCAAAACTTATTGGAGACAAATATCCAATACATATAAAAATGGAGATATTAAACTGGATGCTGGAAACAGGAAAAGGAATAGAACATAGCTACGGCTGGAATTGTGATGGAATAAACAAAGCCTTGTTAGATTATTCAGCAAATAATTTTAACAAAGAAACCTGCTTGCCGGAAAGAACTGACATGCTTAATTGGTATTTTGACGCAATTTTTGCAAGAGCTGTTTATGCACCAGAAACAAAACCATTAAAAGAATGGAGAATGAAAGAAAGAATCTATCCTACAAAATACAGAATGTTAAACTTTCAGCAAGGGATACCAGAAAATGAAAGTCTAAACATTATGGATCTAATTAAAAGAATACACAAATTAAAAGGAAGCTTTCTAAAAAAAGAACATCATCAACCAGATTTTGAAAAAAGAACAGCACCCAAAATATTAGACATTTCTATCTACACAAACGGGAACGGCTGGAAAATAATCTATAACTTTTCTTTTAAAGAATTCGATTACGAAGACGGCTGGCAGAAAGAATATTACCAACAAAAAAACGAATCAATCTGGCAATTTCTTTCAAACACACACAAAAAACTACTTAATTCAACAAAGGAACAAACATCATGAACGGAATATTCTGCTCAAACAGCTGCTACATCTATCAAGGCGTAGAATTTGAAAGAGGACAATCAATAGGAGTCTGCCAGATCCACAAAAATGGCGAACCCTACAAAACATGGACACTCAAATTTGATAAAATTTATGCCCAATTTGAAAAACTCACACCGAAACAACAAGAAAACTACCGCCACGGTGGCGGCTGCAGAACATTTCAAACAAAGGAAAAATAACAATGCAAACAGAATCAACACCAAAAGACATAAAAGCTTATATAGCAAACGACAGACAAATAGAGTTTGCTGGATATCCCATTCTGTGTTATATAAATAGGCTTACAACCCAACCGCAAGTTAATACTAAAAGAGGGTGTAAAAAACTAAAAGAGATTGACTGTAATATCTTATCTGTGCCTTTTGTTTTTGTATTATCCTCTAGGTTTACTTGTTTGGTTAAAAAGCCTACTGTCATAGCTATACCTATTGCATAAACTAAACTAGGGGTTGGGATATGAAAGAATGGTGTGATAAACCACGCCCACATTTTACATAATACAAATGCATTCCAAATGCTACCTATAAACATACCGGTTAATACAACCACTATAATTCCTATTACTTTCACGACTTTCTCCATTCTGTTACTGCTGATTTAACAGCCTTAATTTCTGTTAAGGCTGCAATGATTAGCGTTATTGTTATATATGTTTTTGCTTTTTGCTTTTTCATTTTATTTTTATTAAATCGCTTCTCATAGTTCTGAACGTTTCGTAATCATTCTTAGGCGAGAAACTTCCCGCTCTGATATTATCTAAATTCACAATTATATTCTTAATCTCTGAATCTGAAACAAATCTTCTATACTTCTTTCCTATGCTCAAAAGTACTAAGTGCTTGCAAGACGCTCTGAACTCATAATCCTTAAAAAACTTCGTCCACGCAACTAATCCAGAACTATAATTCCACCACGCGAAAGTGACATCTTCCAAATAGGATAATCCTGCGTGATATTCTTTCATTGCATCGGCACGAGCCATAGGAACTACTATAAGAGGTTTGCCAAACTGTTGTAATCTCTTAGCAAAATCCGCATTAGCTAACGGACCCTCGTAATCAAGAGCAATGTAATCATAATATTTAGCATACTCTTTAACCAGTTTTAAGCTCTCTGTTATCCCCTTATTCCACGGACTGTACCACGGATGCACGCATAGAGCAACTAGCCCTCCAGCTTTCTGCACTTCCTTTGTTGCTTTTAAATCCATTTTAGTATCAGTTATAATTACATCATGTGGATTCATTGAGCATCGCTTTGAATTTGTTATGTCCTCCAGTTTTGCAGCACCACTTTCCATCCACAGCAACACCTTTTGAACAGTCTTTAGTTTCTCTGGGTCTGGTATTACAGGGTCTGGTATTACAGGGTCTGGTGTCGGCTCTGGTTCACTTCCGAAAAGCCAAGCCAATATTTTTAAAATCCATTTAATCATTTTATTTACTCCAATCCACATAATGAAGGCTGTACCCCTCCAATTTAGATAAATCTACCCAACCATAGTAACTAAAGGTATTTGTTCCTCTGTCCTTGCTGTAAAGCTCCACACGCCCCTTAGAGCGACTGATAACATAAATGCCGTCTCGGTTAAATATCTTCTCTGGGTTCGTTGCTGTCCGGCAACCCATCAGACTTAAAGCGATCACTAGCAGACTTGTCGCTCTCAACCATAGTTTTCTTCTTTTCATATTTTGCCTTTACTTTCTCTGCTTTTTTACTTGAAAATAAGTTGATAACAGCCACCAGCACGGTGACTGCTATCTGAATTATTTTGAGCCATGCAGTGGTCATTCCGTCTTCTCTACAATTTCGATTTTTTCAATCTCTGGAATCTTCTGTATTTCAGCATTATCAGGAAACGCTTTTTTGAGCAATGCTACCGTAACGTTTACAGGTGCAGCAACCTTGTTAAACAATGCATCATCTTTTTGAGTTGTTGTCTTAACAAGAATCGGTCTTGCCAGAATAACTAGCCCTATCAATGCTCCAACTCCAACTAGTACCCACGCCACTATTTCACTTATATTTTCCATGACTTTCGTCCTTTCGTTATTTGTTTAAAAATCTTCTATCTCGTAATTCATCAAATACCACGCCCTCGAATCTTCGGCAGGCATAACGAACGGGACAGGCTCGAACGTCAACGGCTGTGCAGGTGTAAACTGCAAATTAAAGCTTAACATTATTAATAGTATTATCATAATTATCTCCAATAATATTTTATACCAATTTCGTCCATGTGATGCGGATCTGCAGATCGACCGTTATGCTCTAAAATGTAATGCACCGCCTCGTGCTTGATGTAGCTCTCTGTGAACTTCCTTGTCACAATCACATCGCCCTTGGTGTAAGCTACCCAGTCTTCTCGCATCTTTAAATCAAAATAGAATTTAGGCAATTTGGTGTCTTTCAAAACTTTGTTCTCAACGAGCATTAAAAATTTCCGTTGATAGAACCAGACATTCGCCTGTCCATACTGCTCTGGATTAAATTCTGTTTTGTCATCCCAGAACGATGTGTTTTTCTTGCCTCTTAGGAATAAGCCACCTATGACTGTTCCTAGGGTTAATAGACTTGCGATTGCTATTTTAAATATGTTTTTCATTTATTAGTTGTTCTTTCGATTCCCAGCCCGCCCGTGCCTTTTTACTGAATCCCACTCGTCTCCGATAGTATTAAAAAACTGTGCCTTAGTCATGTTTGGATAATGTATTTTCATCAATTTATAATAAATTAGTAATAAAAATTCTTCATGCTTACTCCAATTTTCTAACGAGTGTCTTGGTGCATCCGCATCATGTATCTCTTGTGCTTCTGCATCTTCTGCATCAGTAATAGCATCTTGTACTGCTTGAGAAGCCTCTACAAGTCCAGAGCCATCCCATGCAAGGTATTCAACACCCTCTGGAATAGTTGGCAATACATCCTTGTCAATATCAAACTTAGCAAGCTGATTAGGTTTGTTGTTTGGACTGTTCCAACTTGCTTCTTTCTCTACTCTAACTGTTCCATTTCCATTGTCTAAAATAAAAAGTGCTCTCATATTATCTGCGTCCTCTCTTTGTTCTTGTTGGTGATGATTCTAGTGTCATGCTGTTGTCTGAACCGTCTACTATGGTTCCGTCGTTTGAGCCTACTGAATCTTTTATTGTGCTTCCGTTTGGGTGTGGTTGTCCTGTGCTTATTCCGTTGTTTTCCATTGTCCAACGAGAAACTAATCCGTTTTTTGGATACCACACATTTTTACTTGTGTAAATCCTTTTTATCTCTTCTGGAGAAAGAGCTTTATTATAAATTAGGACTTCACCTATTGAACCGTTTAAATACCATCCACCTATATAATTCACACCAAGTCTTACTTTTGCAAGCGTCTTCGACATACCTACATAAGTCCCGGATTCACTTCCAATAGTTGATATATCATCCCCATTTAAATATATTTTCATGCCAGTATATTCTTCAGAGCCATCATACACAAAAACAATTTGTGACCACATTTCAATATAAGGGGTTAAAGGTGTAGAACGCATTGTCAAATAACCTGCCACCCCCGATTCAGAATATAATCTAAAAGTTAAACCTTCGTCAGCCTCAGTATTAACAAGATATTCAAGCACACTACTTGAGTCCCTTTTTGCCATTACACCTTGCT
>Ga0307928_10003244_pt1 | contig 12416 bp, 15 predicted proteins | sample AceLakmetagen232_FD_201815 | JGI IMG/M metagenome (GOLD analysis project Ga0307928, IMG submission 201815) | Saline water microbial communities from Ace Lake, Antarctica - #232 | ecosystem: Environmental > Aquatic > Non-marine Saline and Alkaline > Saline | place: Antarctica: Ace Lake... | reverse complement strand
ACGATGTCGTCCCGCACGTTCTGAAGTGCGGCTTCCACGTTGCTGTAGTTCATCAGTTCACCTCTTGGGTTTTGGCTGTCTTGCTGTGTTACGATTGCCTCGGCCGCCGCCGGAGCCATCACGCTTGGGCTTGCCACCGCAAGCGCCGGGTTTGCGGCCGCCGGGTTTCCTCGTTGCACGTGCCATTAGTTCGCTCCTACTGTCGCGATGATTTGGCGCCGCCGCAGTCTCTTCTGCCTGGCGCGTTGAGCCTTCTCGCCCAGGGCGACCGTCACCCTCGGGCTACGGTAGCCCTGGTGGAAGTCGACGTAGTTCTCCACCTCCTTGCGGCTGTCCTGGTGGAAGGTCGCCTCGGCGACCATGGCGTCGTACTTCTCCTTGGCCTTGTTGGCGGCGATCTTGCGGTTGATCTCGCCCGTGTCACGTCGCTTGGCCTCGTTCCACATCGTCAGAACCCAGCGAAGCAGTTCCCGGCCCAGCGGAATCGGCGTGGAGCCCGCCCCGCCCTTACAGCAGTGCATCTGCCAGATGTAGCGGCCCGGTGCAGCGCGCCGTGCGATCCCGAAGTTCTTGTGCAGACGGCTCCATACGAGCGTGAGGCCAACCGCCTTGAGCTTCTTGGCGAACCAGTCAGGCCGACCCCACTTGCCGCCCGACGGCACGCCGGCCGAGTCCACGCTTACGCATTGCCATTCCGGTAGTCCGATCCGCATTGTCCGTCTCCGTCCTTTCGAGTACCGGCGGCGGGAGTCGAACCCGCCGCCGGGCTGAAGTTAGCTGTCGTCGGTGATCCCGGTGATCTCGACGTTCGCCCGAGGCTGGTCGCAGACCAACATCAGGCTGGTGTAGGCACCGCCCTGGACGTAGAACGTCGGCCGCTGGGTGGTCACAAAGTCATCCACCGGACGCAGACGCTGGCCGGGCAGCCACTTGAGGTTCTTGGCGCCGTTGTGCAGCGTCATGGTGAACCACGAACTCGGCTCGATGAACCGAATCTTGTAGTTCGGGGCCGCCGCGTCCGCCTCGAACGCCACCGTACCCATCAGCGGCGAGTCGTACACCATGCCACTGAATCCCACCTCGCCGAACAGCGTCCGCCGTTCCGCCGCGGCCATACTGGTCGCCATGCGGAGTGTGAACTGCTGGGTCGCGTTGGCCTCGTTGACCACATGACTCAGCAGGGACGGAGAGGTGAGAGCGACCAGGGACGATCCGAACGCGATGTCCCTCTCGACGTTCTTTCGCTTTTGCTTGCCGGCCGCCCTGGCACCCACCATCTGGGCCAGGATGTTCGCCACCGGACGCAGATGCGTGTCCATGACGAACTCGACCTCGCTACCGGCCTCCGCCACCGTCTGGATGTGCGGAATCGACCAGCCGTACGTCGCCGAGTCGCGGTCGATCGGCGTGCCGCTCTCGTCGAAGTAGACGTTGGTGGTCTTGCTGAACCACGCCGGCAGACCCATCATGTTGTCGCCGGTCGTCTCGCCCGACATGGTGATCGAGTCGCCCACCTCCACGCCGTCGAGATCCGAACCACCGGAGACCCAGGCCACACGAATACCCGGACCCACGCCGGTCGTAGTCACGCCCAGGAGATCGACATCGCTCCCGTAGACCACGTCCTGAACCGTCACGACCTCGCTGGCACCAATACTCAGTGACATGCCCTGCTGGAACTGGCCCACCGGGGCGTCGGTGATCTGGAGGAATGCCGTAGCATTGGATCCTGAAGCGGCCGACCCATCGGGGTCGTAGATCGCCGCCACCGTGGCCATCTCGGCCGCAGTGTTCTGGTTGAACATCCGGTTGACGTTCTCGTTGAAGTCGGCGTTGAGTTCGCTGAACAGCTTCGTCGAGAGTCGATGGATCGCCGTCTTGCGGCTTTCGCTTCGCTTCTCTTCGAGGATGTTCAGCTTGACCGTGCCGCGCACGAGCGTCATGTCCTCGTAGTCATAGGACAGCCACACGCTGGAGATGTCCTGCGCTGCGGGGAAGGCTCCAGTCGATGCGGTCGCCCAGTCGGACTTCCGAATGGCGCTCATCGGCTGCATGTAGGCGTTGAACTCGAACCGCGTGCCCTGGAACTGCTTGGAGCGGAACGAGAGCCATTTGCCGGTTACACCGTGCCGGTGGAACTGGGCCTTCTGTGGATGAAGCTGATACATGCGAGCGATGGCGACGTCAAGATCGCCAACGTCCATCGCGTTGTCACCAAAAGCCATGGCGGCAACTCCTTATGTTGGCCGGAGTCCCACCGGGTGACGCCTAGTCTTCGTCGTCCAGCATCCCGTCTGTGACGAACGCCTTTTCCTGCTCGGTTGTCATCTTGTCACCGTCGGGGGTCGGGGTCGTGGCGCCGGGCCCGTAATCGAGGGATACTCCGGCTGTCGGTTCTTGTTTGGTGGCGAAAGCGGCCGCGCCTTCTGCCATGAGGTCCTTCAGGTCGTTACCCGTCTGTTCGGCCACGCCGGCCAGCATCGCCGCACTGGCGGGCTGGTTCAGGTAGGCCTGTCGCTGCTGCGGGTCCACAACGTGCGCCGGGATCATGGCCCTCTTCGCATCCATGACGTTCTCCCAGAACAGGCTGTTGGCCGCGTTGAACTTCGGGCTTCGCGAGCCGTCTTCCGGCCGCGCGAGACTGCGAGCCTCAAGGAACTGCTGGCGTGCGGTATCTTCCGCCGCGATTGCCTCGTTGTAGAGGCGTAGTTGCTCCGCCTGCGTCGTTGCCGTCGTGGCGTCGTCGCGATCCTTCTTGAGCGTCTCCTGGAAGTCACCCAGAATATCCGCTCGGAACTTCACGGGATCGAAGATGTCGCCAGCCGGCGGTGCCTCCGCAAGCGGCACAGGCGGTGCGACCACAGGCGGCTCTTGGTCTTGTGCGTTCTTGATCCATCCCAAGAGATCTTGGACGCTAGCGCCGTACTGCAATGACAGTTCTTGCAGGGCAGCGAACGTGCCGTCCTGCTTGTACTCTCTGCCCATCTTCGCGTCCGCCGATAACGCGTGGTGGTCGCCTCCGTACTGCTCTCGCAGTCCGCCGGGTACCTGCCACATTTCCGGTACAGTCGAAGCTGGGTTGGCTGTGCCTCCCGTGGGCATGACGGCCGGGTCCGCGCCCTGATCCACAGGGGTCGGCGCCGGTTGTGCGTTGTCCAGTTGAGTCATTCCAATGTCCTTGTGGAGTCGCCCGGCGGGGCGCGTCCGTTAGAGTGCGAGAGCCGGAGCCGCCGCCCCGGCCGGAATACCACCTAGCGCCGCCCCGGCCTCCGCCGGCGGAGACGACACTCCAGGTGGACCTTCCGGTCCTTGTCCCATCCCACCCGCGAGCGCCTGCTCGCCGAATTGGATGGCGGTCTGAGCTTGCTTGTGAGCGTTGTAGTGGCCGTCGGAGATTTCACCTTGCACCTCGGGCGGCAGTTGCATGAAGGCCGGCTGGTCAACGTACCATTCGAGGGTCCACAGGTGATACTTGTGCTCCTCGGGCATGTGGACCACGACCTGCTGGCCGGCTTCGATCAGCCGGATCTCCATCAGTTGCTTCTCGTAGGCGTGCTTCATCGCCGTATTGGTCTGTACGCCCCGCAGCATCATCTCCCACTGGGCACGCTCCGGGTCGATCATCTGGGCCTCGGCGAGTGCGATGAAGTCGTTTCGAGTCTCCCCGGGCGTCTTCGGCCGGTGCATACTGGAGTGGACCCGCACGCCGACGATGTGCTTCTGGATATCGTCCCGCATGAGGTCGCGAATGAAGTCGTCGGGAATCTCGGCGCCAATCAAGTCTCGCACCTGGTCCAGACGCGTGTGGCCCTGCTTGGCGAGGTCGAACAGCGTGCCCAGCAGTAGCCCTTCGGTCGCCATGTCGTCGTCCTTGCGGATCGACTCGAGCGGCTGATTGGCTTCCCCGAGCTTCTGCTCCAAGGCCACCCCGGACTCGCCTCGCTTGGAGGACTTGCCCTGCTGGATGTCCGACATATTGATGGATTCCTGCATCCATTCCGGCGTCATGGCGAGGATCTGCTGGGCGACCGGCGGGATCTGGGGCGGGGCCACGCGGTCGGGCGGGAAGTTCTGGCCGTTCACAAGGTCGTACGGAATCGGCTTCCGCAGATCGTTACCCAGCGCCGTCTTCACCATACCGGGCTCGATGGAGCCCTTGACGTACCGCCAGCGCGGACCGCCTTGCAGCATCGTCCTCACCAGCCAACTCCACCCGACGTTCAGTACGTCCTGGAGCCCCATCATCACATGCGGGAGTCCACGTGCCCACGGGGAGTGGATCCGGTCGTCGTACGTGTAGGCGTGGAAGGGGAGGCCGAAGTACGGGTTCTTACCGAACAGCAGCGGCTTGATATCGTGGTTCTCGCCCGTCGCGTCCAGGTAGGCGTACAGCACCCACGGCCAGTCCACCTCGACGTCGGGGTCCTGGAACCAGCACTCGTACACCACCACAGCCGGCGTGCGGGAGTCCATGACGTGGCTGGCGCTGCCCTGCCCGGACGCGGCCCCCATCGTGCGGAAATGCTCCATCAGCGAGCCCATGGTGGACTCGGTTTCGATGGTCTTCGCGATATCACCGAAATGCTGCTGGATCCACCAGAGCGGTCGCGGCTTCTCCTGGGCGAAGATCGCCTCTTCCTTGGCGAACTCCAGACTGTCGGCCGCCGGGTCGCGGAGGATCTCGTGCGGGCTGGCCAGTGCCCAATCCAGATTCAGCGTTCGCATGTTCAGGTCGCCGTCCGGGCCTTGGGCTACCAGCTTCTGCTTGCCGCGGGTGCGGATCACACGTCTCACCAGCGAGGTCCCCATCACCATGCGATGGAGCGACTTGCGGCGAAGGGTCTTCAGACCCTGCGTGCGCTCCAGATGCTTCTTGAGCAGCTTGGAGCCCGCCAGGCGCTGCGTGAGGCTGTGGGTGTCGCGGGGTGTCAGGTCGAACTGGATCTGCTCCGGCTGGAGTGCCACGTTGACCTTGCCGACCTTCTCGTGGATCTTGTCCACCACGACCCGGATATCGTCCCGGTAGGGGTCGGGGAGGCTCTTGAGGTAGTGCAGGCCCAGTCCCTGCGTACTGCTGCTCATATACCCCCACTGCGGCCCGCCGTCGTAGAGTTTGCCGAGCGCCCAGTAGGAATCGTAGAACGCCCGCATCGCCCGCGTATCCTGACGGAGTCGGTCGAGCTTCTCAACGGCCTTTTCCCGGGTCAGCGGCATATCTCTACTCCGGTTGTCCGCCGCGCGGTGGTGTCGGCATCGGCATTCCAGCGGCCCGCGGGTACTCGCCCACCGTCACAGAGCGTTCCACGGGCCGGTCGATCGGCGTGGCGGACTGCTCCACGGGCACATTCGCCGTATTCCACGCGCTCATGCGGGTCTTCTCCGCCGCTTCGCCCACATTGCCACCGTGGGTGAACCCCTTGCCGTACCCGTCGTTGAAGGCACCGACCCATGAGGCGAGATGCGACGTGTCGTTGGGCCACATCCTCAGTATCAGCACGAGGGCCGCTACCAGGGCCAGGCACACCACCGACAATACGCTCACGGCAATCCACAGTGCAGTCTCCATCGTCGTCCTTTCAAGCTGCCGCCCACGCCCGCTTGGCGAAGGTCATCTCTTCGTTCTCGGTTCCGCGCTCGTCGTGCTCTGTCATCTGCGTCTTCATCTGTCCCAATGCGTTGCGGAAGAGCTTCGTCATCGGGTCGACCCACGCTTCCTTCTCCGTCTTCGCGTCCTTGACGTTCGGATTGCGCATCAGGTGCTTCATCCCGAGCAGGAACTGCGATAGGGAGTCGATCGCATCGGAGTTGTTGGTCCCGTCGAACTGGAACATGCCGTTCTGGAACCGTTCCATCGTGCTGTTGTTCTTCGGCATGCACCGTGTGATGGTCTGCCGATCGGTGGGGCGGGTATTGTCCGGCACCCTCACGCCGGCGAACCGCACCCATGCGTTTTCCAGGAAGTGCGTGCATTCCATGAACCGCCGCATCTTGCCGAGGTTCTGGACGCTTCCACCCATTCGCGTACCCGTCATCTGGAGCCGCGGCATGGTGCGGGCGTACGGTGCCAGGCCCACCACTTGCCGGTCGTCGCCGTCTCCGGCGGGGATCTGGCCGGTCTTGAGGGCGTCGGTAATCGCCTGCACCCACAGATTGCACTGGCCCTTCATGCCGCCCTGGGCCTCGATATAGAGGCCTGTGTAGCCTGAACCCGGGGCGTGGTAGAGCTTCCGTATCAGCCAATCCTGCATCGGCACGGCCCCCAGGTGCAGGAACCACACGTTCGTGCAGAACAAATATCCGCCGGGGCTGAAGACCCACCTGGTGACGCCGTTATCACTGCTCCACTTCGCCTGCGTAGCGGACGGGTCGACCGACAGCCACCGCTCGCCGCCGGCGAGAGCTTCCAGGATTTCCAGGTCGCGGGGCGTGGTGTGTACCCCGGCGGGGTCGGCATTGTAGTACCACATACGCCTGAGCACCCGCGTGGCGTCCGTACTGGCTTGGAGGCGGTAGTTACAGTCGTACCGCACGCCCATGAAGGCCTTCTTCTGCTCCAGGATCCTCGTATGGAACCGGCTCCACAGCGGGATCGCCCGGCCTTCGGTATCGTCTTGGATAGCGAAGCAGTCGGCCAGAACGAGCCAGCCGTCGAGCTGGCCCTTGGCCACCATGGACCGGATCCGGCCGTGTGCGTCGTCCTCGCTCCACGGTGTGGCGATCATCTTGATCTGGGCCGTGCGGGGGTTTCGCAGTCGTTCCGTACCCACCGACGTGAAGTTGCTCCACACCTCGTCCCGGATGTACTGCTGCTCCCGGACGGACGGCGGGCACATATCATCGCAGATCAGTTCGTCGTAGCCGCGGCCGTTGAACTGGGCCCGGACGGAATAGCCCTCGTAGGTGGGCTCGCGGGAGAAGATGTTCTTCCGCTCGACGGTGAACCGCTTGGTGGACCGCTCCTGCCCGTGCTTCCTGTCCAGCAGTCGGATATGCGGGAAGATGGCCCGGTAGCGGCCTGTCTCGAGGATCGTGGCCACCAGGGGGATTTCCGCCTTCGGCTTGTCCTCGACGTCGTACAGGCCCAGGAACCGCCTGTGAGGCTGCCGCCCGATCTTGTCGGCGAGATACCACCGCAGGCAAGTCGTCTTCCCGTGCCCTGGCGGTGCCATGACCAGCACCTTGGGCAGCTTATCCTGCGTCCACGCCATGAAGAAGGCGACGTGGAACCATTCCGGATGGAAGATTCCGTTGCCCTCGGAGTCCTGCTGCTCGGGAAGTGCATCCCCTTCGGAGTCCCGCATCACGTACAGCCACGCCTTGATCGTGTCCTTACGAGCCTGCTGCTGGAGGCTCAGCAAAGAGCGCAGCAAGCTCAGGCACTTTTTTTTTACTTCCTCAGTCAGTAGATCCGTCCGCTCGTACTCGTGGATCAGGAGCTTCACATCCGTCGGCAGCGTGTCCAGGATATTCTTCGTGGTGCGGTCAAAGACGGAGCCCTGCTGCCGAGAAGCGTCGGCCAGCGTGCAATGCAGGTTCTCGACACACACCTCTTGCAGTGCGTTGCGGGCCTGCGTGTGAGCGAGCGGCGTGATCTCTCCCCTCGCCATTCTGCCAAGCAACTCTCGGCCGGCGTCCGCATACCACTTCGGGTCCAGTACGTTGATCGCCTCGTCGTCGAAGAGTTCCTTCAGCTTCTTGCGTGGAATGTCTGCACCATCGGCCTTGGCCATTGGCTGCTCCTGCTATACCATTCGCCTTCGGCACCCACCAGTTCAAGTAATTCATGGCTTTCGCTGTCCTTCAGTTGCAGGGAGTGGTTATAATGCGCGTGAAAGGACACCACCCATGTCGATCGAGCACTGGCTCAATGAGGACGGGCGGAAGGCAATCGAGAAGATGGGGTGGCCGGAGTGGGAGTCCAGAAGTAAGGAAACCTTCCACCGACTCGGCATCAAGGACAGGCCAGGGCACACTGGCAACCCATTCGTATATCGGGCCGGCAAGAAGGCGGGGGATAGGTCGGTGACTTGGCGAGAGTTCCTCGCCCTCCTCCGCGACCACGCGAGGGAGTGGCTGGTGGAGCAGGGCTATTTCGTGTCGCCGGCCACAATGGCGGACAGTATCGTGGACTATGTGCTGTACAACTTTGGCTGTTACGAGCGGTTTCTTAGCACCGCCGACCACGACGCCGCCCTGATCGCCGCCATACTCGCGGTGGAGGCCCAGTGAAAGACGAACCCCTCCCACCCGAACTGCTCGACCAACTCCCCCGCAAGCGGTGGCTGCTGATCTCCGATATCGCCGAGTTCCTCGAAATCGACATTCGGGCCGCCCGCCGCCTGGTAAACCTCGCACACTTCAAGACCCTCCGCCACACCAAACGACGCGTCAAGGTCTGGCGGATCCACTTCATCCGATACCTGGAAAAGAACCTCCGATGGAAGCACCTACGAAAGGGCAAGGAATGAGCAACGAAGGCGAGCAATTCCTCGTCGAAGAAGGAGAGGCTGATATGCAAGTACGACTCCACCTGTCCGTCCACATCTGCAAGGTGTGCGGCATCACGTTCGGAATCCCGGCCGCCTGGTTCGCCAGCGGCAATCATCAGAAGATCCTCTGTCCCGCCGGGCACGATCAAGCCACGGGCGACTTCTACGGGGACGCCCCGCAGGCCGAACTGGACAGGCTGCTGCTGAGGGTCGAGAATCAGGAAGCGGTGATACGGGCCAAGGAGGAATGGGACGACGATCGCTCCGTCGCAATGGGACAGATGGAGAGCACCATCGGCACCATGTCCACACGGATCGATAAGGGCAAAATGATGACAGCAGGCCTATTCAAATCAGTCGAACGCCAGCGCCGACGAATCAGTGCCCTCAAGGGCGTCATCACCAAACTCAAGAAACGAGAAGCCAACAGAAAGGACGCACAATGACCGTCGACATCACGAAGTACCTCCGAGAGGGCGCGACCCTCGTCATCCCCGGCCTCGACCTGACCGCACTCGTGCAGACCGACCCCGGCGACGGAGCACTCTGGGAGCCCGTCAACCCCGACCAGGTCAAGGTCCTCAAGTGGCCCCGCAAGGACAAGGCCGGCCAACTCGACCTGCCCTCCACGTCCCGCAAGGAGACGTACGGTGGCTGGGTAGCGGCCGTGGGAGCCAACTGCAGCCGCGTCCAGGTGGGCGACCAGGTCACCTTCCTGCCCCTGAACTTCAGCCGATCCGAGTCGGAAACCGACCTCTTCCGCGGCACAGAGGAAGAGAAGACCCTCGATACCGCGATCGGCTACGTGATGGAAGCCGAACTCGACCAGAAGACGAAGGAAACCCGATGAACCCACCCGTCCTGACAGATCGCCTGCTTTCCGAACCCGTTGTCCTGACTGTCGTCGGCCCGGACGACGCGAGCTATTTCAAGTGGGCCGGCATCTTTGCTGACGGGAGAATCGCCATCTGCACCGGAAACCGCCCGAACTGGTTCCGCCGCGTGCTCCAGTGGTTCGTCTTCGGGCATCGCTGGTACTCCCTGGACGAACTTCGCAAGGCCAAGAACGACAAGGAAACCCCATGAACCCACGCCCGAACATGAAGTGCCGACTGCCCATGCCGCCCGAACTCCTGGAGAGCCCCGGTGTGGCCTTCCTGCTGAACGCCCTGAACGCGGAGTTCTTCTACGTCAACGCACACGTCAAGACCCGATACGAGGTGGTCGACTTCCGAATCGTGCCCGCCTCGCCGATCGAAAGGATCGAAGGCGCCGATGTCATCCCCCCCGGCGTCGAAGTCTGGATGCGGAAGGACCCCGTACCACCCTTCGCCGTCCGAAGGACCGGCTGGAGCCGCGTCAAGCCCCTCACCAGGGAACAGAGGGACACGCCGGTGTACGAGGTGCCAGAAGGCGCCCGCGTACTGACCGCGGAGCAAGCCCGTGCCGAGTACATCCGCAACACGAGCGAACCGCCCTCAGACGACAAACTCATCCTTGCCGAACCCGTCGTCGACCCCACTTTCCTCCAGGCCGTCATCGCAGACGCCATCGCCGCCGCCACAGGCCAGAAGATCGCCAAGGCCGTCCCGCCCGCCATCACAAAGGCTGTCATGGACTTCTTCGGCGTGGAAGAGGGTACCCCGGTATCGGTCGACACGGAAGTAGACATCACCGTCACAGAAACACGGGCACAGGGCACGATCGCCTTCCCCACCGCTCCAGACACCCTCGAGAGCCCCGAACCCTTCCAGCCACCCGCACAGGCCCCGGAACCCGCCCCCGAACCCGAGCCGCAGCCGGCAGAGCCCACGGAAGACGATGACGACGTTTAGCTCGGGAGATATCCTCCTGCAAGACCACCCGATCGCCAGATTTGATTGGATCATCGGCGACGTCGGGCAGCCCGGCACCCCCCGCGATATGAATCTGCTACACATCGTAGCCGTACATGGAGAGGTGTGGCTCTGCCCAGACACGGCGGAAAAACTTCGAGAGTTTCTGAACTCGTTCACGAAGCCGGCAGAGCCCGAGGAAGAGGAAGACGATGACTGACCGAAACACATGGAATAGCTGGCCCGTCTTCTTCGCTTGGCTTCGCATGGGGCCTGGAATACTGTTCATCTTCCTGAGAGCGGGTAAGATGCGCGGGCTCGGGCGGTGGTGGGCTACCCGAAACGCATGGAAGACGTGGCTGAGAATCTGGGTGATAAATGGGCAAAGATAACCAATGCGTCCTCTGCGGGGCGACGAGACGCTCCCCGAACCGCGGCCCGTGCAAGGCATGCCTTACGAGAATATGCCAAGAGAAACTCGCCGATCTGCGGGCTGAAGGCCGGTCCGAAGAGGAGATTCGCGAGTTCTTCGGAATGAGGACAAGCAACGATGGATAAGAACCACGGCCGCCGACCCTTCGACCAGCAGAAGTGGTCCCAAGGCTGGGAAGACGCCTTTGGACACCTGCGATGCGCCCGATGCAACTGCAGAGTCCGCAAACACGAAGCCAAACCGCTCCACGATTCCAGAGGCCAAGTCGGCGTCCTCTGCCCGCGCTGCCGAAAGGAAGCCCAATGACCCACAAATGCAAGCAATGCGGCCAGGAGATCTTCTTCACCGCAAATGACGGACTCTGCCCCGCCTGCCGCAAAGAAGACGCCAAAGACGGCGTCTTCCAAGCAATCAAGGCCGACGTGAGAAAAGCCAGCGGTGCCGATGATCTGCCTCTCCTCCGCAAAGACAACTGGTATCTCGCCATCGCCTTCAAAGACACAAAGTGCGACGACTGCGGGGAACCTCTCATCGCGGGGGTTGACAAACTCTACGAAGCCCGCGAGTGGGTAGGGCCGCCGGTGCCACCCGTCCTCTGCCAAGCCTGCTACGACAAGCTGGAAGAACCCGCCCAGACAAACGCCGGCACCGGAGAAAACGCTGGCATGGAAATCAGCGAGACAATAGGACCGATCGTTCAGGAACCCACAACGAGCAGACGGGGAGAACCCGGCGAACTCGAAACCCTCGGATCGCACTTCGGACCCCTCGATACACTCAGAAAAGCAGACTGCTGCCAGACATGCCGCTTCGGCGACGGCTTCGAAGACGTCGTCTGTGAAAAGATGGACACGCGGTTCCTCACCATGCTGACCTGGAGACCGAACCTCATCTGCCACCTCTTCCAGAAGAAAAACCGACCAAACACCGGAGAAAGACAATGAAAACACATACCGTCCAAATCAAGGCAGATACGAAGTTCTTCGCCCTCATCCGTCCACGAACCGGCGATATCGCAGAGATGGTGCCAGCCTACTTCCTCAAGTTGATCTTCCCCGTCCTGCGGAAGTGCCGACACGGCGATACCGCCCTGTTCAGACTCTCAGACCAGCCCAGAGAAAACAGCGTCCGATGTGAAACCCACAAAGCGAAACTCGAACAGACCGCGTGGCTCTGCTGGACCGTGGCGACTATCCCGGGATGCGACAAGCCAGTACCCTTCGTCAATGCGACTATCGCACACGCCCTCGAAGCAGCCTTCCCGGGGAAACCCGTCTACGTCACCGCTGAACTGGACTGACAAAACACCAGGGGAAGAAACCACTTTCCACTTTCTGATTGATTTGCTGAATCTGGTGATAAACTCATGGGACGCCCCCCGCTGGGGGCGTGGTGCCCCTTCTTCTGCTGGGCTCTGGAGGGCCGTTGTGGGCGTCCACGATCCCCTGTGAGGGCCTGTTTCCCCGAGGGGGCCTATCAAAACGAGGGGGTATGCTATACGGATAGCGTCAACGTGGCCCATTCAAAGGGCGTCTACGCCGGCCACACGCTGAAAGCGCCTGTTGCACTGCTATTGTGCAACGTCAAACCACTGACAAACACGAGCAAAGCAACAGCAAAAGCAGCAACAAAGGGGGCGCAGGCCGTGCGCCAGTATCC
>Ga0307928_10003241_pt1 | contig 12420 bp, 14 predicted proteins | sample AceLakmetagen232_FD_201815 | JGI IMG/M metagenome (GOLD analysis project Ga0307928, IMG submission 201815) | Saline water microbial communities from Ace Lake, Antarctica - #232 | ecosystem: Environmental > Aquatic > Non-marine Saline and Alkaline > Saline | place: Antarctica: Ace Lake... | reverse complement strand
GAATTCAGAGGCAAGACCGTAGAGTTGCTCGTACTTGGCCGCCACGCCTCCAACTTCCCAGCCGTCCGCCGTCCACTTGACCTTGCGCGGGAATGGCGTTGACCTGTCGAAATAGCACGCCACGGGGATATGCCACTCGTTGCCATCTTCCAGGCGCACTGTGTGGCCGCCCATGGCGTCGTCGCGCAGCAAGTCCTTGGGCCCGGGCGGTGCATCAGTGACGTAGCCAAGCCACGTCTCGGTGCCGGGGATTTGCGTCCAGGTCTGCTTGTTAGGGTAGAAGCCAATGTTTTGGGGAACGTCGGAGCCGTGCGGCACCACGGCGAAGGTCACACCAGACTTGCCACCCGGGCCGTTGCTGGCTGAGCGCGCAGGCGTGTTCGCAGGGGCCAAGTAACCAAGCCCAACCTTGCCGAGATCATCGGCGGCCATACCGCCGCGCCCTTCAACGAAGTAGAGAAAAGACATATACCCTCCATTATGCGATGGCTTTCGTGGTCTCGATTTTCACCACGTCGTTAGCCCCATCCTTGATCGGAATCAGCGTAATAGTCTGACTTGCCGGGTCTCCACCGAAAGATCCCGACGTACTGCCCGTGTGACTCATGGCGGCGGTGAGCGTGATTTTGATGTGCTCCTCGGCCGCCACAGCTACCCGCGTGCCGTCCTCATCCACCTTGCGCAAGTAGAGGAGTGCCCCGGCGTCTGTCTGCCCCATGACGGGCAATTGGCCGATGTCCTGCACGTCGATAGTCAATCGCGGGTCGCGGCGCGTCACAGCGGCGATGTCGGGCCTGTGATCGCCGCTGTCACCTTCGTGGATGACGTTCAACCCCGTGTCGAGCGAAATGCTCTTGGTCTCAAAGGAAGTAGCCCCGTCAAAGATCGCCGGGCCGCAGGTGAACAGCTCTGCAAGGGCTGACGCGGCGGGCAACTCTGCATCAACCGCGATAATCAGCGGCTCGGTCAGTGGGTCGTTGGTGTCATCGTACACGCCGAAGGCTTCAAAGTTGACGGTCGCTGGCTCGGGGTGCCTGGCGTCAAGGCCACGGAACGCGACAAGCGGATCGCTCAACGTGCAGGATACGTGGTTGGCACCTGATGCAAATGTGCCTCCCGTGTCCAGCTTGCCGAAATACACGATGGTGTTCGTGCAGGAAAGGTTGTCGATGCCGCAAACGTCGAGAGCCACCTTGACGGCGGGGGTTGACCACGTAGCCCTCGGCTTCCACATCTTGATCGCCGCCATGGTCGGATATGGGCCTGACGCCGTGCGCTCGTGGAATTCCTCGATGCCATTGTCCACCACCGCATTGTCCACAGGAAACTGCGTAGTGACAGGCGCGGAGGTCGTGGACGTGACGCAATACAGCGTGTAGAGTTCGGCCAAGGCCGTGACGGTGGGCGCGGTGTCGGCGGCGCTCAATACGATGGGCGCGTTGGTGCCGTCATAGGTGATGAATACCTGATATTCTGCGGTAGCCGCGCTGTCCTTGTCGCCATTGATCCGCTGAAGCGTGCAATGCCCCGACTTGATCGTGAGGCTGACGCAATCGGCGGACGCGCTGTAGGATGCGCCGGAAACGAGCTTCACAAAATAGAGCACAATGTCATCATCACCGGCAGACACGCCCGCCACGCCGCACGCGGCCAAGGCTGTGCCCAGCGCGGGGGTCGTAAAATTGCAGACGGGTTGCGCCGCAACCAGCCCAACGACAGTACTGTCGATGGAACTTCCCGCGCCCTCAACGAGCGCCTGAATCCCCGGGTCGATGCTCGACTGATTCACGGGGATGTGGGTCGTCGTTCCAATTTTCAGGGAGTGAAGCGTGTATTCCTTAGCCATGATGACCTCCTATTTGCGATGCCCGCGCATGAGTTTTAGTGGCGAGGATGTGGTTGCCATCCGCGTCAATTCTTTGTCCAGTAACTTTGCAAGTTCATCGGTTTCGGCCTGAGTGACCCTCGATAGCTCGAGCGCCTTGTTCGGGCCGTTGCCGTATACCTGATTCAAATATCTCGGGGCGGTGATGACAACCCCTGCGCCCTTGAAAGTCGATTTCACGTTGGTCTTCGATACGCTCCGCGCTTCGGCCTCCATGTCGCCGGACCACGACAGCGGATTCTGATGCCCCCATTTCGACATCTTGTCGCTCATGTACCCATCGGTGCGCTTGGCGTAGTCGTATTCGCGAGCGCCTGCCTCGGTGAAGTGCTTGGGGAGCATGTGTTTGTGCCAATGCCAGCCTACGGTTTTCCACGCGATCTTGAGCATGGCATTCCAGCGCCGCTTGGTCATGCCGGTGAATGACTTGTGGGAGAGGCCGCTCTGGACAAGGCCCAACTTTTGGATCGTGACCCGCGCCTTGTCAAACGTCGTTATTTTGTGTGTGATCGGAACCATGCTATGCGCCCATGAAATCCACTTCATAATCGATGCGATAGAAGTCCTCGCCCAATTCGGTTTCCTCGTCCTCGCTTGCCCGTTCGGGCTTGCTGGTTCGCCGTACAGCGCCGATATTGAGGCAAGCTGCCGTTCCTACCTTCTCCACCATTTCGCGGACGATCTCACCACTCGCATTCAGGAGTGTGTACGCCGCGTCACCGTCGTTGTGGGAATCGCTCGCCGCCATCATGAAAACAACATTCAGCGTGCCGGTGCTCATGCTGGTGCCCAGCGCAATAGCCTCATGCTGCGCATCGCCAACGTCCACCAGAGCGCAGGGCAGCGTGGTAGAGCCCACGGGTAGCGAGATGCGGTAGGCCCGCACCTTTGCCAGAGCCACGGATGCCGTCGAGGTCCATGTGCGGAACGTCGCGGAATTGGCGATAGAGGTCCGTAGCGCGTCTAGCGCCCCAGCCTCGAACCCAACTCCTACTACGTCCGCCATGTGTTACCTCGCTCGAATGTGGCCCCTGCCCCGAGTCCGCTGTGTCCGCGCTTCCAAAAACAACTCCACCGTCGCGCCTTCCCGGCCAATGTCGATAACGGCGTATGTGACGCCGCCAATTACGAACTTGTCTCGTGTCGAGACAGCCGCAACCGTCGCTGCGTTCGCCGTCAGCGTTCCTTGCGTAACCTCGATAATGCCGTCACCCTCATTTTCTTCAAATGTCCGCATGGGTTGCCACTGCGCCGTGATGTTGGCGGCTGCGACTCCGTAGGCCGTGTACGCAACCGTCTGCCCCATAGCCGCCTGAATCTCAGGTAAATGTGCCTGAAAAGCCGTTTCAAAGGCAGTAGCCATCAGATGCCGCGCACCTGGCCCGCCGCTGAATTGGACCCTGCCGGAATCCAAGCCGAAAGCGTCGTGAACTTGTTGACGCCAATCTCTTCGCGAGTGAACACCACGGACTCGCCGGGCGCGACAAAGCGATCATACGCGGTGGCGCTAGCCGTCCCGTTAAACGCCAAGTAGTAACCAACCACGTCTGGGTTCGTGACGGAGATCCGCGATGCCGGCGTGGCAAACGTCCACAGGCCGGAAGACACGCCGTCCGTTGGTGCGGTTGTCATGGTTGCGGCGGTGAATGCTTCGCTCATGGCTAGTATTCCTCCACGATGATTTCGATGCCGATTGTCTTGGTGTTTGCGTTGGCATACACGACATCAATCTCGTCGTCCTTGCTGAAAATCCATTCGAGCGGGGCGTAGTCGGTGGTTGACCACACCCAATCGGTGTCGGTGGTCAAGGTCTCGGTGTGAAGCAGCGTATCGTATGCAGCCCCCGCCCCGGCGTCCTTCGTTACCGTCAAATCGCCACTGCCGCCCGCGCTCAAGTGCATCGTGATCTGTTTCAGTATGTAGGGTGTGCCGGGTGCGACCGTCGTACTGAGTGCCGCCGTATTCCCGCCGTCCCGCCAACACTTCACCTTTTGCGTGTACGTGACTTCCGCTGCCGCAGCATTGACAATCGCGGGCCAGCATATCATCAGCGCACAGGCCGATACGGCTGCAACACACAGGATGACCGTCCATTTCTTTTCCAAGTCCCATTTTTTCATGGCACTGTTCCTTTTTTTGTTCGCGGCGGGGCCTGGGAGGATGAGGCCTAGACCCCGCCGCATTGCGCCACTGAGAAGGAGACTTACGGTGTTTCCACGGATGCCGTGATCGTGGGCGCTGTGCCCACGTAGGTGATGAGGTATGGAATCTCGCAATCCAACGGTTCCGCGCTCACGAGAATCCGAACCTCGATGGCCTCGCCAACGGGGCCGAACTCGAAAAGCTGGCCGGATTCCGTGATTGTCAGGGAGCCATTGCCGCTTGCCGTCACCTGCGTGCCAGCCTTCAGCGTTCGAAAATTTGTTCCGTCCGCCGAGCCGACGCAGACCGTATCAATGGTCTGTGCGGCCGTGGCCTTCGTATCCCAGCCCGTCGTTGTCTTGTTCCAATCAAGCCAAATGGACATCGCCGACAATGGACTTGCGCCGGGATCAATATTCAGGATTGCCGTGCCTGCCTCCTTCGTCCAGTCCTCTTCGGAAGCGTCAAGGAAGGCTTCGCCAACGGAACTGCCAACCACGGATTGCGCGGCCAACTGATTGAGAATGCCCTTGATGTAGGCGATGATCGACGCCGTAGTGCCTACGGTCGTGGTTGCGGCGTCGGCCTTCGCGCCGATGCCGTAATGGGACAATCGTGTTTTGGTGCTGTCTGTCTCTACTGTTCTGGATGCCATTTCTGCGCTCCTTGTTTTTGTGCTGGTGGCGGGCCGCCGTCGCGACCCGCCGCCAACCTGTTATGTTCATGGCCCTACGGCCAAGAGTCGCCTACGAAGGCACGGGTGCGGTCGTCGCGGTCAGGTTCTGCACGACGCGCACGTAGTCAGTAGCGCCGACCTCGCAAGACCACGCGATGCGGAACTGCGCGGCGATACGCGCCCGCAGGTAGGATTCGGTGTCCGCGCCCAACGTGACGTACTCGAATCGCAACCTCCAGACGCGCTTGAACTGGCGTGGGAAGTCGCCGAGATACCATGTGGTCGTGGACAGGTCATCCATCTTCGGGCTGGACACGATTGTGGGCCGGTTGATTCCGCGCGGCCCCCAGGCGTTGAGTTCGTTCGTAACGCCCGGCTGATCCTCGCTGCCCAACAGTTTGAAGGCGGTGCCCTGGAGGGCGGACGGCACGAGCAACTGACACGAGGAAATCGGATTCGAGATCCGTTTGCCGCGTGAGTTTTTCATGGCCACCAGAACGGCCTTGGCGTTGTCGAGGTCGGTTTCGTCCACGAGCGGATTCGAGTTCACCCGCGTGCCGCTCGGTGCCCTGGTGCCCGGCGTATTGGCCGACGCTGAATAGAGCGCCGTGCCCGCGCCGTTGGGTCGGTAGGCGTAGGGTTCCGCAGCACTGGCCGTGGAGCCGTTCAGATCCGTAACCCGCGAAAGCGTCTGCTCTTCCACGAATTCCGCCGCCGTTTCGCCCAACTGGTTGATGCGGTCGATAAGGCCCGGCACGTCGTTCTCTTCGAGAGTTTCCGCCGTGATGGACAGGCGCCTGCCGTTGCGGAGCTGCCGGATTTCGACCCGCTCTTCACCGGCTGCCATCTCGGGGAAGTCCTTGCCTTCGTCCACACGGTCGATGGTCGTGTCGTGGCTGGTGATCGCGGCGAACTCAGAAACCTTCTTGTTTGTGTCGGTGTCTGTCACCAGCATTTCGCCGATGGTCGGGACACCCGCGTAGGCTTCGTTGAGCGCGACGGCGGTCATGCCGCCAGTCAACAGCGGGAATGCCGCCGTGGTGACGGCACGCATTTTGCCACCGATCATCGCCTGCGTCGGGACTTTCGTGTCGTAGGTGAGATCGAAAAACCGCTGAAGGCTTCGCACATTCTCCCATCGGAAGTCCTCGCTCGCCATGAGTCGCTTGACGGTGCCCGCCGGATCGCCCTGAAGCGCGGCCCGCAGCGAATCATCGTCAACGCCGCTGGGCATGATTTGAATGTCCGGCACGAACGTTCGTTTCGTTGCCATGTTTCTTGTTCTCCTTGGTTGGGTTACACGATCACGACAAACGTCGAGTAAAACGACGCTTTCAAGTCGATGGTCATGCGAACCGTGCCGATGGTCTTGATGGTTGTGCCGGCGTCGCCAGACACGTCATCCGCAAGGTGGCCTTGATGGTCCGGGTAGTGCTCCTGGCCTACCGCTGTGCCGAGGGTGTTGCTTCCGCCCGTGGTCACGACTTCGCTGGAGCTGTACGTCATCACAGTGCCGTAGGGGGTCGCGGCTGCCGTTGCGAGGTCGAATTCCCACACGTCACCGGGGCGCGGAACGTACACGCTGTAGTACCCCGCGCGGTCGCCGGATTTGATTTCCTCGGCCGCGATTGCCACGTCGCCGTCCATGGCATAGTCTGAGTCAAGCGGCACGAATGCCGTGTTTGTGTCGCCAGTGAACTCAAGAAGCTCACCGGCGGAGATCGCTTGCGTCGCGCCCGCCTGGAACAAAGCGAGCATCGTCAGTGGTTCGGTTGCACCGTCGAGGTTTCGCACCCACCGCGCAAAGTTGTTGGTCGCCATGTTTCATTGCCTCCTTACCCGAGAAAGCCGCGGACAAGCATGTCATCGGCGATTTCGGGTTGTTTCGTCGCTTCGGTTTCGCGCGGGGCCGTGTCGGGTTCTTGGTGGCCGGCGGGTTGGCTTTCACCGCCAAGTGCGGCCAAAAACGCATGGCGTGCCGTTTCGACACTCACGCCTTCGGCCACAAACCGTTCGGCCAAACCTTCAAGACCCTTGGGCGTGCGTGCGCGGATAATGTCGGCCCGCTCGCGTTCCGCCTGCGCGGCGCTCGGCTCGGTTCCGGGTGCTTCGGCGGGTGTGGCCTCCGGGGCCGCACGCTGCTCTTCCTCGGTTTTCGGCGTCGTCTCGTCCGCCATGCTGGATTCCTCCGTTGTTGGAGCCAGGCATCGCTCAACGGCGCGGGCTAATGCCAGCGCCATGGGCGAGAGGTCCGACTCTTGATGATCTCTTCCAAAGTAAACCCGTCGCCTCGCCTCTTCATCGGCGGGGACGGAGACAACACTTGCTTCAAGTAACTCCCACTGCCTTACTACGATACCGGGGCCGACCATCTTTTCGTTGCCGGACCATCTTTCGCCCTCGCGCAGCACCTCGACGTTCTTTTGATCGTAGCGGTAGCCGATGGACATGGTTTTGACAAAGCCCGTGCTGACAAGTTGCCATGCGTCCTCGGATCGCTGGGTCTTTTTGGCAAACTCCACCTTCATGACGAGATCGCTGCCCTCAACATCCGTCTGTACCGGCTTCCCAATGACGGCCCCAACGGTCCAGCGGTCGTGGGTGTCGAGGATAGTGCCGACCTTGCGAAATCGCCGCAGATCCGCGCCCTCCATGACGAGGTATTCGCGGCCCACATACGTCTCGACACCATTCTCCGTCGCCGCCACGAAGGTTACTTGCCGCTTTTCCGCGTCAATATCGCGGGTTTCGACGCCCTCGATCAGTGCTCGTTGATCGAAGATCTGTGGGTCCGTGTTCGTGCTAGGCATCGCTTCCGCCCTTTTCGTTTTCGTCTTCCGTTTCCGGGGCTTCGAGTTCAAACTCTTTGCGCAGTTCCTTCTCGAGCTTTTCGGCTTCAAGGCGCTCACGCATGACCTCTTCCATGTCTGCGCCGCTCTCCGCGCAAATCCGCTGCAAGCTCGTCTTGCCCATGGCGAGTTCGAGTTCGGCGGCCTTGGCTTCCTTGATGGGGTCAACCCACTTCCAGCCGTTCGCAATCCAGTTGACAAGGCGGAAATCATCGACGGTCGTGCCGCGCAATCGGGGATCGTCGCGCAATTGGGCATCCTGCATCGTTATGAACCAAGCCCAATTGAGGGTGTCGATGAATCGCGATTGATGCTTCTCAAAGGTCTTGCGGTCGCCAAGCTGATCGGTGCGCGAACTCGAATAGGTCGATTGACTGAAGTCGTGAAGGACCGTCTGCCAACAGATGCCCAACGCCGCGCCAATCCGCCGGCAAAGCAGGATCACGAATGGCTCAAGTTCGGGTGACGGGAAATTCGGAACGACGGTCTGGATTTCCTCATCGCCATACAATTTGAACATCATGCCGGGCACGATTTGCTGCTCGAGCTGATAACCGCCTCCGACAGACTTGGCTTGGCTGCCGAAGAAGCCGGGCGTGGACGAAGGCGAACGGATGAAGGCCGCCAGGCACGCGGCAATCTGCACGCGCTTCAGGCAGGCGATCATCAAGGCGTCCAGGTCGCGAATGTCTTGCAGGATGGATGCACAGAATGGAATGCCGCGCGTTTGCCCCGGCCGCTTCGTTTCCTTGAGTAGTCGCATCTGGCCGGACTTGACGCGCACGAAGTCCGCACTATCGCCGATGAACCCCGCATTCTGAATATCGCCCGGGTGCCCCTTGGCAACCCAATAGGCCCTGGGACGCCCTGCGCCGTCGCGCTCTACTCCGTCACGAATGGCAGCTTGCGTGATTTTGTCCCGGGGCGTCGTAATGCGATCCGCCTCGATAATCTCGAACGCAACGGGTTGGCCGTACAGCCGTAGCGTCTTGCACCCTACGTCGCCGTCCTCGAATTCTTTGCGGAAGAGCTGGGCTTGCGCCTCGCCGAAGGACAGCCCGTCGATGGGGAACAGCTCCGGCGCACGCTCACGCCAGACGGCTTCGATGTTGCGGTTCTTGATTGGGTCGCCAGTCCGCGCCTGACCGACCATGCCCGTACCGATAACATTGGTGGTGAATGTCTCGGTGAGGCCGCTCCCCAAAGCGTCGTCTCGATTCAGTTCCCGGGCACGCGAGCGCAAGACCGGCAGGTCGGCGAGGCTTTCGGAGTCCGCAGATCCACGTCCGCCGCTCCATGGAGTGCCGCTCCCGGACTTCCCCGCGCTGGCGTAGCCGCGTGCGTGTTGGATGGCGAGCCAACCTGCACGGTAATCGTAATCCGACTCCATCAGGCGAAGGTGTTGGGCGGCGGCGGCCCGGCCCGGGGAAAACAGCCCTAAAGCCGTATCGAAACCCCGTGAAAGCCTGCCGCGTTTTGTGGCCATCAAGAACGTCCCATGGTTGTGAAGATCATGCGCTGGTCGTCCGCCGCGCGGGTGCCGCTGACTTCTACCGCGTCGATGGCGTCCTTGAGCCCGCGCAGGGATTCGCGCTGCTCAATGAGTTCGCCCGCATTGCCCATCTTGAGCGCCATGCCCGCAAGGATGGCCGTGGCCTGCGCGCACTTGACGCGGGCCGTGGTGGTGTCACCAGTACCGAGCGCATCGGCGCATTCGGCGCACTTGAGCTGATAGGCTGCTACGGTGATTTCGAGTGTGGCCATGCCTCGCCTTGTTGCGGTAATCCGCGATAATCTACGGAATCCCGTGAATCTAAAGTGTGTATACCACAGACGAGCGAGAATGTCAAGGGTGTGATTTTGGATTAAAACAAGGAAAGGTGGTAACTTGTTACCGTCCGATCTTCCACATCGCCTTGTCTTTGGCTTGGGCGTACCCGGAACCCTCGGAGATCGGGGCGCTCGCGGCGTTCGCGGCCTTCGGGGCTGGGGGCGGTGGCGCTGCCTGAACGCCACGAATGGCGTCAACGATATTCAGCCCGCACAGGCAGCCGTAAGTCACGTCGAGATAGTGATTGCTCCGGTGAAGCTGATTCCAATAGATGCGCGGCCCGATACCCGGCACGAATTGCTCCTCTTCGCGCTCAGCCAAAACTTGCTTGCAATAGGTCAGGTGCGTTTTCTCGTCGGCGGCGTAGAGCATGATGGAGCCCTTGGCAGCAGCCGGAGCCGCCAACCCCGCGTGAACCAGGCGCTTCCAGTAGTCGGAATGAAGCTCGACCAAAATGATGTCGCGGTTGGGCGGGGCCATGCGGGACATAACCCATTCGTCGCCGATTTGCCTGTCCTTGTGCTCCTTGGGCTTCTTCCACGCCAATTCGTTGCGGGCTGTGCCCAGACCCTTGGCAGCCAGGTAACGCGGCTGCGTGCCCTCGAGCACAAACTCGTATACGATGCCCGGCTCATAGCCTGAGTCGATCAAGGTTAGATCCACGGGCATGACCGTGCCGTCAGCCTTGGCCCAACCGTGCTCGATTGTGTCCTCGCGAAACGCCCGCAACGCCGACAGGATGGCCGACTTGGCCGTCTCGCGGCCCTGCCCCACGTCGATGCACCCGTAATCGACGATATGCGGCCTGCCGTCTGGACCTGAAGCAATCGCGCCCCACCAACATTGGTAAAGGCCAACGTCTATGAAGACCACAACCTTGTCGGCGGTATCAGGCACGATACCGTGGGGCGTCTTCGTGATCTTGGTCAGAATAATGGCGCGGGTCAAGGCCGAGAGGTCCGTCAGCTTCTCATCAAACGGCAGCGTCCAGATGAACTGGTGGATTGGCTTCATGTCGTTTGGGTTGTCGCTGTGCGCCGCCCTCCATTCACGTTCGGCAATAGAGGCCATCGGGACAAGCGGGCTGTGCATGGCATTCCAGCGCACGCCGAATGTCGAGGTCTTGGGCGCGTCACCAACAAGTACGAATTTGCCACGCTTCTTCTTGATTTCCTGCCCACGCGACACGAGCATGGGGCTATTGAGCGATTCGGCGCGGTCTGCCTCGGTCCAGATGACACCGCACTCCTGGCAGACGTACCCAGCGGCCTGCTCTGCCTCTTCTTGCGAATCGGCGTCCTGCCAGCCGGTGAAGTATTCGCGCTCGGGATAGACGTAGTGGCCGCAATGAGCACACGGGATGACGACCTTGGTGTCGGTGCCGAATTTCGTGATCTCGGTGTTGATGCGGCCGTATGCCGTGGACATGGTGCATTCGGAAAAGACGCGGGCCTGAAGCCCAAACGCCGCGCTACGGGCCTCAATCTGCTGAAGGGGGTCGCCCTCGCGGCTCGTTGCGCCCGGCTGGTCCATCTTGTCGATCTCGGTCAGACAGATGATGCGGGAGGTGTGGCTCGACATGGCCGCGTCCGACCCGCCGGCAGCCATGAACCGGAGAAGCGTTCCGTTGCGGAATCGAACTGTCGAGGTCTTGCCGCCACGGCTGCCGCTGCCGCTGGTCGGAAGTTGGTTTCGGAACCGGGATGACTGAATGATCGGCAATAGCCGCTCCTGGTAAATGCCTTGCGCCAAGTCCATCATCGGAACGCCCAAGATCACATCCTCGATCATCTCGAAAAGCGAGTACATGACCGGGATAGCGAGGAGCATGAGCGTCTTGCCGCCCTGCACGTTGCCGGATGCGAAGAAACGGCGATACGCGCCGCTATCGAACATATCAAGCAGAAGCCCCGTGAACGGCATAAAGTCAACATCGAAGTGGCGGCCCTTCTTCGGCCCGTTCGGCAGCACGATCTCCGCCTCGGCAAATTGCCGATAGGTGCGGACCTTTGGGGCCTCGGAGTGACGCACAAATTCCTGCGTCTCACCATCAAGCGACTCGCCAAACAGCGCGTCAAATCCAGATTGTTCGCTCACGACAAAACCTTGATCGGCAACTTCCAATCCTTGCCCTCGCACACCTTGCAATGGAATCGGGCAAGGCCGGCATGGGTAGAGTGAAGCACCACGGCCTGAGCCATGTTGTCCATGAGTACGCGGTGGCAGTGAACGCATGGGCGCAGCGGCTTCTTTGCCATGGGGTACTCCACGGGCATCGGCTTACCCTGGGGCCAGAATCGACGGTCGGTGCCGTGGATCTCAAGGTCCATGCCGTCCTCGGGCGTGTGGACCACGGGCTCCTGCGTCACGATGTCAGGGGGGTGATTTGGCCTTCCGCTTGGATTTTGGCGGGGCCTTTGCTTTGACATTGGGCTTCTCCTTGGGTTGAAGTTCCTCATCCGGGAATTCAAGTTGGCCACGCCGCTCAGCAGCGGCCCGCTCAACCTCTTCGGTGAAAACGTCCAGGCATTCCTTGAATACGCCGTAGGGGGCCTCGCCGTGATCGCGCCGCAAACGCATGCCGCCCTCGCGAAGAATCGACGACATACGCATCAGCCGGCGGTGCATTTCGTCGCGGGGCACGAGTTCGCCGCGGCGCTGGGCAAGTTCGAGTTCGCGCAGGTCGGCGGTGGCGGCGCGTTGGCGCTCGAGGTTGGGGGAATCGCCGGGGGCAACGTCGATGACACGGGCTTCCTTCGATTTGCGGATCGCGTCGGAATGCTCGGCGAGAATGTCGTGGAATCGGCGGATGATGTCGGGAAGATTGAGGTAGCGACCACGAAGGGGCAAGGCGTGGCGGTCAGCCGATACGTGGAGAATCTTGGTTTCACGACCGGACATGCGGCGGTAGACGTGCTTCGGGATGTGGAGCAGATTCTCGAAGTCACCCCAGCTTTCAGTGGATTTGGCCATCAGACCCCTTGAATGAACGCCGAAAATAGGGTGTTTTGATATAAAAGTCGCGCGCTCTGTTCCG
>Ga0307928_10003240_pt1 | contig 12420 bp, 18 predicted proteins | sample AceLakmetagen232_FD_201815 | JGI IMG/M metagenome (GOLD analysis project Ga0307928, IMG submission 201815) | Saline water microbial communities from Ace Lake, Antarctica - #232 | ecosystem: Environmental > Aquatic > Non-marine Saline and Alkaline > Saline | place: Antarctica: Ace Lake... | reverse complement strand
TTTACGAACCTATGAATAGAATGCTCTGTAGCTGTACCGTAATTAGTAGATGCGCCCTCTGCCCAAAGCTCTGACATTCCGCCAGAAACGGATGCAAGTATATCTTTATCAGGAGCCATCAAGGTACCTCTATGACCTACGCCTAGCCCGGTGCAAGTACCATCGGTGTCAAACTCCAAACCATCATGGCAACCATGAGCAGTAAGAACCCCAACGGCTTCGACAATAGTTCTGTTTCTCCCGGCTTCACCTGAGACACCCGCCCCGTTCAATCCAAGAACCATATATTGACCACGTACATCACCTGAAGTAGCGGTGGTGCGATAGCGATACTCGCGGAACTTGTCCTGAGTAGCACTGGATTCAGGAGCAGCGGAGGTACCAACTAATTCGGTAACATCGTCAGGGTCAAAGTGAACCTTGACTGGAATTACATCGGTTACGCCAGCGCCAATAGCGTAAAGGGCATAGCCGAATCTTTGCTGAACAGCTTTGTTGGAATTTTTGCTCAGGATACAAGTGGTGGTATTGATGAAAATCTCATCGCCAACTGCAACGGCTGAATTACCGTCATCATCAGTAGCGACTACAGATAACTGCCAAATACCCTCTGTGTCAATAGAAATAAGGTCAGTTGCAGCAGATGCGCTATTAAACGACACGCCAACTATGTTATTGCCTACTAAAACAGCATCACCTTTATCTACAAACCCATCAGTATGAGTCGGGTGGGTGATTTGGCTCTCAGTAAAGGTCAAGTGCCTACCTTCATAGGTGCTGGAAACTTCCTCCCCAGCGGTACCTGCGGTATAAACTCCGTATGGCATTTTTTATTCCTCCTGTGTTAATTATTGTCTTGATTAGCCTCGGGCGGCTATTTCAGCCTGTTCTTTAGTCAAACCAGTTGCCTCGAATGACTCAACGAGTGCCTCATGATCGGCTTTGGGGTCTACTTTAGGAGAACCCATACCCTTGACTGTGCCGCTCTCAGACAGCTTGGAGATATAATCCTTTTCTGCCTGTATTGCTTCCGCGACTCCGTCCGCGCTCTCAGCGCCCTTGAACTTCTCAATTACCCGTTCCTTGGCAATGTCAGGTAGCTCAGCCTTGTCTACAGCCTCTTTAATTGAGGCTTGTGCTTCGGCTAACACTTTGTCCTTCTCTGCCTTGTCCGCGGCTTCCTTGAGTCCATCGCGTTCTGTAGTCAGACCAGCAACCTGGCCTTCCAGTTCCTTGACTTTATCTTCTAATTCCACTTTATGCTTGACCTCCTGTTGTATTTCTGCCCTTAGATTAGCTTCGATAAGTTTAACTAAGTCAGGGCGTTTTTCCTGTAAGCCTGATAGTTCAATCAGGTCTACGTCCCTACTCTTATCTGATTCGTAGAATGTAACAATCCCGCCGGCTCCTGGTTCGGTTACAAAATCAACAGACCTTGCAGCCACCAGCTTCTCAATTATCAATGTATCCTTGCCGTCTATCGTACCCTTTGAGGCGCTTCCAACTGCATTGATAGAGACGCCCATTTCTGAAAGCATCGCCTTATCTCGCAGGGAAGCTAATTTACTCATTAGCCACGGTTCGACTATTTCGGCTACACCAGTAACCACGCCAGCTTCATCCACAGTAACATCGGATAGAGTAGCTACCCAGTCCCGTATCGACCTCTCAGGACGCGCCTTGTCTTCTGCTTCTGTCGGGTGGTCAGCATACATCTTCATGCCCTCAAAGACCTTGTAATCCCGCTTGAGCATTTCCATGGGATAATATCTATCTTCACTTGAATTGAATCCGGGCTTGATAACAATTACTGTAGCCCGGCCTTTGTCAAACTTGGCTTCGGTTAGAGGCGTATAACTGATAACCTCTTCTCTCGTCTCAACTTCCTTGATCCATTTCGGCATATCGTCTACCTCCGTACCGAGCTTTCTGTATTCAGTTCTCAACCGGCGCTTGACCTCTGTTAAGTCAGTAGCCGGGATGTTAACTTTCTGACCACCATATCCGCCAGGGCTTAACGATGCAGATGCCTTGGCCAGAAGCGCCTTAACGGGAGTGCCGCCGTTTTCGCATATCCGGAGGCTCCAGGTATCAGGGTTATTATCGTCAGGTACATACGAATATGATGCCGCCGTATACTTCACGCCCTCTTCAATCTTTATAATAGGCTGCTCTTGCAACCAGGCGATAACACCGTCCGCCTCTTTGGTGGTTTTGGTTATCTTGATTTCATCAGTACCGTCAGACGATAATAGCTCCTGGCACAATTCGACTATCTTCTTAATACGGCTGGAATCGAGGTTAGCGTTACGCTTCCCCGCTTCCTGTATAATCTCTGAGTATTTAGCCTGTAGTGATTCCATGGGGGTGTAGCTGGTTTGACGAACAACCTTCTCCGGTTCGCCCTCAAAGGCTACAACACCATTATCTAAGGTATAACTCGCTTTATAATCTTGGTCACCGATGCGATAAATCAGGTAATCGTCATAGACCTCAGAAACATATAGCCCAGATGGGTCTGGATTAAACTCAGGCTTTACCTGGTACTTATCGGTTAATGCTGCTTGCAGTAATTCCCTTTTATTATCTGCACTTAGCTCACCTGCATTGGCTTCAGTCGCTCGCTTCACGCCCGCTACCTTGGCTGTCACAGGGCTACCGCATTTAGCACAAACCTGTGAACTGCACTTTACACCTACGCCAACCGTGACCTCTGTATTGCAAGTTGAGCAAACACAAACATGGTCACCATGCGGATGTACTGCTTCTTTTGTTTTTGCCATAATGACCTCCGGGTTATAATTACTTCTTTATTATCGCTGGGGCTAAACTACAATTACAGTTAGGGTGTGCAGGTGGCCTTACATGACCGCTTGAAAATGCTTGCTCGCGGGGGATTACCCCATCTGCCTCATTAGCGGCACAGATTTCGCATGGGTCGCCTGTCAGCCACTCTTTACCGTCTATCCCCATATCCCTCATCTTGTCCATGGATGCTTGACTGAGGGCATCGTTTGTTTCAGTCCGGGCTATCATTTGAGCCCTTGACGCTAGGGTCTGTCCTTTAATCTCTGAAGGCGCACCCCTAGCCATCCAGTCCAGCTTATGACGTAGATCGCTTTTAATACCTGGGATACCCCGTTTATTCTTGATGCCATCAGATATTACCCTCGAGACTTGCTTCCGGGTAGTCTGGTTAATACCGTCAACTAGCTTGGCCTTGGTTACATGGTCTTTGGCGTATGCAATCGCTTCATCGATTGGCGGACCCTCAAACTGTATGGGTATTCCTAACTTGGTCTGCCCGTAGGTCATCATCTCAACTGCACCCTGCAGATAGGCCTCAGTTACACCGTCAACCAGTATCTTGCTCAAGTCCTTAGTAAAGAACCTTAACAACGGCTCCACAACATCATCAGCCTCAGACTCCGCGCTTTCCTTGACGTTGCGTGTATATACTTTGTCTATACTTGAATAAGGGAAGGCAGTAGCCAGCGCCCGGAAATACTTACTTAGCTTTATTCTTAGCGCGGCCTCTAGTTTTTGGCTTTGGGGGCTGTTGATGTCCGCCGGCATTCCCGCTTCCAGTAGATTGATTATCTCCGTTAGCTCCTGTATTACTGTCATCTACTTCTCCTGTACCATCGCAGGTTTCGCAACTTATCCTCATTAGCCCAGCGTTTAACTCAATAAACCCTTTACCGCCACATTCAATACAGTGCATTTATTTCTCCTTTTGTAAGCTCTCCCTTAATCCTTTTAAGGCATTGATTAAAGCTGCTTCCGTGGTTTCTTTACCAGGCGCTTGCCCCGGTAATTGGGGCTGTTCCTCCGGTGGTAGATTTTTAAGGAACTCTAGGACAGCCGCCGGGTCGTTAATACCCATGGTTAATAGGGCAATTTGTTTAACATCATCAGACCGCTTGAACTCAGGCAAAGCACCCAAGATAGCTACGATAGCCTGAGCCGCCATGAATACGTCCTCAGGGGCTATAGCAGGGAAGTCCATGTCAACATACTGCTTATCAGGTGCAATATTTCGATGATTGAGTACCACGGTGTTTATTGCTTTATAAATACTCAACCATAACGATTGATAAGAGGTGAACATCTTGAGCATGGGTAGCTCGACCGTCTTAGCTGTTGCCAGGTTGCCGGTACTTATGTCCCCGAAATACTGTTCGGGAACACCTACTGCAGCACATATCTGTAACCTAACCATTCGGGCATCGTCATAAGCGCCTTTAGCCCCGGTATCGGCTTTGATGGGTGTAGTATCTGAGCCGAGGTTCTCCAACATGGTAGACCCGGCCTTGATTTCTTTGTCATTGGTCTTGGCCTTGATAGCGTCAACCCTAGCTTGCCCGCCAAGTGTCTTATTCTTCCAGGCGAACCGAGCCAGAGCCAACATGATAGCAATACGAGAAGCCAGGAACCGCCTATACTGCACTATCCAATCAAGCGCTGGGAGTAATAGCGGATTGCCGCGCTGATCAGATGAATTGAATATAGCATGGAGTATTAGAGCCTCTTGAGTCTTTTGTACTTTTGCCCCGGTTGAGTCTACCTCGCCCTCGTCTTTGGGGTTTGATATATCTTGGTAAATGTCTTGGTGCGGCTTACCAGTCGGGTCAGACCACTCTCGTTTATAATATTTGACATCATCCTTGTCGTCTATATTAGTTATAATCTCGGTAATCTCGAGCGGGTCGATAAAGCGTATCTTGGATTGTCCTTCAGCCCCAAGGAATATAGCAAAGAAAACCTCACCATCTACCAGCGCCTTATTGCTTGACTTACGTTGTCCGGCAGCTGAAAGGACTTTAGCGTTAGCCGGGTTGTTCCAGAACGCCTCTAAGACCTTCTTCGTTCCATCTTCATCACAGCTCCAAGTCATGCCGGTGCCGAATGTATAATCAGTCCATAATCTAATAGCCTGCTTACCTAGCGGATCCTTGGTTGCATATAGCCGGGACAGCTTAAGGTTGGCTATCCTATTCGATGCAGGTATAACTTCGCTTGTGGTGCCACTTAAATTCTGCCATCCGGCATCTTCTAAACGCAAGTCAGCCTCTACGCCAGCAGTTGCTTCCATCAAGATTGATTCTAGTTCTCCGCCGGGGGCGTATTGAGCCACCTTATCAGCTTTTTTAACCATAACTTTTCCCTTTTACAGATCCATGTTTACTTCGCGCATGGCATCGTATATAACTACTTCTTCTTCCTGTTCAGGTTCTAATCTCAGGAAGTTAAGTGCTTGAGTGAAACTGTCAACTTGATCATCGTGTTTAGCATTGGGGAAGGCCGACATTTCATCAGTAAAGTCAATCAACCACGGGGCTGATTTGAGTAAGAATACCTTACCAGCTTCTACCGTTGGCGTACAGGCATTAGCCCTAGCCACCTTATTAGCGTCCACCTTAATGGGCAATAGAGGTATTTTAGTATCGCGCTGTAACTCTTGGATCAGTGATTGCCCGGAGGCTTTGTCCTCTATTAAGACTATATTGGGTTTATCCCTGTCATATAACGCCTTGGCAGCTATCTTTAATTCTGGAAACTGAACCTTATCCCGCCATACATTGAGCAGGTAGTAGCCCTCGTTGGTCACTCCCCAGGTAGTGCAAACGGAAAAATCATTCTGGTCTTTGTCCTTGAAAGCTGTATCCCAGCTCTGTAGTATCATATTGAATTTGGGTCGTTCGGTAAAGAACCTCCACCATTCACGCTTAAACAGTTCGCCCTCTGCCATGGTGGGGTTTCCTTGGTAAAGGCTTTCAAATGCCCTACTGCCGCGCCCTGGCTCGTTAGGATCGTCAGCCTGCCCAGCCCGTAATCGCTCAAGCACTTCTATGGGGTATCGTTCAGGCCATAGTGCTTTGCCGTCCTTTATAGCCGGGAAATGTAACACTTCCCACTGGTCGGCTTTTTTGTCCTTAGAAGATAGGGTTAGCAGCCTACCAACTAGATCATCCTCATGCCACCGGGTCATAACTATAATAATGGCAGCATCGGGCTGTACTCTGGTCTGAAAAACGGTAGTGTACCAGCTCCAAACTCTTTCACGGTAGACTTGGCTTGTCGCTTCTTCCTCATCCTTAACCGGGTCATCTATAATCCCGAGGTTAAAACCACGGCCTGTTAAACCACCACCGATGCCTACTGCATAATATGAACCACGTTGCCTAGTACCCCATTCATGGGCTGCCTGCCGTTCCGGTATAACTGCTTCCTGCCCAGCCCTCTCAGGGCGATAGAAAATGCCAGGAAATAGCTTACCCATTGCAGAAGATATGAAGATGTCCCTGGCTCGCCTTGAATGCGTTAAAGCAATAGATTCAGCATACCCCGCTTGGACTATATAATCTTTAGGGTGCTTTGCCAGATACCAGCATGGGAACCGAAGGCTTACCAGCTCAGACTTACCATGACGGGGAGGTATAACTACCATCAGTCTCTTTAATTCGCCCCTCTCTACCCGTTCTAGTGCGTCTGACAGGGCTTTGATATGGGCTGGTATCTCATAAGTTGGTAAAGTATATTGACAGAAGTCCAGCAGGTTAGTCCGAGCTTTCCGCCTTTTCAGTAATTCGGTTGCTGCCTCCGTTGGTGATAATGTTGGTAAGTTGTTCATCTGTTAAGTCACTAGCTTCCAAATTAAGATTAACGGTCTTCTCAGGTGCATACGATCCATCCATCTTATTTAATTCTTTAATTGCCTCAATAGGGTTAATCAGTTCAACCTTAGTAAGAATGACACTTTCAGTTTGCCCATCGCTATTTTCTTTAGGCATACCACTTGAAACAAAGGGCATTGTGGTTGTATCTACCCGTTTAAGGGCTGCGGTGTTTAAGGTTTCTTCACCTATATTGTGCATCCATACCCCGTCAGCGCTGCAGGTCATGAAGTCAGTCATCCTAGCGCGGGTAATTTCAGTTAGTACCTTTTGCCGTTCTTCAAAACTAGCTACGTCGGGCAACCGGGCTTCTTCCCTTAATTTCGCTAATCTTACTAATATATTACCCTTTTTAGCTAAAACACAGGCATTCTTATCTATAATAGCTCTGTCTTTATTATTAGCGTACCCCGCTTTAAGGAAAGACTCGTATTGCGACATACCGTTAAAGAGGTTGAGTACAAAGTTCTCCTGTTTTTGTGTTAGCTTTCGTTCAGCCATAGTTTATATCATCTCAAGTCGGTTAGTTTGTTTACATCTCTCAGGGCAATGTATACAAACCGCCCTAGTTTATATCTTGGGGGTTAATTCCACATAGTCCGGCTTATTATACTTGTTTATTCTGAGTACCATCTTGGCAGGGATAACCAAAAGGCCGTCATAGGTAGTACCGCCCTCATTGTCATTTATAATACCAAAGGCTAGGATAGTTTCATGATCATCCTTCTTTACCAAGTAGCCTACATTGTGCCTTACTAGGGGAGTTAATTTCTTAGCATCTTCAGGCAGTTGGCAAGAGTTCTCAAACCCTGCATCTTCCCATGTTACCTGTACCAATTCATCTTCCATGATTACTACTCCCTTTATTGTTGGCCTGCCCCGCAAAGGTCTTGCATTGCCTCGACGGGGCGACCATATATAGCAAGAGCCCGTACCTTTTACAGTACAGACTCTATACTACTTTTGAGGCATACGCCCCCTTACCCCCATAGTACCCTATATGTAATTAGATGTCAAGCCGGTTTTCCCGTATTGTTTGAGTTATCATTATAGGGGACAAGGTAGGTTTTCTCCGGTTCCTTAAACTCCTTAAAGATAGTTCCGCAGACAAGACACTGGAGAGCCGGTATTGGTATAACAGCAGCCCCGAATCTAACATCTGCCCGCTGCATTGGAGCTGGATGTTTGCATACAGGACAGACCCGTACATAGCCCAGCCTGGTACTATTGATTCTGGCTTCCAACTGGTTCAGAGCTGCCCCCATTTCGCTGATAACCTCAAGTTGCCGATTAACCAGTACCCTCAAATCATCACAGTCAACGGTAACAATATCAACATCACCCTTCAGTAGCCTATAGTTATCTGCGGCTGCGGCCACCATGTCTATTGCCTCTATAGCCAAATCCCTTGCTTCTTGGTCTTTCATATTGTCCTCCTTATTATATTCGGTATTTCCCCGATAGAAACCTTTGCAATTCTCTCTCCGCAGTTAGGGCAGAAGTTCCAGTTCTTCTCAATTTCCACTTGGCATACTGGACACCTTACAGCATTAGCCTGAGTAAAGAATCGACTGGGCTTGCTAAACTTCATACTAACCTCCTTCCATTATGTTTAATATTTTCTCGAGATAGATAGCTGTTGAAATAAATGTAGCTATAACTACTACCAATATTACAGACAGTAATGTTTCATTACCCTCACTCATGCCTTTAACCCCCTTTGATAATCCCTGACATTATCCTTTTCAGTTTCAACCAGTTTATCAAGTGCTAACTTAGCGCGCTGCTTAACTACTTTCTCAGGAAGATTGATGCACTTCCCCAACCACTCCGCGGACTCATTGTAGCAGTACAAGCTTTTGATCAACATACCGTCCAGCCCCATTTTGCATAGCTTGTTCTCCAGGTGACCGAGTATAGACCGTTCATTCTCCCACTTAGCCCGGTATAGCCTATTGCTCTTAGGTGTTACCCTTCTCCATAGTTTCAGTATATCCCGTTTTATGGATGGGAGGACTTGATCTACATACCCGGATTTCTTGGTACCAGGCGGCCAGTCTAAGTCATTCTCTCTAAGAGCTGGCAGCCATGACAGCAACCATTTGACTTGTCTATAAGTCCACTTAAAGGCACTGGCGCTATACCATTCTTTTTTCAAACTACCCGCCTCTGATGCTCCGGTGGTTTACGCATTTCACGGTCAATTTGCTCAAGGTTTAGATCATAATAGCCAGTAGGGCAAACCTCTGCCGGCTTACCCCCGGTCATCATGTCCAGCTTGGTGCCGTACCATTCCCACTGGAGTTTAATCAGCTTGACCTTGTCCACTTGGCTTAATATATCCCCAAATGTAGGCATTATTCTCCTTCCTTACTTGTGTCCATGATCAGCCCTTATCCTTTTCATTTTCCCCAGGTTGCAGGCTGCCCCTTGTACCTTGCATTCCCCCTGCACCCAGTACATACACTTATATTTAAGTCTTACATCGTGGTTCGGAGGAAGGTTATCCATCCTCGCCCACATATTACAGGTTTCCCTCTCCGGACACTTAGGCAATTATGCACCCCCAAACCATCAGCAGAACCCCGCATATCCCCGGGACCAACCTCACCCAGTGATCGCGCTTGAAAGTTTGCTTTTTACTTCCCTCATAGGATGGGGCGTTGATATACAGACTCCAGCTTAAAATAGCGTCTGATAGAATCCACATCCCGACTAGACCAAGCCCGTATGCTATCATTCCTTTCCCCTCAATTCATTTAATATATTATGTCGAGTTTCTTCAAACACTTCCCAAGTTTTAGGGTGGCGCGGGAAAACATCATCAACCCATTCTTGATAAGGATTCACCGTTTCCTCGATATGTTGCGTCACCGCTTTAAGCATAGCATCCGCACCTGCCTCATAATCATATACTTGCACCTGCCAATCTTTAGGTCGCCACATCTTGCACCTTCTTTATAGCCAGATTCACCAACCAAATAGCCTTACAAACAGACTTAATCTCATTCTTACTGAGCTTTGGTTTTATGGTTACGTTCTTGAAATCCCCCTCGAGAACCTGAGGCATAATCCCATAGACTAACTCAGTTAATTCATCGAATACCGGGCTATTTTCCATTAGTCAAGTCCCCGAAATCCGCCCATACATCAGGCAGAGCGTCATTGAGTTCATACTTTGATTTATCATCAGCACTATCTAAGTATAGCGGGGCGCTGCCAATATACCCGTTCTTACTGTGCCAGTGGCTTAGTATCTGGTAAGGTCTCGATGATGCCTGCATAGCGTTAGCTGAAAACTCGTTAGTCCCTATCACAGAGCCGTTGATAATCTGGAACCCGGTCGCTATGTCCTGCATCAGCCCCCGGTGGAAGTGATAGATAAACATACAATCAAACTGCTTATCTATGGTCTGCAGCATTTCCCGGAACCGGGCTCGCGCTCTGTCTATCCCATAGTAAGGGATGCCCGCCCAGGACTTAACCCCCTCACCATGTATCATCAGGACGCGGGTGTTCTCAACAGTGAAAATATGGAACGGGGATTTGGGAATATGGAAGGTAACATTGTGTAAATCCCTGCATAATATAGCCTGTAACTGGTAACAGAGGTAATCCCAGTTGTGATAGCGCTGTTTATGCGCGGGCTTCAGGGTCAACCGCCCATGATTCCCCGGCTCACATTCAATGTTGATTTGTTCAAAGTAGGGTGATAACTGAGCAATCCCTTGGGCAACCATGAACGCTATGCGGATAGTCAAGTTCATCATCATATCCGCGTTGGTCCGAGACAATTCCTCATGTATATTACCGCTAACCATATCACCGCCCTCTGCGATTGTCAGATTCGGGATATTCAGGCTTGACCGCCTCAGTTCCACAATCTCAATGACCTTAGCAAACAGCATCCCGAGCCGGCGGCTAGTAATTTGCATATTGTAATGACCAAGCCCCATGGTTTCCTCGCGGCTTACAACTTCTCCCCCATGAATATCCCCCAGGTGCAGACAATCAGTTTCAGACCCCCTATCAGTGTGCCTGACTAGGGCAACCTGCGGTGTGCTGACAGTAAGTGGGGGAATGGTCTTGGCTAGGTTTTCCAGCGTGTCAGCGATGACCTGCTGCATAGATAAATCCTTGATCGCCTGACTGTAGAGTTTTTTGTAGTGGTTGGAATCAGTGTTGGCTTTCTGGAATCTCAGGTCGCTGTTAATGGTTTCATCAACTGTCGGGGGTTCTGGTACAGGTTCCGGTGCAGGCTTGGGTTCCTTAACAACCTTAATCCCGTAAACATCCCTCATCTTCCGCCCCAGGGAAGACATATTCTTTACCCCGGCAAGGGCTACCAATGTTTCGCGCTCCCCGGCTTGATACCTCTTTATCAGTTCTTCTTTACTGATTTTTATTTCGCTCAACTTGTCAACTCCTTTAACATACTTGTATTATACCATATTATCGCCGGGTAGATATTGGATCTAATCGCTTATTGACAGTAAACCCATGATGGATAAATACCATCTGATATTTAATAGGCAGATTGTTCCTGTCCGTGTAGACGATCCGCCAGCAATGCCGGCACTGCATACCGTCCTCATGCCTGATGAATAACGACTTACCACACTTCGGGCAAATCATTTTACCCCCTCCTGTTGCTTGAGATTTTGATACGGTATCAGCCTGCCCTCTAATTCCCGATGGTGTAGAGAACAAAACCACCGCACCTCTAATGGTTTACTATAATCATCGTGATGTGCCTCAACATCTAACGCTCCGCAAATCTCACAACACCCCTTGTTTATTTTTCCCAATCTCACAGCGTTGCGCAGTGTATATCTCGCCTTATATTTCTCAGGGTATCGTCTTGTCATTTCATAATAATTGAGCAACTTCTTTTTCTTGCCGGTTTCCGTCTTGGGGTATTGCTTGAAATACTCAGCCCTTCTTTCTTTAATGGCTTCACGATGGCGAGCATAATAGGTTGCCTGATGGATGTGTCTTTTATTTATATCTCTTGTTGGCATCTACGACCTTCCTCCAATCCTTTTTGGTAAGCATCCTTTACCCTAGCCTGTTCTCTTAGTTGGTCTTTAGCTAGTTGGGCGTTGGCTATATCGGTTAAAATGTTGGGGCAATCACCATTATCTATTTGTTCTTCTGTTATTCCGCCGTACCAACTAGACTCTATCTTCCGTATCTCCTCATCACTCAGCAGTAGGGATTCATCAGGCATAAAAAGGTCACAGATTTGCTTGGTTGCTGTTTCAATATCAAACTCTGAAAATTCTATGTCTCCGCTATCTCCGAAAGACTCCATGCCGGTATGAGTATTCTGTTCTAGTATCTGTTTCACTTTCTGTTCATTCATTAGTAGCCTCCACCAGTTTCTTACCTAGAACATAACCAGCTTGCACAATATCACCCAACGCTAAACTATAAGCATACTGTCCATCATAAAAAGTTATATTATCTGGTGCTTTGGGTAAAACCCCCTCTACTGGTATGACTACTAAGGGGTTGAGGGCTTTTAATATACAATTAACGCAGTCAGATTGTTCGGGTTCCGTGTGAGGGCATTTAGCGTGTGGACAACCGTATCTTTGTATAAGGTCTATTAGTTTTCTTATCTCATCCCTCTTATCGTTCATCTGATTTCTCCAAATATTTCTTAACCTTAATAATCCTACGTTTAGCTGTACCTCTATGATTATTCATAGCACGTTGTATCTTTCTGGTTTCTTCCATG
>Ga0307928_10003239_pt1 | contig 12423 bp, 15 predicted proteins | sample AceLakmetagen232_FD_201815 | JGI IMG/M metagenome (GOLD analysis project Ga0307928, IMG submission 201815) | Saline water microbial communities from Ace Lake, Antarctica - #232 | ecosystem: Environmental > Aquatic > Non-marine Saline and Alkaline > Saline | place: Antarctica: Ace Lake... | reverse complement strand
CTACCAAACGCCTGTGCGTGCCTCAGAAAGTACGCAAACTGGATATCATCCCATGCTAAGATCTGCGTTTCAGACTTGTGGTACACAGCCATTAGCACGGGAATCGCCAGTTCAAAATCTATTCGGAGTCCTGCTCCCTCTCTGAGTTTTTTTCATCACCTATCGTCTCTTTGGCGACATCGCCAACACTCATTCCTGCGGCTAGTTGCGCTTCTGTCTTCTTCGGTTTCTCAGCCAGCCCGACGATATACGAGAAGACGTTCTCGAAGGTACGTCCACTCTCTGGCTTGAACAGTTTGTCGACGAACTCTTCGTCAATCTGGCAAGAGATCGGAACTGTCTCGCCGTCAATCTCCTTCGTGTAAGTGATGTCGGATCCGTACTGTTCAACCATTGACATTGCGATGGCGAAGCCCATGTGAGATCGATTGAAGCCTGCGAAGATGCGATCGGCGTAAGGCTCAAACTTCTCCATCACGTCTTCCTGCATTCTCTTTGCCATTGTCTTAGCTTCTTCGTCAGTTGCGGCGAGTGGCTTGTCTCCAGCCTCCTCGCGCATCTTAGCGATGTCTCGTTGCGTGCCAGCCATGATATTCGCCAGCGTCAACGACGCTTTGTTGCGAGCCCCACCGAGAGAGAATGTAGAACGCTTTCCAGTCCTATTCTCTTCGTCAGTCCTCACTAGCATTTCGAACTTGCCTTGATCACCAACAGAAAGTCGGGGGAACGTTAGCATCTGTCCCCCGACCTCGAATTCTTTTACGTGGCTCTCACTCTCAGCCTGTTCAATTGCCTGTACTAGATTTTGCGCGTTCAGTTCATGAGTCATGTTGCCTCCAATGCTATCCCTTGTTTGCCTTCTTGTATGCCGCTGCCGACTTCTTAATCACTTGGCCACGGGAGTCATCCTGTGCCTTCCTAATCGAAGCTGCTGCGTCTACAACCTTCTCTACTTTCTTCTTGGCCTTGGCCATGGTTACTCTCCTTTAATCTTTCGCTCTGTCAACGAAACCTAACAGGCCGTCAACCTTTAGTGTGAATGGATTCATGCACTTGCCGGAAAGAGGGGCAACAATGCCCGACTTCGGGACGTATGCCCAGAATTCGAATCGTTCATCTGCCGCTGCAACGTCTGTGAACAGAATCGCAAAGATTCGCTCACCTTCCAACATTGAGTACGACATCTCTTCAGCACCGAGCACCGCCCAGTAGGTGGCATTTGGTGGCTCTTTATCAGTGCCTTCAAGAATGGAGGTGTAGCTACGTTGCTCGTGTTGCACAACGTCAGCACCCGAGTTGTGACAAGTCCCAGTCGGAGAGTATGTATCTGAGGCGTTCCACCACTGCTTCACTCCCCAGTAGTTCGAAACTGTCACTTCTCCTGCATTCATGATGCTCGTAGAGAACGATCGGAAGCCGCTGTTGTCTTGTAGGCTCTTGAACGTGCTGACATCCTCTACTTCGGCCTCTAGGCCGATTGAGAGGGTGTCGTGGGCACCTATCACCTGTAAGAGGCATGTCGCACGCACGTTGTCGATGTACATCGTCTGAGCCGACGTGGGAGCGATCGAGAAGGTGTACGACTTCGTAAGAACGGGGGCCGTGAGGTACAAAGACCAGTAGCCCCAATTCGTATTGCCGTAACCCGTCTGATTCGCAACCATCGTCAGCACATCAGGTGTGCCAATCGTCGCGCCTGCAGCATCCTTAAACGTAACCGTCAGAGTCGCTTCCTTGCCCGTGGCAAACTTCGTCCACAGTGACAAGGACAGCTTCTTCGTCTCAGCAAGAGCAGTCGCGTAGGTAATCTCCTGCCCCATGTAAGTATCCGTTGCAGCGGTTGCCGTAATTGCACAACCGCCTGACAGATCGTTGTATCCGTAGTTCGCGCCCCAATCAATCGATCCTGCCCCTGCGGTAAGATCCCACCAGTCAAGAGACAGGACATTGCTGAATTGACCGCTAACGCCTTCTGTTCCTGCAAGCTGATGTACTTCCTCGGTCGTTTCTCCGTCCAGAATCACCTTCTCGGACAGGAACAAACCCATCAGATAACCTGCCTTCATTGCCATCGTTGTTCACCTACCTCTAAGGGGTGTAGCCCATGATTGTCGTGGGCTTGCCAGTGACTCGGAACGTTACGTTCACGATCTCCATCTCGTTTTCCATTCGGCCAGTCGGACTCATCTTCGTTACCTTGCAATTCCCGTCGAAGAATGGATGTGCTGATCCAGCTGCATCTTCGAACTTACATGCCGTATCGGTGTCACAGAAAAGAGCCGCGGACATCTCACCCATTTCCGGCAGTGACCAATCCCAGAAGACGGGGAGCGTGATGTCTTGAGGATCTACCAGCCCCAACTTGAACGATCGGAATGGCAAACTCGCGCTTCCATGAGTCGTCACATCGATCGTCGCCCTGGAGACGTCCATCGTAATGTCTGCATTCGTCTGGATCACATGATCTGTATCCCAAACGAATATCGCGTTATAGCCTTGGCTTTGAGCCATATTGTCCTCCTAACAGAACAGGACTTCGTACCGTGCGAAGACTCCGTACATCAACTGTTGAGATATTTCATCAGTGATGCTCTGCGGAGCCAACACCTGCATTAACCTAACCGTCGCCCAGGAATCAGAGACAACTATGTCTCGGCCGTCAATAGCTTGAATTGCTGCGTCCATCACTTGTATTGCCGTGTACTTGCTAACAGACCATCCAGTTATCTGGAACCGTGACCAGTTCCCTACTGCATCACCGTCTTCTCCATGCACATACGCTGGAGGGCGCCCACCAAAAGGGATATCCAGTACGACAAAAGCCGCTGATGCTGCTGCCGGCCTCTCTGTGTAAATTCTTTCGTTCCCCTCAGCATCGACCCCGACAAGGGCAAGCAGGTTGGTGTTCCGAGTTACTGCGGAATCCACCATCGCTGCTGTCAGCGCGACTGCAAACGGACCTATAAATGCTGCGTTCATTATGATCCCATCCCTGTAAGAATCGTTGCCCAGTCATTCCATACTTCATCAGTGGTGATCGTTATCCATGGTCGCGGGGCCATGAATTGAGTACCTGTTTCCAAGTAACCCGGATACAGGTTCAGTCTCCCCGGAAGATCGTCATTGATAATTCCTGCTTGCATCACAAGTACGTCACCGCGATGAAATACCGTCCAATCGATTGCATTTACCATCGAGTCTTTGTCGCCCGAGTGGTGAGGAAAATCCCATGGCATCGAGTGAGGAGGATAGACAAATGTGAAGTTCGCCTTCGCCATCTCTACCCACAATTCACCACACAACTTGAGACGTGTTTCTAGGTTGTTCATCACAACAGCAGTAAAATGCGTAGGGTCAAATTGAACGACGCTACCGCCTACGTTGTATCTCCCACCTATGTTCCCCCACTTTGTCGGGCCTGGAAGTGCCATTACGTTGTCACCTTCGTTACATTAGCTACTCGCACAATCGGGCATTGATGCGACCGATCCATCTCTGAAGTGTTCTCCACTCCAAGGATCAAGTAGTCGCGTCCTGTGTCCACCTGCTTTGCCAAGTCTCTCGCCTCTAGTATCAAGTCGTCCGGTACAGTCAGTAGAAACTCTTCAACCAGCGGCTGTGCGTAATCCGTCCATTCAACTTCTTTCCGATCCTGTCGCGCTCGCTGTGTCTTCCTGCACCATATCTCCTCGTAAACAGGACTGTCTTCGTCATACGACTGCACCTGTTCCCTGATTGCATTCAGTGTGGTAGTAGCTCGGAAGAAGCTAAACTGCACATTCCCGCCAACCATTACCTCACCACCGTCATTACTCGTCCGTTTCGTGCCAGCTTCGCATACTGATCAGCGAAGAACTTCTCTCTGTTCGCAAAGACTGATTCAGCCTCTCCGTCCACAAATTGATCCACGTTGTCGTACACCCGATACTGCTGGTCGACTCTTAGCAACGTTCGGGTACACATCTCAGCACAGACCTCTTTGATATCTGCCGGTAGTGGCGTTCCGTCATCGTCGTAGCCGCCCACATAGACAACTGTGTATAGTTGCGGCGTTCTGTCCTTCAACTGGATTCTAACCACGTCTGAGGGCCTTGGGAGCCTAACGTAGCGGTCGTACACCCAGTAGTCGTCATCTGATGCGTCCAATACTTCTTCTGAATCGTTATCAGTCACCGAAGTAACTGAAATGATGGGGGGACATGACACCATGAGCATGTAACGCCCCCCATCGAAGATTTGTGTAAATGTATCTTGGTCAAAGCCAAAAGGCCGACGACAATAAGCGGCTATATCTGCGATAACTTCCGTCACCATAGCGGATACGTTGAAGCCGTAGGATGTCTTGAAGACACCCGTTGGAGCTTCTGTCAACGTAAGCCGCGACATAATCCCAATTTCACTCGCAGTAGGCCATCCCATTACGCCCTCCTAGAGAGCCGCGCCCTTGTAGATCTCCCAGTACGTGCCAGTCGAGGCCCCTACTCCAGGTTCGGACAGGAACGAGTCATTCGTGACCTCTGATTCGGCCAACGCTCTCGTAAACGCCACGATGCACTTGAAGTAGAACCCGTCGTTCTGAACAACATCGTCAACAACGTAGGTCTCTCCTTCTCGCCACTTCAAGAGAGGCGGTTGGGCAATACCACGGAAGCCGATGAAGTTCACACCGTAACCAGTGTCCGTGTCAGTGTTCGTGTTGTAGTGCTGCACACGGACATATCCACCTTCGTTTAGCTCGTCTGTCGAGAAAGCGACGATGTTGTCTTCACCAAGTCCAGCAGCATCAGTAATCTCGATATCTGCGGACGAGTAGCCAATCGGTGTCAGATCAGTCCAAGTCGAGTTGTCTGGAGATTTCTGGAATGTCAGATAGATAGTCCCTCCAGACTCAATTTCCAATACCTCGACCAAGAACGCCCCACCACGGCATCCCCACACTAGCTTCGCAGTAGTTGCAGATTCCGATGCGGCACCGTTACGAACCTCGGTTGCCAGAATCGGAGTAATGTAGAACTTACTGTTGAAATCGCGTGTAAAGTCCACACCCATAATGTTTCACCTATCCTTTTCCTACGAAGCCTTAATGCCCGTGAGGAACTGTAGTTGCTTCTCTTGCTGAACGCCGAAGTCGATTTCTCGGGAGGCCAATACGCCAACCTGGAACTGTCGTGCGAAGAGCTCCTTGAGAATCGTGATTTCAGTCTGTCCGCCATCTGCCAACATGATCTGGTTCTTATCGCCTACCAACATCAGCCGAGAATCGGATCCCGTGCCAAGATCTGTCCGAATCTGGGACGACGTGTATACCGGCAAGCCGAGGATTCGGTTCGGAGGCATATCAGTGAGATCGGTAATGTAGTCGTACTCAGCGATTCCCGTCTTAGATTTCTTGAAGACGTTCATGTACGTCTCGGACATAACCCACGCGCTACGGCTTGCATCAACAACACCGTCTCTTCCACGAATCGCGCTCATCAAATCGAGCAGATTGTTGAAGGTAGGGATCGCGGATGAAAGGTCAGTCGTGTACGGAACCATCGACGGAAGATTGAACAAGCCCAAAGGCTGCTTCCCGCCATTTCCGCGCAATCCAACCTTCGTCTGTTCGACGGCCATCGACTGAACAATCTGTCGCCTGACCATATTCTCGACGTTCATCCGAGCATACTTGAGCAGGTTAAGTCGAATCTGGACTAGGCACGCCATCTGATGGAGGGTCAGCGTTACTTCGCTGTACTCCATGTCAGTGGTCCCGATATCGCTCGTCGGAGTGTCGCCAGTCCACGTGATGTTAGGATCGTCGCCTTCCTTCGGCCAAGACTGATACTTCGGAGAATTAGGCATGTAGTTCACGCCCATGTTCATCCAAATCTCTTGGCCACGGAGATTAGCGATCATCTCGGTATTGACCTCTTCAGGAATGAAGAAACCGCCTGCAATTTCAGACCCAATGTTGAGGTCTTTCAACTGCTGCTCACGTTCCTTGATTTCCTTCATGATCTCTTCACTAGGTTCTTTGCTGAAAGACTTCTGTGCTTTCAGCACGTCCATTTCAAGACCGGAATCTAGGAAATGCTCATAGTCCCGTCCTTGTGTCAAGATACCGACTGCATTGACGATCAAGAAGTCTTTTCTTGTTCGCTTCGTCGATTCGTGAATGATCGCTGGGCCTGCAGGCGTCTTCATCTGCGGACCAATGCCATCAAGCTGTGTCTCTTCAGGTGTGCGAACTGCCGTAGCAGTATCAACCGCACCTGGGACCGTAGGCTGCTTCATCTCGATCGTATAGTTGTTGTCGTCCAGGAACTTCTGCACTTCTGCAGGAGTCTCCGGATTTTCGTCCTTTGTCCCCTTAGCAAGTAACGCCTTGGCTCCTAATACTACCAATTCTTGCTCTTCTGGGGTCATTTGGCTCAGATCTCGCGCCATGTTGTCACCTCTTATCCGAATTTCTCCACGACCCCAGCACTGAGCGTTACTAGCTCATGCTTCAGATCTTGGATTTGTCCTTCCGCCGTTGTCGCCGCAGCATCCTTCTCTACGATGACAGCCTTGTACCCGTCGACTAAATCTCCAATCATCTCAAAGGCTTTGTCGACTGGAAGAACCCCCGCCGCTGCTGCCATTCGAATCTCTTCAAAAGTCTCAAGTGCTTTATCACCCTCGACCTTCGTAGAGCATGTCATTTCCACCGTTGGATCTTTGCCTTCTGCCAACGCTTGTTTCACTACGCTGACTACTGCCTTGCTGAATACTTCTTCTGTTGCGAGATTGAAGCTAACAGGAACCTGTAACGGTCGGCCTGCGCCTTCTGCGTCTTCAAACATCTGCTTCAGAATGGGAGAGGGGCCTGCGTAGACTTGCTCTGCGTAGGCCCGGAACATCGATTTCAGGCCGTCCGTCCGCATCGACTCTCTGTTCGACGGCAATCCAACCGGACTATGCTCGAGGAGTTCCCACTCCTTGATGTCCCAGCCGCCCCACATATCGCCTTTGTCAAGAGGCGCCCAATCGTTGATCATGAAGCCAACAGAGCAACAGTTCAGGACGTGCTTAATCCACATCTCGTAGTAATCTTTCCCTAACGACTGTGCCACATCGTTCAGCCATTGCCACTGTGCCCATGTAAGATTTTTGTATTGCTTAATCACTTCAGTGAAGCCGACTGGGATATCATGATTGTGCTGACCGAATACAGTCGGATTCCTTTCGTAGTTATCAGTGATGACCAAGCCAGATTGCCACATTACGTCCTTGTCACGATCTGGAGAGGAAGACGAGATTACCGATTCGGCCTTCGGGCGCGTGTCAAGTAGGACTCCACCCTGTTCACCGACATTAAACACCCTCTCCGGCTCTCCTATGGACTCTGGCAGAGATCGTTCATGCAATGCGTACTTGAACATCGCACCAACGTTCCCTTCTTTCAACAGTGTCGTGATCTCGCCGCGGTCGAGAACTACATGCCCGTCCTCTCCCTTCACCGCAATCTCGGTTACTGTTAGTGCCTTCCTATCCATTACTGCGCCCTCCTTTAGCTAATCCCTTCTGAACGATATGTCGGCCCTTGGAAACGGTCTTCTTTCCACATTTCGGACATATATCCGTCGTATTTGTTTGTACCATTCCGCAGGCCAGACATATTCGTTTCATCTTTACTCCTCTATGTCTTCCAAAATCGGCATCAAGCCGCCCAACAGATCCCACGGAATGACTGTCTTGTCTTCCGTATTCGGATCGTCGAACGCTTTAAGAGACAGCTTCTTTCTGAGCGTGAGCTCCACTTCTTCCTCTCCGAGCTTTGAGACTTCCTTGATGAATGCCTCTTCATCCTTGGGAGTCTTGAAGACGAGCTTATTGGATCCAGGAGCGCCTTCAATCGGTTCGGTCTTCGGATTGCCCTGCTCATCCAGCTTGCAATACTTCACTGCCTGTTTCGTCCGCTCGCCCTGGAAGGCTTGCAGATGATTCGTGATCTCAAGCACAGTTCGCGCCAGCAAGTACGAGGTTCTAACCGGAAGGTCAATCCCTACGAACTTAGCCGCCGCTGCCTGAACCATCTGTGCTTCTGTCAACGTCACTTTCATTGTCATGCTGTGCTCCTTTGCTGCTCTCTTTTATGTGGCCCTATGCCACGTCAATCAAATAGAGGGAGAGGCCGTTAAGCCCCTCCCGTTATTGCTATGCAGTAGCTGCAAAGTATTGGAGATACTTCGCTGTTCCGTCGATTAGGATTACGATTGAGCCCTCTGCTGCAACTCCAGCACCCGTAGCTGCTGCTACAACCGGCGCTGTCCCAGCCGCTGGGAACGCGAATGCCGCTGTGAAACTACCTGAAAGAGCGGCAAACTCAATTCCAATAGGACATACACAACTTGTTTTCGTAGCAAGGTGTATAGCGGACACGATGTTGTTGCTTTCCAACTTGACATTTAGACCGTAATCGGTGTAAGTATCGCTGCCGCCGCCAGCCCACAACTTCATAACAGATGTCTCGCCAGCAATGTTCGACTTAATACCAGTCGTCTCAAAGTAACCAGCCTGCATCGGTTGGTCACAAGATCCGCCAGCACCAATCGCCACTGAACCAAAGACACCATAAATGCCGCCAGTAGCGGCAAGAGCCAAAGCTAGACTTGCATCCACAGAGACAGCACCATACAAGCCGATAAACTGATTGCTGGTATCGCCAGTTTGTGCAGCAGTGATCGAGATACTACCTCGTACACCATAAACCTCTTGTGCCTGATGAGCCACAGTGATCGAGGATAGGATACCCTGAATAAACGAGGTGGTAGCAAAATCGCCTGAAGTCGCTATAGTCAGGTACTGACCCAGGAATGTACTACCAGCAGTTTGCTGACATGTAACATCGATACGTTCGACGGCAACATTGACAGCATTGCTTCCGAAAGCGAGAGGCGCACCTGCTTGATCAGCAGCCACAAGAATCACTCCGGTATCAAGACCTGTTCCAGATGCACCAGTGAAAGCAATCCCCGCTCCAGTACAAGCTCCAATGCTAATACCTGTCGCACCGCCAGAGATCTCAAGACCGATAGTGGTTGCTCCAGAGACCTTGATAGACGCTGCTCCTGCAAACAGAAGGTCGTCAGTTCCTTGATCCCACTGCATCGTCGCACTAGCAGTAGCACCGTACCAGAACATGTCGACACCCTTGCTGCCGCCAGTTGCGCCGACAGAGAGCGTTCCATTCGTGTCAGTGGAAGGATCCCAGAAGACTCCGCAACCCGTCACGTCGCCGTACAGATTGAACATCAATCCCTTCGTGTCAGCACCAATGTAGACAGCACCGTTCGTGTCGCCGTCTTCGTCAAACCACACAAGATGGCCTGCCGTAGTCCCGTACCAAATGACGTCGCCGGACGGAACACCGCTCGCACCAATCTGCAGTGCAGTGCCACAATCCGCATCGATGTGGATCCCATACGTCATCGCAGGACTCGCACCTGCGACCTCAGTGATGTAGATCCCCGCTGCCATGTACGGGCTGTAGTTCTTCAAGTAGAACCCGTAGTCACAACGTGCATCAGCGTGCGTGTATCCCATGATAAGAGCCGTGTCGTCACCGTAGTTCACGTTCGACCCATAGCTCAACATCACGTTGAATACCTGTCCGTCATAGGCGCCCGTACTCGTGTTGCTGATCATGCCCTTCAGCGCGGCGATCGAACTCGTCGCAGCACCCTGTGTAAACGGACCAATTAGCGTTACATTCGCCAATACTCCAACTGCATCGTTGACCGTGCATGTCGCTGCAGGATCAATGTAGACATTGAAATAGCCTGCGTAAACGTCGGTAATCTGCATATCAACATGTACGTCGGATCGAGTACCAATCAGTCCGCCACTTGTTGACCATGTGCCAGCGTATGCAGCAGTTTGCTGTAAATCAATGTCCAAACCGTATACATACGTGTCACTCGCCAATGGGACATCTATGTCGACTGTTATCGCACGCCCTGTACTGAAGTCAACATCAATGTTAAATCCTAGAAGTGTTTCTAATACACCAGCATCGGTGATCCCACCGATTACTGTAACACAGTCGCTCGCAACCCAATAGACTCGATAATCACTAGCTGTCAGTGCTGTAGCCATGCTGCTCACCTACCCTATATGCTGTAATAGCAATATGTCCTTCTATCTAGAGCAAAAGCCCCATCTCTTCCAACGTCTTACTGCCTTTACTCAAATTGCATTTACGACACGTGACCGCCAAATTAGAAGGTCTGGTTGGTCCACCGTTCGTAACAGCTCGCACATGGTCCACCTGCCTAGATCCGAGTGGTATGAGTTCGTTGCACAAATAGCACCGGATGTTGGGCTCCTCTGCCGCTTTTCTATAGATCTCGTCAATCTGCGCTTTTTGTTCGATCGAAATTCCGATCATTGTTCCTGCGATCAATGCCCTGCGGACGGCTGACTTAGCCGCCATTTCTGGAAGGTGCGTTTCTCGATAAACCTTGCATGTGGCTAATATCGTCTCACGATTAGCTAAATAATAATCTGCTTTGCGGGCTGCTATTGCTTCTTTGTTCGCAACATCGTATGCCCTACTTTCATCCTTATGAGCGCGATAAAAATCCTTCCTGTATTGCGTGAACCGCTCTTTGTTCGCTGCGAGATATGCAGCGTTCTCTTCCTTGTGCGAAGCTACATAGGCAGCGTTGTATGCTTTTGTCTTTTCGCTATGCGCTGCGTGGTACGTTGCCTTTTTATCCTTCGCTCCAGAGGCTAAGTTGTATTGCACAACGCCATACCCCACGCCCAAGACCTCGCCTATCTCACGGTAGAACATTCCTGAATCTCTCAGCTTCTTCGCCTGTTCCAACTTCTCTGGCGTCATCTTCATTAGGAGGACACCTCTCCAGTCTCTGATGGATTAGGTGCGTATCCAATTACTTCGTCACCTTTAGGGTTATAGATAGCGTTGCAGTCCGCCCCTGTAGCAATAGGAAGGTTCCAAATCAATGCTCTCATTTCGTTGGCGCTCCAACCCTGCGTTCGTACACGCGCTCCAACCTTGGCGAGGTTGAGTAGATCTCCCTTCAACGCTTCGATAGCACCAAGATCGAACACAATACGCCTACCATCGCCCTGTGGGACCAACGATAGGTTAATCACGTCCTCCATGATGTCGCATCTCGGGAGTATTCCGTTCTCGTAATAGAGCTTATACATTATCTCAGAAGATGCTCTATTTGCATCTTTGTAGTTACCTCCGACAATCGGCGGCATCCCGTAAGTCCCCCACACTTCTTCTTGTGTGCCCAAGCGTAGATTTCTAAAATCCATGTCCTTATGCGAGCTACCAGTTGGAAGCCACTTTATTCCTTTTCCAAGGATCGCAGGTTTGTGCCAATTCTCCTCACCTTGATGAGAGTCTAGCCAGCTTTGCATGATCATCTCGGCATCTCCTTCGTTGAGATACTGATCGGAAGAAAGGATGCCTTCTGGTCGTGCATTCTCCTGGAAGAAAATATAATTCCAGTTAATGGCCTTTAGATCGGTTCCGATAATCACACGCAACACCTGTGTAGGGGAGTACCCGTAGTACGGAGACTCTGGATTGAAGCTACGGAAGTAAACAATATCCTCTGGCTTGAAGACGACGGCACCCTTCGAACCAGTCCACACAAAGCCATCAATGAGTCGCGTTGTCCCAGCGACCACTTGCATCTTGAGAGGGTTGATCAGCGGCCACAGACCAGTGACCTTGGTGGCGTCAGAGGGGTCGTAGAGCTTCTCAACGTAAGCCATCCCAGTCAGTTCCATGTAGGCTGATATTGCCTGTTTAAGGAGGTTCCCCGACACGCCCGCAGAGGGACAGGGGTTAGCAAGCATATCGAGGATGGGATCTTGCCTGATCACTCGTCCGCCTTCGATCGCCGCCCATTTCTCCATCACGCCAGCATACGTTTTCGAACGAGATGCTGCGTGGAAGTGGCGTGCGCTGAAGAACTTCCGATCCTCCTTAGCCTGGTCAGCTTCAATCATGACGAAGGGAATATCTGCGATGGAGCATCCGATCCGTTCAATCGCGGTAAAGACAGCAGGATCCTCTTTGAAAGCGTTGAAGATATTCTGGAGGCCAGCAGGACGAGTAACGCGCCCGTCGTTGTAGCTCGGGCGCTCGGCTCTAACTAATCGGCTGGGGGTCATCTCCGCCGCTTCTTTGACGGGGGTGCCTAATGCCCTATCCAGTGCTTTCATGAAGCCTGCCACTAGAGTCCTCCTCTTCTACCACCTTGAACCCTGAACCGCCGCAGCACGGACATTCGCTCCACCGTCGCGTCGGAGCCCCGCACTGGCATACCTCGATCAATCCATCCTTGAGCAGTGTTCCCCAGAAGGCATCGATGAACGCATGGAACGTTCTCATCGTCTCCTGCTTGTAGT
>Ga0307928_10003238_pt1 | contig 12427 bp, 21 predicted proteins | sample AceLakmetagen232_FD_201815 | JGI IMG/M metagenome (GOLD analysis project Ga0307928, IMG submission 201815) | Saline water microbial communities from Ace Lake, Antarctica - #232 | ecosystem: Environmental > Aquatic > Non-marine Saline and Alkaline > Saline | place: Antarctica: Ace Lake... | reverse complement strand
GTTGCTGCTATCATTGGTGATGCTAGTGCTATCAGCTTCATCGGCTGCCTGTCTGTACTGCTCACTAGCCAACGCTAATCAGGTCATGGGTGTGAGAGCATGATTTCATTGGGGGATTGATTAGATGAGCTGGAGGGGGAGGGGGTCCCCACTTTTTGAATAGGGATAGGGGATATCTTTATACCTTCCTTAGTGTATACACAACCCTAGAAATATAAAAAACAGTTCTTTAGTGTATACAACCTCTCTATAATAATTAACCCTTAGTGTATACACCACCTTCAAATAATAATCACCCTAGAAAAATAAAAAGCTAATAAAATAAAGTTGATTAGTTATAATTATACATTGTTAGTATATTGACATAGATGGTTTAGGTTGGTATGTTATATTGTTGGAGATTTGATATGGATTATTTGACTTGGTTTTTTGTAATACTGTTAATCTTTTGTATAGCTATAGGAGAGTGTTGATGGGTGATACTGATGTAGCTGTTATAGATGCTAACTTTGTTGAGTTGACTCCTCGTGAGCGTAGTGTTGTAGAGAACTGGATGGGTAGTGGTAAGGAGACTTGGAAGTGTTTACAGTTGTTGAATGGTGATGAGTTTAGTCAGAGCTTTGTTAGGGATTGTTTGTTGGATATTAGGGTAGTTAGGGCTATTAGGTTATATGAGGGTCGTAGTCAGGCTGGTGTACTTACTAAGCAGGAGCGTCAGCAGTTTTGGAGTAGTGTTATATTAGATGATAACCAAAGGATGGGAGATAGGTTAAAGGCTAGTGAGTTATTGGGTAAGGTGGGTATGGACTTTACTGAGGAGATAAAGATAACAGGTGGTGAGGACTTTGCTAAGGCTATAGCTAATGCTAGGGCTAGGGTTAAAGAGATTGATGTTATTGTTGATGTGGAGAGTGAGGTAGTAGAGTGAGTGTATGTTTACCCTGTATATATGCCTATAACCGCGGTACTAATTATTGTCCTGCCTGTGGCATGAAGGTTCCTGACAAGAATTGTTCTGGCTGTAAGTATTATAAGCCTACTACCGGTTGGTGTGATGGTCAGTTTATTAACGGCCCTAAGTTTAAGTGTTTAAATTATAGTAAATGGGAGAGATAAATATGGGTAGTATAGATAGGGTATTTGACTTAATAGATAAGGCAAAAGGTTTGCAACGATCTCTTAATAAGATGAGCATAGAGTACTCTAACTTAGAGAACGAGAACGCTAATTTAGCGTCTAACCTTAAGGATTTAGAAGCTGAGAATGAAGTGTTTGAATCTAGTATACTTACCTATGAGGAAGAGCGTAATGAAATGACCACTGAGATAGCTACCCAAGCTGAGTTGATTGCTAATAATCACATGATGGTTTGTGATGAGGTTGCTGAGGTAGGTGATGTACTGCCCCTTAGTACTAGAACAGAGCTAGAAGAGACTATAGTGATGCTTCAGAGTAAGCTAGAACAAGCTGATAATATGTTAGCTGCCCATGCCCATAAGATAGCTACCCTTAACCAAGACATTGTAGCGTTTCGGACTAAAGCTATTAAGTATTGGGGTACAAAGGACCATACTTGTAATAATTGTAAATATAGACATGAGGAAGCTGATTCTTTTAATTGCGACCCATGCCAAGATTTTAGCGAGTGGAAGGCTAAAGTATGAAAAGTTCAGTAGAGATAATGTCCGAAGACTTAGCTAGGTTCTATGACGACCCTTTAGGGTTTGTTATGTGGGCATTTCCTTGGGCTGTTGAGGGTGGTCAGCTTAGTGGTCATACTGGACCTAGACCTTGGCAAGATAAATACTTAAGGTTAGTTGGCAAAAGGGTGAAGGAACATGCTTTTGATGGTTCTACACCTTGTGATCCTATACAGATTAGCACTACGTCAGGTCATGGTCCGGGAAAATCTTGCATGACTGCTTGGTTGACTCTATGGATTATGTCTACTAGACCTTTTTGTAAGGGTACTGTGACTGCCAATACTGGTGATCAGCTGAAGACTAAGAGTTGGGCTGAGGTGGCTAAGTGGCATAATATGAGTATCAATAAAGAGATGTTTAATTACTTCAATACTAGAGGTAATATGAGCCTTAGACATAATGGAATATATAAAGATGAATGGTTCTGCATGGCATCTACATGCCGTGAGGAGAACTCAGAAGCCTTCGCTGGTCAGCACTCTGTAAACTCTACTTCCTTCTACATTTTTGATGAGGGGAGTTCAATTCCAGAAGCTATCTATGAGGTATCAGAGGGTGGTATGACAGATGGTGAGCCTATGAAGTTCTTGTTTGGTAACCCTACTAGGAATAGTGGGTACTTTAGAGAGACATTTAGGGATAATAAGCATAGATGGGATAACTTCCAGATAGATAGCCGGGATGTAGAGGGTGCTATTAATGTTAAGCTTACTGAGCAGTGGGCTGAAGACTATGGTGAGGACAGTGACTTCTTTAAGGTACGTGTTAAGGGGGTGTTCCCTAGTGCTGGTAGCGCACAGTTTATTGATAGTGAGAGTATTGACTTAGCCTTCGGTAGACACCTTAGAAGTGATGAGTTTGGCTCTGCTCCGGTTATACTAGGGGTTGATGTAGCTAGATATGGTGATGATAGTAGTGTTATTATGCTCCGGCAAGGGCTTATGAGTAAGAAGCTTGCTGATTATAAGGGTATGGATTTAATGACACTGGCTAATAGGGTGGCTGAATACGAAGATGAGACTAACGCTAACGCTGTATTCATTGATGTTGGTATGGGGGCCGGGGTTATAGATAGGCTTAGGCAGCTTGGTAGGAATCCTATAGAAGTATCATTCGGTGGTAAGAGTAATAATAAGCAGTTTGCTAACAAGCGTTCTGAGATGTGGAATAGTATTAAGCAGTGGTTGAAGTCTGGTGGTGCATTACCTAGAGAATCAGAGCTGCGGAAAGAGTTAATAGCCCAAGAGTACTGCTTTAAAGGCAATACTGATAAGATATTAATGGTATCTAAAGAGGATATGAAGAAGATTACTAAGAAGAGTAGTGACTTTGCAGACGCATTAGCACTAACCTTTGCCGAGAAGGTCAGTACTTTAGAAGATGGTGATTATCTTAGAGCGCAGATTAATGGTACACTTAATAAGACGGTTACGGAGTATGACTTGTTCGCTGACTAGACAGCACCTCAATAGCCTTATCAATAGCTAACCCTATCTCATAGGGAGAGTATTTAGATAACACTGTAGAGTCACCATATTCATATTCCCCTTCCCCCCTTCGCCACTTATTATGATCTATTAGTATTTCTAGTGCTTCATCTGTTGTCATAACTCTCTCCTAAGCGTTCCTAGTCCAATAACCAATAAGTGTACCCTAACTGGTTTAATGTTGCTGTACGTGGCTTACTTTGGCTTGTTTAGCTCCATTCCATTTTTAATTCAAATATAATAGCTTCAACATCTGTTTTAATTCCTTTATCTTCTTTTTCCTTTTGTTATGCGTCCTAGACATATCATATATATCTTTGTTGTAATGATTATGAATATATGTATGGCAATCCCGGCATACTGCATTTAGGCCATAACGTTTTTCTATGCCTAATATTTCAGGGTAAAACCAATGATGTACGTCTATGGCTTTGTTACCGCAGATGCAACACTTATCTTTATCAAGTTTCATTATTCTTATTCTTCTTTGGTTCCATACCTCTGATTTTAGGTATCTATCGTAATACTCCTTTCTGCTTTCGCTCTCTATTCTATTAAATATAACTTTTCTTGGATACTTGCCTTTTCCAAACTTGCCTTTAACTATCATCTGGTTGACCCATCCTGTCCTTAAACTCTCTATCTAGTTCTGACTCACTTTCATTTATTATTTTATTAATAATCTTCTCCTTAATAGCTTCTCTGTCGGCATCATCACTCTGCATAGCCCTTAACTCTATAAAAAACTCATCTCTAATTATATAGTGGCAAGATGGACACACACTAGATACGCTCCTTTTGGTCTCTCTGCCATATATCTTAGGATACCACCAGTGAACAACTATTTTAGCTTTATCGTTACAGATAATACATCTATTATCGTCTGCTTCAAATGTTCTAGCCCTTATCTTTTTCCAACAATCCGACTTCATGTATCTAGCATAATACGCTTTGCCGGTTTCCTTCTTCTTTTGGGGAACACCTTTCCATTCATTCTTTTCTAGCCTCTTAGGTCTAGGCTTCTTCTTCTTTCTATACTTCTTAGGAATCCACTTAACTTTAACCTTCTCCACTACTGGTTCTGGTGTAGGATTAATAGCTTTAAAGTACTCTTTACCACTATCTACTACTTTAATCATAATATCCCCTTAGCCTACAACTCTGACCTTACTAATGGCATCAGTTATCTAATGTTACTAGCTCTTAACTTTCCCACGAGCCTTAATGGTTTAACTGATCGGATACCTACTGCTGCTATTCATGCCATTGATTAATACTTAATCTCAGTGATTGACGGTCTAGTCTAATAATCACCATTGTCGCAGGAGTTGGTTACTCTTTTTCTCGTAAGTATCCTTAGACTATTAATTGAAGTCTCCACAAAGCTATTTAAAAGGTGCTAACCTATGCTAGTCAAGTTACCTAGCTGACTATTTTATTTAAGTAGATGGAATAAACGGATAAAACATCTACCGGGAGGGTATAAAAAAACGCCCAACCGGATGAGAAAACGGAAGGGCGATAAGACAAGGGGATAAAGTCCTTGAATATTAAATATCAGTTATCGTTTTCTCACCTATACTACATGGGCTATCACTCCCACAACAGAAATATACACCAGTACTAATTAAATGCAAATAAAAAATAGGTATTTTGTTAATTATTTCTTTGACATAACTATCTTATAACTGCAAACTATACCAAGAAGGTATACTTTAGTATGGAGATTATTATGACCGATCCAATCACAGGTGCTATATTATGGGGACAAATTGCTGGTGCTGTAGGTGCTGCAGGGGCTGGTGCTGCTGCTGCCACTGCATTTAGTGGTTCTGATGATGCTGGTGCAGATGGTCCAGAAGGTCCTACAGCTCCCCTTCCGTTACCTGTAGCCCCTACACAAGCTAAAGCCCCTGGTTCAGATAAAACACAAGCTGAATATGATGTTAATAGAGCTAGGGATGCTGAAAGACGTAGGGCAGGGTTACGTCAAGGTCAAAGTAATACTATACTAACTGGTAGTCTTGGTGTTAGTGGTTCTGCTAGTACTAACCGTAAAACTCTTTTAGGAGCTTAACATGAGCGTTGATTATACTACAGCTTTACATGGAACAGTTAAGGCAGTTGATATTGTAACTAGTGATACGGTTGCACTTGCTGGTGGTGCTACTAGAGCCATATTTGTAGGTGTAGGTGGTAACTTGAAGGTTACACTTGTTGGTGGTGGTACAGTAACTTATAAGAATCTTGAAGATGGTGTTCGTATTGTTCTACATGCAACCGTTGTGTTTGCTACTGGAACTACTTGTACTGATCTTATTGCAGAATATTAGGAGATAGTAAAATGGCAAATGCTAGCGATTACTTGGAAAAGAAAGTACTAGATCACGTATTAGCTAATGTTGCTTATACTAGTCCTACTACTATTTACATGGCACTGTTTGATGGTGACCCTACTGATGCTGGTACAGGTGGTACAGAGGTAACTCTTACTATTGACGCTACCGGACGTAAGGCTACTAGTTTTGGTGCTTGTACTGCTACTACTGGTATATCTACTATAGATGCTGATGTAGACTTTGGACTAGCTGATGCAGGTGCAGATGTTACTCATTTTGCTATCTATGATGCTGCTACAGCTGGTAATTTACTGGTATTTGGTGCATTAAATGGTGGTTCACAGACTATTAGTACTGGTAATGCTGTTAAATTTGCTTCAGGTGACTTAACCGTTACTCTTGCTTAGGAGTTTCCTATGGAAATACCTATGACAATGGCAATGGATTTGCCAAGGTTTCATGGTTCTAGGTTAGACCCAGGTGTATTAAAAGCTCATATTGATCTATTTATTACAACTAGTGGTACACCTTCTATTGCTAAGTTGCTTCCAGGTGCGTTAAGTCTGGCTATGACAACAGGTGCAGTAATGGTAGGTGCTGGTACTCTTACAGGTGATGCTAGTCTTGTTGCTACTGGTGCTGGTGCAATTACGATAACCCCTTAGTGGGATAGGAGTTCTAAGAATGGCAAGTGTTGATAAAGACCCTACTGATAAGTATCGTAAACGTTTTGAGGAATTACGTTCTATTGCTCAGAATGATTGGTTATCTCATTGGAAAGAGTTAGCTGATAACTTTGCCCCACGTAAGGGTAGGTATCTCACTTCTGATGGAACTTATGATGATAATAGAGGTAATAAGCGTAACGATAATATTATTAATAGCATACCTTTATATGCGGTTGGAAACTTAACTAGTGGATTATTTGGTAACTTGACTTCATCTACTAGTAGGTGGTTTAAGCTTTCTGTACGTGATAGGCAGCTTATGGACGGCCCTGAAGTTAAGGAATATCTATATGAGGTTACTAATAAGCTACTCGAGATATTTGCTATAAGTAATTTCTATGGTTCTATGCACTCAGTTTATAACGAATTAGCTATATTTGGTACTTCTGCAATGATGATTGAGGAAGACTTTGACCAATTTATTAGATGCCGTACCTTTACTATAGGTGAATACTTCTTAGCTTTAAGCCCTAGACTAGAGCCTGATACTCTATATAGACAGTATAGTAAGTCTGTTAGGCAAGTTGTAGAAGAGTATGGTATAGATAACGTATCCAGCGTTGTTAAGACTATGTATGAGAATAATAGTGGTGAGAAGTTAGTTAAGATTATAGCTTGTGTGCAGCCTATGGTTAAAGACGACCCTGCCGTTAAGTATAATGATGAATTTGAGTATGAATCTATTCATATTGAGATGGATACTAAAGAAGGTGGGTTCTTGCGTAAGGGTGGTTACCATGAGAAGCCTTTCATGGCCCCTAGATGGGATGCAACTAGTACTGACGTATATGGTCGCTCTCCTGCTATGGATGCGTTAGGGGACGCTAAACAGCTTCAGAAGGAAGAACAGAAGAAGCTTAAGGCACTAGATAAGACTATTGACCCTCCACTTAAAGCTCCATCTAGTATGAAGGGTGAAATTATAACTCAGGTTCCAGGTGGTGTAACTTATAATGATGCTACTGAACCTGGGGCGCAAGGGGTTACAGCTCTATATGATAACTCTGCTGGTCTAGTTAATGCTATTGGCATAGCAGGACAAGACATAGCTATAGTAGAGCGTAGGATACAACGTACCTTCTATAACGATCTATTTCAGACAGTTATCAATGAATCTAAGCGTATGACTGCTACTGAGGTAGCTCAACGTAGAGAAGAGAAGCTATCCTTACTTGGACCAGTTGTTAATAGGTTACAGAGTGAGGTTCTAGAAAATGCTATAGGTCGTACCTTTGCTATTGCTGAACGTCTTGGAGCGTTACCAGAAGCCCCTGAAGCGTTAGCTGGTAGGCCACTAGAGATACAGTATATTTCTGCTCTAGCTCAAGCTCAACAGGTTGTCGGTACTCAGTCTACAGAGCAGGTATTTGCCTTTGCTGGTAACCTATCTGCTGTGTATCCAGAAGTATTAGACAGGTTGAACGCTGATGAAGCTATTGAAACTTATGCTTCCGATTATGGTATTGACCCAACTATCATGCGTAGTGATGAAGAAGTTGATCAGATGCGTCAGGCTAGGGCGCAAGCTCAACAGGCAGCCCAGCAACAAGAGCAGATGGTACAGGGTGCTGATACTGCTAAGGTACTCAGCGAGGTTTCCGTTGGGGAAAATAATGCGTTAGAACAGTTAATGGGAGCTATCTAGTGAATTCTGCTGATGAGAAGGCTTTAGATGAGCGTCAACTAGAAATAGATGTAGATAATGAGAACTATGAGAATGATGTTAAATGGTTACTAGAACAGAAACAAGGTATGAGGTTTTTTAAGAAGTTCTTTAGTAAGTCTAATATATTCGGTTGTACGTTCACCGGGAACTCTAGGAGTTACTTTTTAGATGGACAAAGAGAGCTTGCGTTAGGTTATTTTAAAGATTTTACTAGATTTAGCCCGGCAAAAATGTCGGAATTATGGTTAGACATTGTTCAGAAGGAGAAGTAGATGAGTGCAGAAGCCGTAGTTGCTGAAACTGAAACAGCTGGTAACACAGCGAATGTTGATGCTGATGCGATTGGTAGTGCCGTAACAGATGATGCTGGTGCAGATGAGAATATCATAGGTGCTGGTGTTGATGATGTGGTTGTAGATGTTGATAAAGGTGAAACCCTTTTAAATGTTGATGAACCAGTGAGTGAAGAAGCAGTAGCTCCGGTTGTTCCAGAGACTTATGAGGATTTTACTATACCTGAGAACTTTGATGTCAGTGACGAAGCTATTGAAGGCTTTAATGTCATGGCTAAAGAGCTAGGGTTGTCTCAAGAACAGGCACAAAATCTACTTAATAAGCAATCAGAAGCTAATGCAGCTAATGTTGCTGCAAATGAACAAGCTGTTGTACAGCGACAGAAGGATTGGGTTGACGAACTCAAAGCTGATGTAGATTACGGTGGTCCTAAGCTGGGTGAAACGGTTGAACGTGCTAATCGTGCATTACGTGACTTAGGTACACCAGAGCTTACTAAGCTACTTAAAGATAGTGGATATGGCAATAATCCAGAAGTTGTTAAATTGTTTGCCAAAATAGATAAGAAATTTGGTGAAGATAGTATGGTAGAAGGAACTGGCAGCACAGTAGTAAAAAAGAGTGATGCTGCTATTCTTTATGACCATCCTACTTCACAAACTTAATGAAAGTTTTTTTTGAAGGAGAAGTAAAATGAGTACTATTGGTGGAGACACTTATTTGACCCTTACCGACCATGCAAGATTGATGGATCCAGATGGTAAGGTTGCTAAAATTGTTGATACTCTCTCTGTATCTAATGAAATTGTTGATGCTATGCTTTGGAAAGAAGGTAATCTTCCTACCGGAGAACAGACAACTATTGTTACTGGTTATCCTAGTACTGCTTGGAGGCATCTGAACTATGGTTATCAGCCTAGTAAAATGACTACCAAACAGATTACAGATACTTGTGGTATGCTCGGTACGTTTGGTGAGGTGGATAAAAAGGTTGCTGGTCTTAATGGCAATACTATGGACTTTCGTATGAAGCAAGACCAGTACAAGCTTAAGGCACTGTCTAAAGACTTTGCTACTGCTCTTATTTATGGTAATATTGATACCGACCCTGAACAGATTATGGGACTTGCCCCTCGTTATGCTCTTAGTACTGCTACTAATGGTACTAATATCCTTAAAGGTGGTGGTTCTGGTTCTGCTAACACTTCTATCTGGCTCGTAAATTGGGGTGATGAGGGTGCTTTCGGAGTATTCCCTAAAGGTTCTAAAGCTGGTATTGAATCTACTGATCTCGGTCAACAGGTTCTTGAAGATGCTGCTGGTGGTAAGTACATCGGTTATCAAAATCATTACGAATGGGATTGTGGATTGACTGTTAAGGATTGGCGAAACATTGTCCGTATCTGTAACGTTGATGTATCTGCCCTTACTGCTGATGCTGCTACTGGTGCTGATGTTATTGAACTGATGATTAAGGCTACTCATAAACAGGAAACTGGTATCACAGGTAAGACTGAATTCTACTGTAACCGGACTGTATTTACTTATCTTGACCTTCAGACCTATAACAGTTCTAACATGAACGTATCTTACGAAAAGGACCCTCATGGTCGTAGAGTTATGATGTTCCGTGGCTTCCCTGTTAAGCGTGTTGATGCGATTCTTGATACTGAGGCTACTGTAGCTTAGTAGTTGTTAATTATTACTCTCACCTCCAATGGGGGGTGGGAGGTAGTTTCACTTTAATTTAAGGAGTTAATAAGATGATTTTGGATAGACAAAACTTAGTTAGCAATGATCAGGCTGTAACTGCCACTGCTAACAGTGCAAATATTATTGATCTTGGAGTAGCTGGTGTAGCTAAGAGTTTTCCTCTTGAGCTTTTTGCTCAGGTGACTGCTGATTTTGCTACACTGACTAGTCTCACTCTTACTGTTACCACTTCGGCTGCTGAAGGTATGGGTACTCCTACTACTCTTCGTACTACTTCTGCTATAGCTGCTGCTGATTTGGTTGCAGGTTATAAGTTTGATCTTGGCAGTTTGAATGGTAATGACGCATTGCTTCGTTATGTGCGTTTTACTTACACTGTTGCTGGTAGTAATGCTACTGCTGGTGCTATTACAGCTGGTATCGTTCTCGATAGTCAGAATAGCTACTAGAAAGGTTCTAACGTTATGAAGTATACTTGCAATACTAAGTGTTATTTTAAAGACAAAATCTATGTAGAAGATGAAGGTATAGATATTCAACCTGAAGCTTGTAGTGATGCTGATAAAGCAATGCTTAGTAGTTACTTTACACCAGATGAACCAGAGGCCCCTGTAAAGGCCACTAGGAAGAAGCGAACAGTTAAACCTAGTGCTGATACCCTATTGGGCAAAGAAGACGTCAAGAATGACTTACTGTAGTATTAATAGGGGGGTTAGTATTGTACTAGCCCCTCTTACTATTCTTTTACGGAGATTAATATAATGGCTATAACTAAGGTAACTCCCGGAGTGGATACAAGTGAATATAAAGAAACTAAGAGTGCAGGTATCTGGGGTATTGTGGCAATGATACTAGGTATTCTTACTACAATTGGAGCTACGATTGCAGAGTCTCTTGGTAATGATACTTCTGTTGCTGTAATTGTAGGTGCTGTAGTTGCTACTGTTGGTATTGCTCAGAAGACACTAGTATCATTGGGGTATATAAGCAGTCGCACTAAAGTTAAAGATACGGTTGCTAAATGAGTTTAGTTGTGAGTATTATCCTTCCTATAATTAAAATGGTTATAGAGTTACTATTTGAGCTTAAGGAGAAAAACAATGAAGCGATTGAAGCAGTTGATATTACTGATGGTGCTGGTCGTGAGTTGTTTTCTCGTGAGCTCATGTAGTTATATGCATCAAGCTGTTTATGTCCCTCCTGGGAGAGCAGTTGAGATTAGAGAGCCTGTATTGTTACCAGTATGGGTGAGAGTTAAGGATGGTATGGTTAGAGGCTATGCTCAAGCTCAATCTGGATGGAGAGCCGGACCTCCACCAGTAATAGGGGAGAAAGAGTAATGGCAACGACCTCCACAAAAATATGTAATTATGCACTAGAGTATATAGGTAGACGTACTATAGCTTCTCTCACTGAATCTAGTCGTGAAGCCAAAGTATGCAACACCTTCTATGATATGGCTAGACAGAGTGTACTTCGTGACCATAAGTGGGGGTTTGCTACTAGGTCTATTACTCTAGCTGCTGTAACTGCTACTGATTATGTTGGTTGGGATTATGCTTACACTTACCCTACTGATGCTTTGTATGCTGATAAAATCTATACAGGTAGCTCTACATCTACTACTACTGTAGGTTTAGCTCAAATTACCGGACATATACCTTTCACTATTGAGTCTAATGAAGCTAAGAATAAGAAGTATATATTAACTAACCAAGAGGAAGCGGTGTTGATCTATACGGCTGATGCTACTGAAGAGAACCTATTTGATTCTCTATTCATTGAAGCGTTGTCATATAAGATTGCTGCAACCATTATCATACCATTAAAGGCTGAATTAAGCCTACAGCAACAGATGAACCAACTGTACGGAATGGCTATAGCTAAGGCTAAGGCTAGTGATAGTAATGAGCGTTATGAAGAACCTACCGATGATAACAGTATCTTAAATGCGAGGCTATAATAATGGTTAAGGCTGTTGTCCAACAAGTATCATTCAATGGTGGTGAACTATCCGATAGTTTATATGGTCGTACTGACTTAGAGAAGTATGATACTTCAGTAAGGACTATGACTAATTTTATACCTACCTTACAGGGTAATGTTCTTAACCGTCCTGGTACTGAGTTTGTAGTAGAGACTAAAGACAGTAGTAAAGAATCTCGATTAATCCCCTTTCAATTTAATGTTAGCCAGACTTATATATTAGAGTTTGGTGATCTGTATATGCGTGTTATTACTGATGGAGCGCAAGTAGTTTACCCTGTAGGTCACGTTGATGCTGGTGACCCTGTAGAGGTTATTACACCATACTTAGAAGCTGACCTTAATAGAATACAGTTTGCTCAAAGTGCAGATGTACTATTTATGGTTCATCCTAGCTATCCTCCACAAGAAGTTAAGCGGTTCTCTAATAGTGAATGGACAGTATCGGATATAGCTTTTGGTGCCAGTTCCGCTACACCCACTACGGTTGCTTCTAGTGCTGCCGGTGCTG
>Ga0307928_10003237_pt1 | contig 12427 bp, 24 predicted proteins | sample AceLakmetagen232_FD_201815 | JGI IMG/M metagenome (GOLD analysis project Ga0307928, IMG submission 201815) | Saline water microbial communities from Ace Lake, Antarctica - #232 | ecosystem: Environmental > Aquatic > Non-marine Saline and Alkaline > Saline | place: Antarctica: Ace Lake... | reverse complement strand
CTACACCTTCACCCTTACGTCCGCATCGCCAGATGTACTTGAAGGCTGCTGCTAGATGTCGGTGTAAGTCTAGGGCATCCATGATGTCTATGCATTCATAGCCGCCTACGCAGTAATGGGATGGATGTTTAACGTCGTCGGATGTTGTGTCGCTCATGTCACGTTTCCTCCGCGTAGTCTTTCCAGTAGGTACGCTATCTGCCCTGCTTCTTTTGGTCTGCTGCCCATGGACGGTTTCATGACCAGCACAAACACTTCCATAGCATCAGCCAATATAGGACCGAGGACATCTAGTCTAACCTTCTCCCCTACGTTTATGAATGGCCCGTTGGGTTCGTCGCAATAGCAATTCTCTATGAACTTTTCGGTAGTCAGACTGGCTGTATAGTCTCTACTGGCGTTCTCGCAGACAATCATTGCTAGGTTTGTGCCCTCTTGATTCAATCCGTCAATTGTTAGTCTATCTATTTGCTTAGTGGTTACAGTATAATATAATGCACCAACAGCAGCTTCTAGAAACATTGAAGTGATTGTCTTCACACCAGTGAAGCATAGTGTTACATCTTTGTCAAGCGACAGCGCACTGAATACCTCTTTGTATACCTTATCCCCATCAGCACGGCATATACAGTGCTCCTCCCCTGCTATCTCGGATGCGTATATTATTACTGTGTCGCTCATATTCCCGCCTTCCTAAAGAACGCATCGTCCTCTATAGTGTTGATGATTATCTCTCTTGACTCCGTTTCCGGTGGCATGGTGTTCCTACGGAGCTTCTTATACGTAGGCTTATCGTATACAGTGACAACCTGTACATCCTTCTGCTCAGCCTGGAGTATGAAGAGGTACGGCGTAACACGCCATATCTCCCAACTGGGTAGGTTGATTACGAAGTTCTTATCCAGGAGGCGACCACTGCGAAGCAGTACTATCAAGTCCGCAACGGTTGGTATGATGTGGTAGTAGCCAGCGTTAGCGTCAATCCACTTCCGACGTTGGAAGTCAGTTGCTCCCCGGACTATGAAGAAATGTGTGGTTGTCAATGGCCTCGTCCTTTCTGTCCGTTCTCGCCCAGTCCTGCATGGCCTGTGACGTGTGTTTTATGTGGGACTCTTGCATGTTCTTGTACTCTTCTATGAGTAACTCAGTAGTAACTAACTTTGAGTACCAGATTACATCCTCAACCGGCATGGCCGTCGGTAGCCCCTTGGTTTCATCGGCTGTCATCTCTATCGCTGTTTCCATCTTGACAGCTGTTCCGTTTGGTGATAGAGTAGTCTTCATCATTCTATTAAACACACGCCGATACACCCTACCGTCTGACGGTCTTGGCGGACTCTCGTATACTTGTATCTCTGAATAATTCGGTGTCATATCTCTTCCTCTATATAGTATGAAGGCCGTCATTAGGAACAAGGCTAGTGCGATACTCGTCCATACGATTATTACCTTATCGACATCAGTCCATGGTGTCATGACTCATCCCCTCAACGATAATCACGTCCTCTGGAAATGCGAGTATATGTTTATCTCGTAGGCCAGTTGCTACTTCTACTAGCCATGCACCAGAAGTAGGAATCCAATTCGCCTGTGCATCTATATTATACGGTACGTGTATACGTCCGTTGAATTTCTGTCGGAGGCCGATGACTATACCTCGTACGAGGTTAGTCCGGTATGCTCGCCGCTTCCAAATCTTAGCGCTTTCGTCACAGTTATCTGTTCCAGTGAACGAGCATACAGCAACGCCACGGACTTCAACTTTATCTCCTAGCTTATACTGCTTAGGTGTCTTAGACTTTCTTGGCATGTTTCTTCTCCTTGCTCTGTGTTGCCTTCCTATCATAGAATCCCTCAAGCGCACGCACAGTAAAAGCATCCTTGTACGCCGTGGATAAGTCGAACCCGACGGCGGTCATATCCATCGCATGCGCGGCTGCTAAGGCTGCACCAGAACCAGCGAACGGCACAAGGCAGGACATGCCAGGTTCTGCGAACGTTGATAGTATATCAATCATCATGGGAATGGGACGCTCAGTCGGATGTATACGCTTGCTTGCTGGTAGGCTTTTGTAGGAGTATACATCTGACCGGCCTTGCTTCTTTATACATGGCTTGCCCTTACGAGCGTAAAGGAATGGCTCATGGACGCTAGGCAGGAGGTACGTCGGTTGATTAGTAAACCCACCACTGCCTTCTTTGAACCACATAGCAGGGATACCGCGTACGGTCAGGCCGATATCACGGAGGATGTCGACTAGTGTAGATGCCTTGCTAGCATCATGCCAGAGTATGAGCCAACTGTTATCCTTCATCTTAGGATACACAGCCTTGATGGTGTTGGTTATAAATGTCGTATATTCATCCTCAGGTATCTCATTGTAGTCCAGTGTAGTCGCTGCTTGTTTGACTACATTCTTATAGTCAATACCATACGGCGGGTCTATCTCGACTACGTCGAAGAAAGCATCATCGAGGAGTGGTATTTGTACGAGGGCATCGCCGAGTACGTAGGATGAGGCCAGCTTGTTACGACTTCCATCGACGCCGGTTGTTGCTTTATCGCTCTGCAACTTCACGGACATAGCCTTCATGCGTTCATTGTTCTGTATCTTCTTCAGTACCTTCTTCGCCTCGTTGATAGTCTTGCATCCCTTGAGTTCGGGAATTGTCTTTAGTAGCTCAGCGAGTTGCATGCTCTCTGACATGCCGGATGCACTCCTCCCTAGCAACTTAGCGGTGTCTGCTTGCGACCAACCTGGGCCATCCTTCTTTGTGGATGTTTTCTTCCCATGCTTCTCCTGCTGCAGACTATGTATCTGGCTCTCTAGGCGAACTTGCTCATCCCACTCGAATGGCTTACGCGCTACATTTTCCAGCATTTCGATGGTTAGTTGTGTCTCCTTATCCAGGTCAGATGGATATATGCGGATAGGAACTGTTGGCAGTCCTTGCTGTATGGCACAGTAGAGACGTCGCATGCCAGCGATTATCTCGTAAGGACAGGTGCTACCTTCCGGTAGTTTCTTGACGGTGATTGGATTGATGATACCCACCATGTCTATGGCCTCTTTCAAGGAATCAAGGTCACCAAGCTCAACACGTGCTCTCTCTTCTATCCTGATGTCAGCAGGGGAGCATGTCCCCATCTTGAAGTTAAGTTCTTTATACCGTCGCGTCATATCTTTCCTCCTTGGAGCATAGCAAGGAGGGCAGTTGCCTGAGCCTTGGTTAAGTCCTTTGGCTGTACTGGTTTTCTAGGCTTACGACTCGTAGAGCCAGCGCGAGCTTTCCTTGGCTTACCGGCCTTTGTCACTGTCGCACGCCATGCTGCGTACTCTCGTCGCGTCTGCCGACGGGCCTTTACTATACCGGTCGCATCGTCCAACGACACCTCCGTGATAGACCTACCGAATTGTGTCAGGTTCATCGCTGGTCTTCCTCCTTCTTATCTGCATGTAGCCGGAAAGAATAGCAGCTAGCATCACATCACCGCCTCGGTCAATCTCATCCAGTGCGGACGTGAGGACACATGTCATGACCTGCTTTCCCATGCCATGTGGTATGGTGTTCTTGTATCTGTTATACAACGCAAGGTCTACTTCAATTGATATACGGGGTAATCGGTCTGGCATACTGGGTTCCTCACTGTGGTAATAACAAGGCGGCTGGACAGGTTTCGGTCTGCGCCTACAACAAATCCAGCCGCCACACAACACCACACAGGTGGTTATATGTTACTTCTTGGCAAGGAAACGCTGGATGGTATTCTGCATACCATACTTGGCGTCGTCGGTCTCGGTTAGGATAGCACTGCAGTTCTTCCCTACGAGGTCGTCTGAGTCATTCAGTACACTTTCCATGCCGCAGGCTTCGAGGAAACGTTTCAGGTTGAGGGCGAAGAAGTCATTCGTGCTCTTCTCGAAGTCGTCGTGAGGAAGCATGAAGTGTTCGACGAGTCCCTTGACGTTGTCCGCACCGACGATGGTTAGGTCTACACGTAGCATCTGCCCGACGCCGCTGGGATTTTTCTCCGTTGCATTTCGGTCTTTTACGATAACGTTACAGATAATGAGTCCGTACTCGCCGGGTGTTGCTGTTCCAGGTTCTACTGCATCATTTACGTCTAGTCCGATGTACATAATGGTATTCCTTTTTCTGCTGCTTACTGTATGAAGGTGGGTGTGTCCACATGAACAGCCCACATGATTCTAATCCTGATGTTAGTTACCCGTGTCTCCTTTCCCCGTGTTGTCCTTGTTGTTGTTATTGTAGTACTATCCACCAATCACCGGCAGGTGTTCACAGGAGAAGCCTGCTTTCCTGCGTAGGTGCATTATGTTCGGCTGCTCGTACATGTCGAACACAGCACCTTTCGACATACGTGTACGTGCGGTGAAGCCATTTGCTGATGCCGTCTGGACACGATACGTTAGTTTACCATCGGTGTCCATACTGCTACATGGTATGAGTATCTCATCGAATAGCGGTGGTATTGCACCTATCAGGCCCTTGCTGGCCTTGAGAGTAGATATGATACCGCCTGTGAACTCATCGCGTTCCCTATCCACGTGTGTCGTGAGAACGAAATCACAAGGTAGATCACACATTACTCGCATGAGAGAGATAATCTCGGACTGACGTGAGCCGTAGTTGGGTAGAAATGGTGTCGTGCCAGCCTTGTTAAGTTTACGCAGGATTTCATTCATCACTGCTTCGCATAGCATGGTGAAGCTATCTATGACCACTGTACCAATGTGGTTGAATGCTCCTTCCTGTATCATCTTCCGATGTACATTGGAGAAGATATTGTACGCTGTCGGATTCTTGCTGTCTTCGTTCTCGTATCGACTGTCGATGATTACCTTTCCAGCATCGACCAACGGCCGTATCATTCCACCGCCCCATCCACCTGGGTCGAAGGAGAATACATAGATTGGCTGTCGGCCCGTAGAGGCCATGACTGTCTTACCTTCTCCTACATTACCGCATAGGAGAAAGTTCTTATGCGTTCTCTTGTCCTGGTCTGCTCTGCGTTCCCTCACTAGGGTCTGGAGATAGGCAGATGCCGGTTGCGGCTGTTGTGCTTGTGCTTGGCCCGTCGTAGTCTTCGATTCCATCGTATGTTTCCTCCGATTGTCCTTGTTGTTCCTGCTCAGCTGCAATCTCCCGCAGGATTTTTTCTATCAGGTCATGTAAGGCTATACCAGTTCCGTCTGCATACTCTACCACTATCCGCAACATCTCACTTACGTGAGCAGCGAGTATAGCCTTTACGTCTGCATGTCGGTCAGTGAGGGAGTATATGTGTCCCTGCTCTGTCTGCGCGCAACCATTTTCGATTAGGGTTATCATGTTGTGGCCTTCACGGTTATCCGTACGCTGGTGTCCACGTCACCTACTGTTCTATGTGCGGCATACCCGTCATCTTTTAAATCGCAGTGCAGCATTTCTGCTAACTTCGTAAACTCTGTGTTATCAGTATCTTGGTATGCTTGACACAATTCTCTCAGTTGCTTGTTGTCCTCACGTAGATTACTTACTTCAGTGTTAAGTCTGTTTATTTCCAGGCTCTGCTCCTTGATAATTTTCTTCTTTGTTTTTTTAGGCGGTCCGAACTCGTCAGTAAGACTATCGACTTGCTCCACTAGACTGGCATTCTCTAGCTCAAGGTCTGCTATGTGTTGTTCGTCTGACATAATATTGTGTCCTTTTGTGAGTTGTGCTTGGTTATATCAACTCTACCTTTGGTATATGTACGTAATGTTCTCTCTATTGCATCCCTGTCCTTCGTAACCATCGCCAATAGTTTCTCCAGCTTGTCAATGCGATTGAGCAATTGGTCTGTTGTCTTCTCATGCTTCCGACACTTCTTCCGGTACGTCTCTTGCATACTTTTACGACTGCACTGTACTAGGCGGAGGTCATTACATAGGTCGTCACGTTCTTGCTCGGATTGGTAGAGACATTCCCTAACTGTGTTAGTGTGTTGTGGTCCGCCAGCATGTGATTGCGTAAGGTCATTAGGTAGCAGCAATGCGTTCGCCAACGTCACCAATCCATCGAGCACATTGGCTTTACGCTCCTCTTGCCCACCTATCGCATAGGTGCTTTCGTCCTTGTCAGGCATTGTTCTTTTCCTCTGCTGCGTCTTTTTCTGCTCGTAGTGTGCGGACTAGCGAAGAGAGCTCTCTCTTCTCATCCCTCAAAACATCGCATCTGTGTTGAAGTTCATCTACCTTGTCCAACAGCTCACACTCAGAGTCCTCTACACTTTTACCCTTTTGCTTAAGACCATGGTTACCAGGGCGTACCTTACTGAGTAGCGCACCCTGCTCCAGTAGATTATGTAGTAGCACGCTGTACGCAGCAACCTCTCGGTCGTATCTTCTGCTAGGCTCTAGTCTCCCTTCGAGATTAGCTACCTTTGCTTGGAGGTAGTTGACTTTATTCTCTGCCTTGGTGGCTAAAGCGATAAGCTCTACTATAGTCTTCGTGTTCTCAGGCATCGGTCTTCTCCTCTGCGACTGGCGACAGTGCATCCGCGAATGCGTGTAAGAATTCCGCCGCTTTCTTGCATTTTCCACTCTGCCATTTTGAGTCCCCCGCCCAAAGCGTTTGAGGAACATTAGATATCAGCATGGCTCCAGCAATAGGGTTAGTTGTAGACCCTGGATTGCCATCGTGGTCAATACTGCCACTTTCCGTATGAGCTAATGTGTTGTAAAGGAACATTGCGTTCTGCTTGGTCATGTTCATACTTTTGTCTCCCTCACTGTCAACACACCATCTCGTAGTGTATGACTGGCTGTGTCCTCATCCTTATGTGGGTTCCATACTTCTACCCTATAGCCTATCGGCGGTTCATCGCAATGCTGTAGTGGATTTCCCCACGCTACACAGAAGTCCATATACGGACACTCACCGTATTGGGTACAGGACTCAGTGCACATCGGAAAGGCCTCAAGGACTGCATCTCCCGGCGTACACTCATCCATGCGTGCATGGTTCCACTGTATCATGTCCAGCGCATGTACGACAGACCAATACATAGCCTGCATACTTCCACTGCTATGCCTGACGGGTACACGTTCGTGTGCGTTGCCCTTCTTCCGTAGGATAGTACCATCAACAATGGCTCCCTGTATGTTCCTATCTGCCATGAAGGATTGCAGTGCATGGATATACACCCACATCTGTGTGGATAAGAGCCACTGCTTAGACCAAGTCGTCGTAAGGCGGCTGCCGGTTTTATGGTCAACGACCCAGATGCCATACTCATCTTCAATAACCGCGTCGATTTTGAATGACATTTGGTGCGTCCCTGATATTGGGACAGTACCTACGATTTCGGTATATAGTACCTTCCATAGACTATCTTGGTCGTAGTGCATGGCTACGTACTCGGACAGGGCTGCTAAGCAGTTGCCGGGATTCTTCGGTGCCATGTCCATGTCAGTTGGCTCAGGGAAATACTTTCGGTAGTGGGATAGGAACAGGTCATACGCTGGCTCAATGTTCTCCTTCTTCACGCCATGTATGAAGAGGTACTCCTTCGCCAGATGCCATGCCGTACCGAACTCCAGGTGTATGTTCGGCTTGTCCCGTCGCCAATGTAGGATATACTCGTAGAAGTACTTCCGTGGACAGGACATGAAGCACTTCAGCTTCGTACTATCCACGATGTGGAAGATGTCTTGTTCCTGTATGGTTGCCATGTTGTGGTGTCCTTGTTGTGTTGTTGTGTAGTAGAAGGTGCCGAGAGGGCAGGGACACGTGTGCATCCGTACCCTCTCAGCTGAGGCAGCGGTGTATGTTATCCTGCGTTTACTCGGGCCGCGATATCTTCGATGAAGATACGGCGTTCTTCGTCCGTCATACCGGAGACGGTTGCCATGACTGCTGTGATTGGGTCGCGTGTCTTGGAGCCTGGTTTCCAGGATGTCTCCATGAAGACCTTGACTTCGTCAGCTGTACGTCCTGCCTTGAGCATACCACGGGCAACGCCTTGTGCTGCAACACGTGCGGCGGAGACGTACAGACCATGTACGATGAGTTCTCCGAATTGCTGTACGGCCTCTTCTGTGGTATCGCCGAGGTTGATGTCGAATATAGCTTCGGCTTCTGTCTCTGGGTTTGTGACTTTGACTTCAAGTGGCATGTTGTACGTTTCCTTTTTGTTGTGCTTGTTCCTACATCTACGTCTATATAACCTCAGCATCACGAGCTGTTGTTATTGTTCTGTGTCCGTGTATACTACTTCATAATGCTAGTGCCTCCTCTATTCGCCTATATAGCAGTGTTGCCTTTGTTCCTTCCATCTCCTCTCCAGGCTCTACGTCATCCCACGGTAGGTCGGCTTGTTCTGCGGCGTACCTCTTTATATATGGGAGAGCTTGGATTAGTAGGTCTTGTATTGTATGCGCGGCAGCCATCTGACCTGCCTGTTGTATGGTCAGCACCACGTTGTCTTCAACCAGTCTACTAATAACAGGGACGTGCGCCGGTATACGCTGGACTCTTTCCAGGAGGGTATGGAGTTGTGGTATACCGACGATGCCGTCTACTAGTAGTGCGTGTGTTTCTTTCACGGTGTTTTCTCCTGCTTCTTATCCGCCATAGCCTTTTGTGCCTTCGCGACGGCGTTAGTTATACGAGCGGCTGCTGGGCCTCCCGTGGATATCATTGTAAGGTCAGATAGGGCCGCCGACGGTCGTCTATCCCGTGTAAACTTCCCTTGATACGCATGCTCAAGCATTGCGATGCACGCTGCTGGGTCTTCCTCCCTGATGACCAGTTCATTCTGGACTAGCAGGTTACAGAAGTCCTGTGCCATCTGTGCGAAGAGGGCACTCTTGGTGGTGGGTGGATGACGGGTTGTGTCCTTCTGGTAGTAGTTATGTATAGTCGCCACGTCCGTCGGATTGGCGCGGGCTTGGACAGAGATAGTTCTGTTGGTTGTCTTTGGCATCGTCTGGATTCTCCTTGTTAGGTCATCGGATGACGACCATATTTATTATACCACGTTTTTAGTCATTTGTCAAGTGCGTAAGTCGTTGCTATTAAAGGAGTTATGACGAATCAATATTATCATTATTCACATCATTACTCCCTCCCACCACTGGTGCTCCATGCGTGGTGGCTTCTTGTATATTGGTGATAGGTATATTACGGAGTACTTCCAAGGCAGCGCAGATTGCACGTAAGACTTGTATCTTGGAGTACTTCCGTTCTCGGTATACGTAATAGTAGCAGTACATCATAGTACCGTTATGATATGTGTTTTTACCTGCTTCAATGTAGTCTAGGCACTTCTGCTTACTAGCTGATGTCCATTGCTTCATGTCTCTTGCTCCATCATTCTCCCAGCATCCCTTCTCGTATGCTTACCTCTTCTGAGTAGCATCCATTGGACTCTCCGTACCAACGTATAGTGACTGCTCCTTTTAGGGTTGCTAGCTTATAGAATGTCCACGTGTAGCTGTCATCTTGTAGACCTAACGGCGGCCCGTCGTAGTCAGATATTTCTTCCGATAATAAGATAGGAGAACCAATGAGGTCAGCTAAGTCACCGCAGATGTCCTCTACGTATACACTCTCACAGCAAGTTTGTTCGTGGTACATTGTTAGTGTACTGCCACACGCGAGATGAAACCGGAGTTCGTCGTCACCGACAATGCCTTCTATATTTGTTATAGTCTTCCCTATGAACCTATTCATATGCGTTGCTCCTTTAAGTACTTTGTTAGCCTTGCCACATGGACTGGATGGTTGGGCACACTCAAATATTCTGGTTTGTTGGCTTCAGCCATAGAATCACCCTTCATCCGGTAACTTTTCAGCTACCTTGCTCAAAATCCGCCGCCTAGCCTCTTCTCCAAACGGCTGTAATATGGTAGACGAATAATCTATCAGCATTACGAACAATCTATCACGCTCTGCTGACATTTTAGCGGCAACTAATACTTCTTCCTCCATATCCTTACCCTTGTCTATCACAATACATTCCCTTCCAGTGTATCCCATGTCATTGTGCAGTCGTCTGCGTCTTTGTCGGCACGCGGTGTCCAGTCAATGCAGATTGCGTGAGTCAGGCGGTGTGTGCGGGCGGATACATCTTGGCCGTTGATTGTGTGGACGTTGAGTAGGTAGTCGTTGTTCAGCATTGGTGTGCCGTCTGTTTGATAGGATGTCATGGCTTCTCGGAGGGAATCAGGCATACTGGTGACGGTTGCGACGTGGTGTTCTTTGCCACCTACCAATACACCAAACTTGACGCCACCGATGAAGTTTTGCCGACCCTTGCCAGGCGTAGGTGGTACGCTGCCTATTATATAGGCATCTATGCCCAACTTCTCTCCGACGGCCATACTACGCTTCACCTTGACTTGTACGTCACGTCTGCGACTGGTTGTTGGGATATACGCTGCGTCCTTATGCTTGAGGACAATACCCTCTCCGCCATTATCTATGATGCGCTTGTATAGGTCAGCTCTGTCCTCGTACTTATCGCTCATCTCAATGTTGCTTGGTAAGTTATCTGCTACATTGTAGAGAAGTTGATTCCTTTCCAGATAAGACGCGTCCATCACTGACCCACCGTCATGGTATAGGATGTCGAATGCTTTGAAGCAGAGTGGATTGTCTATCTGTATCCACCTACTATCCTCTGTATTCGTAGATAGAATAGCCGTTACTGCTTGCAGCTTCGTCTTTGTGATTGTCTTCCCTGTATCTACTACGTCATGCACAGACATACATTCAGCGTCGAGTATGAAGGGGCCGCATAGTAGTGTATCCGTATACGGCATGACTATCTTATCCGTGTACTCTATCGGTAGGAAGTCCTTTGTGGATGTATTCCGTCCGAAGAATGTGTAGCCCTCCGATGGGTGATACACAATGAGCATGCGCACTCCGTCGTACTTCTCCTCCCCCACCCAGTCCGGGCCGTGCATTGCAGCGGTTTGCTGTGCTGGTGTGAGTTTAGCGTAGGAGAAGCAGAGCATTGGACTTTCTATCTTCATCCGAAGGCGCAGTCCCTGGGACACGTGGTGTCCGTTGGCTTCTCGCTCCGCGATACTACGCATAGCAAGAGCGTGCAGGAGTTCCTTCTTCCCGTCGGTCTGCAACCATATGATACCTCTATGGCTACAGGCTATCCGTAGTTGTGCTACTGTTCTGTTCATGCTGTTATCCCTTCTATATCCTAGGTCAAAACCTAGCGAACGGTTTCATCTTCTATATACCTACTAACCAACCAATCCTCTCGTTGTCCCTGATGATACTCATCAGCGCACACTATACACGGTGTGGCACAAGTGCAATCGTCTGGTGGCTCTCCGCAAATTGTACAGATATATTCTCGTTCAGGTGGTGGGTTTAGGTGGTTGTCGTTGTCCGTTGTCATGGTTGTCTCCCTTCAGCGCTCCCGATAGACCAGTCATCGCTTGTATACATTGTCCTAAGGAGCACATGTTGTCTCCCATACCCTTAGTAGAGTCTTCAAGAGAGTGTACTTGGATGCGGAGACTTTTCACGAGTTCGGTCAGTGATGTATTTCTGTCTGACATGAACTCCATGTCCCTCTGCATCATACGCATCTTGGTTTCAAGTTGTACCTTAGTCATCGCTGTCAATCTCCTATGTAGTGGTCATCCATGTTGATATGTGCCCTGATAAGGCCACACGTGCGCCGCATCTCGACTGGGTCTTCATCCTCTAATATAAAATCCGCAATCTTATGCAGAGCAGCATAGCCCTTATTATAATAGCCTTCTAGACAACGCTGCATGGCTGCAGTGTAGTTTTTTCGATGTGCGGATAGTATCATCAGAAATACATTGTACGCCTCAGTTTCAGAAAGACGCCAGCACATAGCATCTCGCAGCCACCAAGCCAGCCACGCTGGATTACTACACTGCTCCCATGCCTCAGTTGGCGTCTTGTTCTCGCACCATATGTTTGCTTTTTCACAGCAGCCTTTAGGCATAAGATGACGATATTTCTTGAAGCGTAGCACTACTCTCGTACGTGGCATGTTTTCTTTGCACTTTTCGCATTCTGCGAGGAGTGTCTCATACATAGCAGGCTGTGTGCTATACATAGACCTTCCAGTACGCATGGCACCGTTGCGTCCGATTACTATCCATCCTAGTTTAGATGGTATGCACATCACAAACTTGTTGGTGCAGTTTGTTATAGATATCACACATCCCGCGTTGCGCAAGTTGCGTATCTTAATGTCTCGCATGCACGCTGGGTCTGCATTACCATTGTATGTTTGTATGGCTGTTGATATCCAGCTCTTTCTTTTCATCACGTTGTACTCCTGTGTGTTGTGTGTTTCTACGAACCCACCAGTACATCTAACAAGTCTACAACTTGCAAGCGTTTCTCTTCCGCTCGTAGTAGGTCGTTCTGCGTA
>Ga0307928_10003236_pt1 | contig 12427 bp, 23 predicted proteins | sample AceLakmetagen232_FD_201815 | JGI IMG/M metagenome (GOLD analysis project Ga0307928, IMG submission 201815) | Saline water microbial communities from Ace Lake, Antarctica - #232 | ecosystem: Environmental > Aquatic > Non-marine Saline and Alkaline > Saline | place: Antarctica: Ace Lake... | reverse complement strand
TGAAGACTTCTCAGTAGTAGACGTAGACTTTGACAGAGAAGAAGTTGAACTTACTTTACCATTTACTTTTAAAATGGATGGAGTTAAATACTCAGCTGATGCTATATTTTCTGTAGAAGAAAATGAAGTTGAAGATTTGGATATTGAAAACATCCAACTAGTATAATTTTTTATTTGAGGGATTTATTCCCTCTCTTTTTAATTATGTTCTCCTATAATAATTTTCTTATCAGTATAATAACCATCCTTACAGAACACTGGGTACATTATACCGTCAGAGTCTCTTGTCTTATCAAACCATCCATTATGTTTTAACCACTTCTCTTTACTCATTACTAACTGCATAGCATCTATTGCACCTAGTACAGGGTTACCTCTTAATACTACTCCGTCTTCTTTATTAGAAGTTTTATATATTAACATTTGATTTAAGTTACTAGGGTTAGGTGTCATTTTCATATAGTTCATTCTTATAGGAAACACATAGACATTATTGTCATTCATTTTGATCGCTTCACTAATGTTATATAGTATATTATATAGTATATTATCAGAATTAACATGAACAATATAGTCTCCTTTAGCTTCTCTTATACCTAAATCTCTATTGTTATGACCCCACATATCTTGTCTCTTTCCTTCAGCTGTTACCTTAGCTTTTAACTTTAAGATACTATCTTCCATCTTTTTAGTTAGGGGTCTTTCTAGTTCTCCATCATGGTATATTAATACTTCAAAGTCTTTATAGTCTTGAATTAAAAGACTATCTAAACAAGCTTCAAATTCTTCATCCTTTACTGTACCTTGATACCAGGGTACTATTATACTAAACATCATTTTATCATATTGGGGTTCCAGCAACCTTTATATTTTTTGATGAACTCATTCTCTAAAATCATATTAGTCCTACCAAACTTTTCTTCCCTAGCAGCGTTATCCTTGAACTCTGGGAACAATACTTTTGGGTTAAACTTGTGCTTGTAAGGTCCATTAAGTTCTGATTCCGCATTAATTGCTGATAACTTATCATGAACACTTGGTAAGTTAGTTCTTAATAGCTCTTCTCTCTTATATTTGTTAAGAAACATTTGTCCTTGAGGGTTACAATAAACTGATTGTTCTTTGTAAACTTCAAATATAAGATCAAAGAATTTGTTATCTTTTATTTCTACAGTATCGTGCATTACAAAGAACTCATCTATTTCTAGTTCTAATCCTGCTTTAACTGCTGCCATTTCAAATTGATTACTATCGTCAGTATTAGTTACTACAATTACTGGGTACTTAGTATCTATAGTGCTTAGACAATTATATAACCATTTACTAAACTTCTTATGTGTTGGTATTATTATTGCTTGTTTCATTGTTATCACTCAAATTTCCATGTTATGAATAAACTACCACACTGTGCATCTTTATGCCAATCCCCTTTAGAGGTATAAGGTACTCTCCAGTTACCATACCTACCTGTTAAATACTTGTCATACTCTATTGGGATATAGCACTTTACTTCTTTAACTAAAAATTCTTTTCTTTCTATTGAGTAAGCTGGTCTTATTACTAACTTGACCATGTTGGAGTACTATCTAATCTTACTACACTAACTTGCATATGATTTATTGTTTTAGGTTTCATCTTTTACCTCTTAGTTTAGTACTACTGATGTGTGGTACTCTGTCTTTGTATATCAAATATATATTATTACTTTCCCAAAAAGTCTCTTTAATTCTATTCCTTACACTGGTAGTTTTTAAGTTCCAATCCCTACCTGTTAGCCAAAAACAAGGAGAGTTTTCTAAAGCTATTTTTATTGTATCATCTATCTTAGATATTAAAACTACTTCAGCTTCTATTTTTTTATGTGCTAGATACTTCTCTACTCTTTGTACTCTAACCTCATCACTCTCTTTTATTTTCTTACCGTTTAACTCACATAGTTCAGAACTATTAATCACTATGATGATTTTATCCTCACCATTTATAAACGATCCATACTGTATTAGCTTCTTATGTCCTTCATGAAACAAGTCATACACTCCTGGTATTATGATATTCATTTGAATAACCCTTCCCATATTTCATATGCCTCTTGTAACTTAGCCCAATAACTACTTTCTCTATAAATAAATTCTCCTGTTAAAAAACATGTAATAAATTTTTCACTCAACTCTTTAGCATTGACTTCTTTCTTAAGATTACTCCATACATTACTAGCTCTAGTATGAGTACAGAAAGGTTTACCAGTATGACTTATCCAACCATCACTAGCTACTTTGTAACCTGCCCAAATATCCCCACACCTATCAATAGGATATTCACCACCTTGTAATCCAAAATACATACTAGGAGTTACTTGAGGTTTCCATGCTAAGTTCATCCCACACATACTATAGAAACTCCCTTCAGGAACTAACCCTTGATTAAAGCTTTCCTTATCAGTTATTCCATCAGTATTAATTTGTTCTTCAGCACTTAGGTCTGGTACGTTTAACCAACCACCATGAGCTACATCACAACCTTGTGTTCTAAAGTATGTTCCACGTGGAACAGTAGATGTTGAAGTAAGAGTGTTATAAAAGTTACTAGGAGGGTAGTATTGTAAGTATAACTTTTTATAGAATGTTTGTATATGATTCTCTTGAGGTCTTACATCATCATCTAATGTAACAATCATATTAGGCTCATTCTGCCATGCTTTATAATAACCATAACTTCTAACACAGTCTGTTTGTCTTGGTATGATCCAAGAGTCTTCACCTAAATCTTTATCTATGTCTCTCCAGTCATAAATAGTATATGTATAACCAAAAATATTACTGTATTGTTTGAACAACGCATCTAATATCTTCTTCTTCCTATCTTCAACAATTATAACATGACATCCTTTAAATTCATTACTCCAAGATTTTAAAAAACTTTCCATAAAATCTCTACTTCTAATCGTTGGTATCACAATATTTGGTATATCTTTTCCTTTTTTCATTCTTTATTCTCCATTAATATATGTACAAAACCTTCTATAAAAATATATAAACAACCTTTACTATCGGTTATCTTAGTACCACCAGCATTAATATCAACAATCTTCTTAAGCTCTTTTATATCATCATAATAAATCTTAGTATATTCAGCTCCTGGCAATACTTCAAAAACTTTAATGTCTGTAGATTTAATCTTCTTCTTTTTAGTTGTCATTATTATCCTTCCACATAAGAAACAGCAAACAACATACAGCATGTGATAAGTGAGAACACCCTGACTCTTCATCAATTAACTCTCCTTTTCTCCATGAACACAAATGTCTCATTGCAGCAGAATAATATCTTGTACCATCTACCTTTGTCCAGTTCCAATCTTCATACTTATCAGCTCCTAAAGTTAATACTTTAACAACTTCTTCAACTTCCTCAATAGGTAAAAGGTCCCATCTAGGTTTATCAGTATCATATTTAGTTCCTTTCATTTTGCTTCCCCATAATTATTACCTATACCAATATCTGCTACTACTGGTACTATAAAATTAACAGTATCTTCAAAAGCTTTCTTTATAGCAACAGAAGCTTCAGTAGCATACTCTTGCTTAACTATATACACTGCTTCATCATGAACAGTAGCTATAGTTTTCAAATCCCAATGCTTATTATTCTTACCAACTATGTAAGTCTTTACCATAGCAGCTCTAATCATATCAGCTGAGAACCCTTGAATCTTAAAATTGAAAGCTTTTCTAAAAGCACTTTTAGGATAGTACTTTTTATCATAACTTTCTTTAGCTTCAAAATGTCTATACCTACCAACTAAACTTCTAACGTAACCATTAGCTTCTAACTCTTTATGAGAGTCTTCTATAGCTTTCTTTAAACCAGGTATATTAGCAAAGTACTTGTCTACAATGTCTTGTGCTTCATATTCACTAATATTAAAATCTTTAGCAAACCCAAACTTACCTTTACCATAAGATAAACCAAAAGTTATTGTTTTAGCCATAGACCTTTCCTTGTCAAACTTCTCTTTGTAACTATTATAATCTTTATGTTCTTTACTTAGCGCTTCTATAGGAATATTTAAATTATAAAATTGATTAGCTATAGCTAAGTGCATATCATGACCATGCTTAAGAAAGTTAATTAGTGTAGGGTCTTTACTTACTTGTGCCATAACAGCTATCTCTTGCCCACTATAATCACAAGTAATCATCTTGTAACCTCTAGGAGCAATAAAAGCTTCTCTTAGTGGTGTAGGAAGCTCATCACGTTGTTTTGGTAACTGCTGTAAATTAGGGTTCCTACAACTAAGTCTACCAGTTTTAGTACCATGATCTATAAAGCTAGGTCTTATCTTGCCATCCCCTTCTATAAAAGACGGTAGAGGGTTGAAAAATCCTGAGAGTAGTTTACTTGCTATCTTGTATTTGTTAAGTAACTTAACAAAGGGGTGAGTCTTGTATCTACTTAAAGTAAATTTACCAGTTTTAGGTAAACCTGTTTCTGTACTCTCTATTATTTCCAACCCTAACCTGTTGAATAGTATATCAGCGAGGTTATGGTTGCTATTAAAATTATGACAACCAGTAACTGTGTAAGTATTATCGTTAAGGTTAAATTGTAATTCATATCTATCACCTAAGTATTCGTATAGTTTTACTGTAAATTCTTTTACTAATTCTACTAGTTTTTCTGTTTGTTCTTTTACTAGTTCTCTGTCAACTAGTACTCCTTCTATTTTCATTTCTAATAGTACTCTTTGGAAGTTCATCTCTAAACGAAACAGCTTTACTAACTTTTTATTATTAATGTCTTCTTTAAACCTTAAGTACAACTCAAAAGTATTAACTGCATCGTCAATACCATATTGATAGAATTTATCAGTGTAATGGTCTTCTCCTACTTCATTATAATCTGTTACTTCTTTATTTAGTATTGTTCTAGTTAAATGTTTTAATCCTTTCTTTCCATTCTCATCAATAAGGTGACACGCTATCATTGTATCAAACAGTCTACATGTGGGAATTTTTACAGAGTATTTATAAAGGACTGATGCGTCAAATACCCAATTATGTGCTATGACTATATTGTCTTTGGTTAACTTTTTAAACAAGTGTTTAAGAAAGTAAACAATAGCTTCTCTATTATCATCATGTATTGGTATATAACAAGCATTAGTTTTATTACAAAAACTTATACCTGTTATCTCTAAATCATACCATATTAAGCCATCAGTTTCTGTGTCAAAACTAAACTCAGATAAATCAAAAGTACTAAAGTATTCTTTAACTACTTCTAAGTTCATTAACACGTTTCTTATCATAGCTTCCACTTCTTCCCAATAGTGTTAATCAGTTGAACTGTACCAATACCATATAGTAACGCATTAGTCTGAGTCCAACTACTATAACCCCTATTGTAATCTAATCTTAAGTAAGTACTAGTACCAACCTTGTAAGTATTTCTTTTCTTAGCAGCACTATGACTATGCCCAGTAATACTCTTACCATTAGCTTCTTCTATGCTCTTAAGACTCCCTCTTCCCCCATTAGCACCTAGATCACCATGGTTAGCTAACTGCACACCATTTATCTTTAGGTCCTCATCTCTTTCTAAGAACACTACATTACTAGGTACTTCACCAATATATCTAAGTCCATACTCTAATACATTATGTCCAGTTAAAGCAGCTGTATAAAGTTGACTTGCTATGAAGTCGTTACCTTTATCACCTATGAATCTCCCTTCATCTAAGTATCGTTTAAGGTGTTCATCATGGTTACTAGCTACTATGTATACTGGTTTGTGATTCATAACATCAGCGTATACTTTTATGGCTTCTAAAGTTTTCTTTAGTTCTTTCTCTAGGTTTAACCCTTGCTCTTGGAAAACTTCATATTTCCTAATGTTATGTCCTTTGTAGTGATGACTAATACTTCTACCGTTGAATGTATCGTGTAAAAAGAGTTGTTCTGGTTTCATAACTTTAATTTGTTCCAAAGACATTTTTACATGGTTTGGATCAGTATCATAGGGGTGTATATCTCCTAATACCATAGCTTGTACTTTAGCAACTTTAGGTTTTGCTTTTCCATTGTATAGTTTTCCTAGGTCTACAAACTTCCCATTATTTAATGCTTTAACGTGTCTAAAATGATACTTTATACTATTCTGCTTTTCAACAACTATAAACCCATACTCATGGTCTTTCTTTGCTATCCTTCCTATTCTATTGTTCAACCTATAGTTTGGTTTAGTTACTGCACCTGTAGTCATTATAGCTTTTGGTATACTGTTATAGCTATTAGCTACATACTCTAAGACTTGTTTAGTACTAGCAAACACAAAACTCTTATCCCCTTGAGCAAATCTTTTAATACCAGTTAAAGGATTTATCTGTTGTGGCTTTATCTTATAGTTACTAATCTTAATACTGTTATTGATAACATACTCACCATCTAAAATATTATGTACATTTAGATCAGAACACATCTTCTCTTCTGTTACACTTTTACCAGCAACAGGAAGTATGATAAGCTCTGCATCATTGTACTTACAGTAAGTTTCTATCCCTTTAAGGAAATTCTTGTTAACACCAGCATCCATTTGAGCAGTTGTTATTACATATTTATCTACCATTTTATTTATTACGCTATCTAGACTCATTATTAACTCCTTAACCACACGTCAACATTTAGTCGTTTCAATCTTCTTTTTGTTTACTGTTAGCTTCTTCAATAGTCTTACTATCAACGCCTAACTCTGTCAATAGGTCTATCAAATACCTTTCAGTTATCACATAATCCTTGTGAAAATGATGTTTTACTTTACACTCTACTTCATACTCATTAAGCTTATTACCACCACTATAGTGATACCATTCAACAAGTAGTTTTACTAAATCACTTTTAGAGTATTTACTCTTTAGAATCTGTGCTAAAACCCATAGTGTTCTTTCCCTACCATCACCTAGTTCTCTCATCTTAATAGTGTTAAGTAAAAACTTTACTAGTGGGTGGTCAGTTAATTCTTTAGTCATACGAGTGCTAATACTTTTCTCTTGTTCCTTAATGTACCTTTGCCAAATGTCACTTCTAACTTTATTAATTCTAGGATAACCTATAATCTCTCTTATCAAGTGTTTCTTAACACCAGTCTTTTCATGTATACCGTGTTCTGCTCTAATAAGATGTCTTCCTACTAATTGCATGTCTGGTTGTTTATCAGCGTCTTCACTATAGTATCTTATTATTGCTCTCTTTAGAAGTCCAATGTTCATGCACCTTTTCATGTCCACAAAAAAATGGAGGTGGTAACTTTTATTACCACTCTTCCACAAACTATAGGTGATGCTATCTTTAGCTAGTTTTAATGCTACTAATTCAATTAATCTTTTATTCTCTTGATAGTTAGGTTCATCAAACTCAATAACTACCTCGTTGTCTAGAATACTTCTGTGATTGTAAGCTTTGTATTGGTCATAATCATTACTTAAGTATAAGCATCGATCATTCCATCCTTTCTCTTGTGTTGGTCTATAACAAACTATAATATCGTCTTGATAATTACCGTATACTTTCAAGTATTGATTTAGAGTTTTAACTCTAGTTTGTTTTGCCATTGCTCACCCTTTTTTACTACTTTAAAGTAATTCTTTAAAGTCACTCCACTTTAGTACTACAAGTGGTTCCTGTCTATTCTTTTTAATAATTAATAATGGTTTTCTATCTTTTTCTGTGTTAGCTATTGTTTGCTTCCACCAACTTGGTATGCTCCAGTTCTCTTGGTTCTTACATTCAATATCATAAGGTATAAGTAGCTTAGCTACTGGTGACAATTTGACATCAGTTCCACTAGCTCCCATAACTTGTGCTTGTACTTCACCAGAGTATCTATCTGGTTCATTAATATCTAGATTAAAGGATTCTCTTAGTTCATCTACTATAAAGTTTTGAAGATTCCTTCCTTTTGCTTTACAACTACTAGTCTTCATCCTATAGCCTAGGAGGAAATCCATTAACCCATCTAAAGAAATCCCATTCATAGAACAGACTATTCCTGTCCGCATCAACTTCACAAGTCTGTCCTTTCATATACTCATTGAAAGCTTTAAATGCTTTTTTAGTTAAGATTTTCTGTAAATTATGCTCTTGAATTGTATAGCCATGGTCTACCTTATATTCTGTGATATTGAACACACAACCTTCAGGTATGGTATAGAATGCGTTGTTTCCACCATCTTGATCTACAGTTTCTTCACTTAGAATCTTAATTACTCCATCGATATCTCCATTATCGTATAATTCCCCATATACTTTCATTGTTAATGGTTGTAATTCTTCAGAGTTACTCTTTTTCTCATCATCATGATAAGTTATATCCCAATACTCAACACACACTATCTTCTTCATTTCATTTACCTCTTTAATAATATTATTATTATTATAGATTAATAACTATTTAAACCTTTCTATCTTCTAAAATAGATATTGTAACATATATTTTATACCAGCTATTAAACCTAGTATTACAAAAGACCATATTAGTATAGCTATTCCTATACCTATTAAGTTTGTAGGTTTCTTCTCTTTTTGTAACAACTCTTCAATAGTGATTTCTTTCTTCTTTTTCATCTTTCACTCCTATATAAATAATGTTCTCCATCTGGCTCTTCACAAATATAATATTTATAATCATCAGATTTATAATCTAATTCCATACAGGAATTAACAAACTCTGAAGAGCTTGTATAGGATGTTTCCCATAATCCACTACATCCCATAACTTCATCAAATTCTATTACTTTCTCTTCTACTTCTTTACTTAACTTTAACATTTTTACCATTTTTTATTTAGCCCTCCGACCTTATCAATAACATTTCCTCTAATAAAACCATCCAACAACTTGATCTTCTCACTAAAAGTAACCAAGCAATCAAGATGATCCTTAACAAATAAATCAGTAACCTTCTCACCCTTACTCTTAACAGCAGAAGCCAAGAGAATGGGGTAACTAATCATAGCATTATAGTCAACAATAGATTTAACAAACAGTGAGGTAAACTTATTAAATTCTTCTTGAGACTCACAATACACATCGACAACCTTAAACAACTTGCCAAGATTAGTCACCCACCTCTGGGAAAACCCTTTAAGATCAGGAGCAATATAACCATGATAGTGGTTATCTATATTTAATTTATAATAAACAAAGGTTCGCAGAAGACTCTCATAAGTCTTTAAGTTGGAGGCAACAAAAGTCGATACGTTAATATCGTTTATAGAATTGAAGTCTTCCACGAACCCTCCATAAAATCTAAAAGGAACAAACCTGTCCTTAACAGCTTCTTTAGCTTTAGTATCAAAATATTTATTAGCACCATAATGATTAATGTCATTATAGAACAGTGACAATGATAGGTTTGATATATCAAGAATCTCTTTAACATTACCATACTTCCTAGTAGCCTTAGTAATCTGATTCTTCAAAGCACCAGCAGTCAATAAGAAAGTCTCAGCATTACGCCAGTTGTCACCCTTAATATCAACAACCTCATTAACACACAACCACTTAAGAGAAGACAAGTACTCAAGTTTAGCATAGGAAGGATTCTCAATAGTCCTAGCACCACCAATAAGATTACCAAGAACTTCAACAACACTATCCTTACCAAAGCCAGGAGGAGTAGCAAGTCTAAAGTTAAACCTAGAAATCATACTGGTAATACCGATCATCCACAACATCTTATAATGATTAGTGTTACTATGAGATAAACTACCACTAAGCAAATCAATAAATTCTTTAAAAGAATACTTCTGCTCAGGTTTAAACTTACCAAACTCATAGGCAATAATATGATTATACCCAGACTTACCACTAAAGACTTTATCCTTCCTAGTAACAACTACAGGCAAATCTTCACTAAGTTTAAGCTGTCTAAAACCGTCAACACCTTCATCATTAACAAACCTTAATTTACTCTCAAGAATATATTTCTCTCCATCCTTATTAAGCTGATAGCCTATGATGTTACCATCGGCAGCGTTACCTTCAGCATCACTAAGGTTATCAAACTTAGTCTCACCATCTTCTCCTAAGTTCTCATGGGTCAAAAAGTCTTTATAGAACACTTGATTAAACTCATTAAGACAGTCGTAGTATAGTAGGTTCTTAGTCATTATAACCACACCTCTTTAGGTGCTAGTGGTGTAACTAATTGAACTTTCTTCTTAGCAACTTTCTTTTTAGCGTTAGTGACCTTAGTCCAACTACTGATAGATTCAGGGCTGTGACCTGGTTTAACTTTGAAGTTAATTATAGTGGTATAATATATATATTCCTCATTCATACTCTTTTCCCTCACACACAAGGTAAGTAGTTTAAACACATACTAAGGTGTTACTGATTTATTATAATTGTTCAAAAACTATCTTATCATAAGTTATGTGTTCCCCTTTAGCGTTAACAAAAGACTCTTCAACTTTAGCTAACTTAAGCTTAGTTCCAGGTTCACCAAAAGACTCAAAGATTTCGTGAGCTTTCTCATCAAGGAAAAAACTAACTTCTCCACCATCATACTTAACTCTAGTATTATAACTAGTCCAAGTCTTCCCATTCTTACTGTAAGTTCCAGGGTTTCCTGCTTTGTATATCTTTTCAATAACTATGTATTGATCGTAACCTAGTGCTTTCTTAGGATTAATATTTCTGTATACTACTCCTTCCTTTCCTTGTTTTTCTTCTACTTTTATTTTTACTTCATTCATCTTAGTTATCTCCAATAGTTAAAGTAGCCCTTTTATACAGATCTACGTTTGAATTTCTTGTAGAAAAGTCTTCTACATTTTGGTTTAATATTTCAGCATAACATTTTTCTGCATACTCTAGTTCTCTAGCTTTATCTAATACTCTTATATGAGCTTCTTTTAGATTTTTTTTAGCTCTAAGTCTTTGTGTTTCCTTAATTTCTTCTACTGCTTCTTTTTCTAATTCTAATACTTTCATTTTTTTATTATCTCCCGAGAGCTTTCTGTAAAGTCTTTGTATGACTATACTTAGAAGCTTCTTCATATAAAGCTTTAGCTTCATCTAATAGGTCTTTACTACGAACATCCTTGTCAGTACATACTATTGAAACTTTGGCTGTTACTGATTTACTAAGCTCATCAAATTCTATTTTTATCGTCTTTTCCATCTTAATTACCATTCTAATTTAATAACTATACAAACTTTTTGTGTAACTCTTTAGTCCTCATAAAAGATTACTGCTGTATAGTACTTAATGATAGCATTACCATTATACACCATGTTAACGTGAGTCTGCATAAATTTTACTCTATGGGTATCATCAAATTCATTAACCTTTATTTCATATGTTTCTTTGTTAGTTTCTTCTACAGTTTTTATTTTCATTTTATTTTCCTCCTATAAATGTTTTCCTACAACTATTTCTACAACCGCTTCTCCATTTGATATTGATATATGGTCTACAGTTTCTAGAGTATAACTAGGGTCTATTCCTAGTATATCTACAAATTCTTCATAACTATAAATTATGGTTTTTGTCCTTGTACTCTTTGTTATTTCTTTCATGTTGTTACCTCATTAATACTATTACTAATACTAACTAGTATTTAAACTTTTCGGTTTTATTTTTATCACCAGTCACCACCATGATAAAATGTCGAGCCTTTGATCAACCATGTTCAGGGTTCAGTCCTCTTCCAATTCAACTACTTGATACCAATGAGTCCATGAATTATTATTTGTAACTACATCTCCACCATAAAAATATACGTATTTATCATCACCCAAATACTTACAATAACTGGATAAATCATTATAATCTTTAGTAACATCTTCATAATATGTTAGGAAATAAGTTCCACCAACTTCCCTATCTTCAGGTTTTATCTTAACTAATTTACACTGTACAAACTCGTCTTTATCACAACCATTAATTTTAAATATATTCCCTGCAAAATACAATACTTGTTTATCGTTAACAATACCTAAACCATCACCACCATTAAATCCTTTTTCTATCTTGATACTCTCAGGCACTAAGAGGACTTCATATTTTCCTTTGATGTATTCTTTCAGTTCGTCTATTTGTTTTAATGCTTCTTCTTTTGTTAGTTTCATTTTACTTTTACCTCATTGTAATCCAATAAAGGATATTTGATTTATTATTATAACTATTGTTGCTAACCATATAATAACAGATTTGCTATCAAAATCTACACTGTTTAAAATTCCAATTAAAACCCACATTAATATAATAAATATATTCATAATCATTTTATTTGTCCCTCGCTCACTCCACATTTACATTTCATTTTATTTCCTCTTGTTCTTTGCATGACATGAATGTGGTTATGAAATCATCAATTTTTTTATTTAGTTTCTCATAGTCTTCTAGCGACACCCACTGTTTGTTATC
>Ga0307928_10003234_pt1 | contig 12430 bp, 10 predicted proteins | sample AceLakmetagen232_FD_201815 | JGI IMG/M metagenome (GOLD analysis project Ga0307928, IMG submission 201815) | Saline water microbial communities from Ace Lake, Antarctica - #232 | ecosystem: Environmental > Aquatic > Non-marine Saline and Alkaline > Saline | place: Antarctica: Ace Lake... | reverse complement strand
ACAGCTTTCTCAATTTTTAAAGGATCAATATTTAATGTATCTGGGTCAATATCTACGAAAATTGGTTTAGCTTGCTCAAATAAAGCACAATTAGCAGAGGCAATAAAAGAAAAAGGAGAGGTAATAATTTCATCTCCCTTTTTAACCCCTAAAGCTTTAATAGCTAAATGAAGTCCAGATGTCCCCGAATTAGTGGCAATAGCATATTTGCGTCCCGCAAATTTAGCCATATTCTGCTCAAATTCTTTTAGTTTAGGACCCAAAGCTAAATTAGGGGTTTTTAAAACTCCCAAAACAGCATCCCTTTCCTTTTTAGTAATATCAGGTTGTGATAATGGAATTTTCATAAAATTTAAGAATATTTTTTTATTTTTGAATAAATGTTAGCCTGTGGATAACTGCACCTTTATTTCATTGATTTTTGAATATATATCTGTATAATATAAATACAGTATTTGAAAAAGGGCGTCGACCGTTAGGACGATGGCTCTTTTTTCTTTTTTGTAGATATAGATGGCCTCTTTTTTATATCTTGATCTACGAAAATATTAAATTTTCTGTTTCTAAATCCATCAATAAAATTTTTAACACCAAGGTTTTCTTTTAAGAATTTTAATAATTCTTTTTTGTTTTTGTCACCCTTAGTTACTATTCCCGAACACATTTTTAAATCATAATTGATGGCTCCTATAAATAAATCTGTTATTTGTAGTAAATCATTACTTTTAGAATCAATTCTACAAACCCCTGCCATTGCTAAACGTTTAGCTTTTTTGTTAATTTTCTCTTTAACGTTAATCTCGTAACGAATATCTTTGGGGACTGTTACATGATCGGCCAATAGAATTAGAATTTCATTTGGGCAAACAGCTGCTTGAGCTAAACGAATAGAAATTTGTTCATAAGCCATCCATGGGTTATCGTCAAATGCTTTTTTAAAATAATCGCCAGCTTTGTCTAAGGTATATGAATAGAAATAAATACTTCTTGTGTCTAAGAATTCTTCAATAGCTAATTTAGCAAATCCTATATTTTTTTTGGAAAGTTTATTAAATTTCATCTCATCATGAAAATTTAATTTATTTCTCATATATAGTAATTTGCTGTATAAATAATAAGGTTGACTGCACTTAATTAATCCTATTGTAAAAAAGGCCGTTGTTTTCTCATTTAAGCTTCCGCTTTCATCTAAAAAGCAGAATTTGCTCCAGATTTTTTTATAATCTCCTAATCGTAGATTTTTTGTATCGTCTTGGTTCATATTCTTATATTATTTTGTCCATTTTTATTTTTGAATTTTGAATTTATTTAGGGTTTAGGATTTAGGGTTTAGGGTTTATATCTGATATATTATTATACCCATCCCTACTATTATAAGCTGAACTGCATAACAAATCAAGACAGTTTTCTTAGTACTTAGTCCTTTCTGACGTAATCTGTCATATAAATGTCCTCTATCTCCTTGCATGGGCGATTGTCCTTTAGAGACGCGACGAATGATAGCCCAGCTAGCATCGATTATTGGTAATCCTATAATAAGCATAGGACCTATGAATTGTTTTAGATTATAAATTGGATGGCCAGAAAACATAATAGCCAGAATGGCTAAAGAGAATCCCAAGAAATGGCTTCCATTATCACCCATAAAAATAGATGCTGGATTCCAATTATAAACCAAAAATCCAATAATTCCGCCTAATAGTGCCAAAGACAGGATTAAGGGGAGTGTTGTTGAAGATAAGATAGATAAAATAAGAAAACCAATCAAAGAGATGGCTGTTATGCCTCCAGCTAAACCATCTAAGCCATCTTGCATGTTTAGGGCATTCATGGAACCGACAATATAAAAGCCGGCAATAATAGCCGCTAACCATGGGTTGATAGAGAAATCAAGATTGACCCCAATCTTAATTAAGATTAGGACGATAAAAATGCCAGCCAAAAATTGGCAGAATAATTTTAAAAATGGATTTCCAAATTGTTTCCATTTTAAATCATCCCAAAGTCCCAGGAAGATAATCACTATGCCTCCGACAATTAGTCCCGTAGCTTGTAGCCCAGAAATTTGATGGAACAAACGAGCAAAGATTAGTCCAAAGATGAAACCAAAAAAAATACCAACTCCACCTAAATAGGGGATTGGTTTTTTGTGAACCTTAAGATTTCCTGGTTTATCACAGAAACGCCTTTTAATGCCAAAATTCCGCAAAATAGGTATAGCGATAAAACTTGCAATAAATGAAATTAAAATTGTTAAATAAGTCATTTGATATTATAAATATAGATTCTTGATAAGTTATTTTTGTGAATGGCAATATTAGAATGAAATTTAAAACCAATTTTTTCATAGAATCCAATAGCACGTGATAGATTTTCTCCCACTACTACTCGAAGCCTTTCAATTCCTCTGTTTTTCAATTTGCTTATAAAAAATTCGAACATTTTTATTGCTATTCCTTGCCCATGGAATTCTTTTTCAACGGCAATGACCAATAATTCTGTCTTGGGCAGATTTTCTTCTTTTTTTGAATATTTTAAAGTTTCAACTATTTTTTTAATTGTTTTGATGCTAAAAATTTTAGGTAAAAGAATTATTATCGCCCAAAATGTGTATTTTTTTAGAAAATCTTTATAAAATTCTTTTATATTAACGCAACCACTGACGAATCCTATTATTTTATCATTTTTTTTAGCTACGACCACAAAAGAGTTTTTGGACAAAATCATTGCCTCATATAGCTTTGAAAGAAATTTTACCCCTAATTGGCTAAGAAATCCTTGGTTGATTTCTTGCTTATGAATTTTAGCTATTTGAGTTGCATCTTTTTTATTAGCTAGATAAATTTTCATAGATTATTATATTATTTCTTTGATGACTTTTTCTAATTTATTTACCAAGACTGGAATGCTGTGATATTTTTCAACATATTCGCGTCCTCTTTGTCCCATTTTTTCTCTCTCTTCGGCAGACATGTTGTATAGTTTTATGATGGCTTCAGCCATTTTTTCAGGATTTTCTGGAGGAATAGAGATGCCACAGTTAACTGTATTAGTAATATTATTATGTCCATCAAATAAAGAAAATATAATTGGTTTACCAGATGCCATATAATCCATTAGTTTGTTTTCACTACCGTATAAAACTTTATTAGTGACTAATAATAGTGCGCTAGCCGTGGCAAGAAATCCTGGTATTTTATTTTTTGATATCGGTTCCAAGAACTCAACATTTGTTAATTTAAGATCTTTTTTTATTTTAATTAATTGTGATTTTTCTACCCCCTCTCCTACAAAAGTAAATTTTATATTTTCAAATCCTTTTTTTTGGATTATTTTCGCCGAGTCTAAAACAGGTTTTAAATTTATAAAAACTCCAATGATGCCAGTATATATTATATTAAATGTTGTATTTATTTTATTATTTTTAATGATATTATATTTTGAGATATCTACACCATTCGGAATTAAATGTATTTTGTTTTGGTTAATTCTTAGTAGTTCTAAATAGTTTTTTGTAAGGGGGGATAAAATGATTATTTTTTTTGCGCGTTTATATAAGAGTTTTTCTAGAAGTCTCAAAATTTTGACTATTGGACTGTTTTCTTTAACCCTTCCTATGTCGATTAATGTTTGCGGCCACAAGTCTCTTATTTCCATTGTGAATTTTGCCTTATAATGCTTCGAAAGCCAATAAGCCGATAAAACGGTTAATAAATGGACCGAAGAACCGATAATCACATCTGGTTTTTTTATATTTTTGTTTATTTTCGTAATTTTTTTTCCCAACCAATAACTTCGCCACATATAAGAAATCATATTTATCACTCTACGCCAGTCATTTTTTTGATGAGGAAAAGTTTTAATCCAGACAAAATTTAGCCCGTCAATATTTTCAATTTTATATTTTTCTTCTTTAGTTAATTTTAATTCTTTATGTTGACTATAATGAAAACTTGAAGCGAATATAGTTATTTTATATCCTCTTTGCGTTAATTCTTTAGCAAAGTCATAGTGTCTGGTTCCTCCAGGCATATCTGGAGTAATTGCGTAGTGATTCAAAATCCAGATATTCTTTATGTTATTATTTAATTTTTTCATAAACCTTTAATAATTTTTTACTTTCGTTTTCCCAATTATATTTTTCTAAAACCGCTTTCTTCCCATTACCTCCCATTTGTTTTGCTTCACTTTTAAAATATTTCCAACCGCCACGTCGACGATATGAATCCTGATCGACTCTAACATTTACAAGTATTTCATCTAAATTTTTAAATTTGCATCCAGCTTCATACATACGTATCCACAGATAGTAATCCTCGTTGCAATACCAATCAAGATAACCTCCCACTCCCAAAACATCTTTTTTTCTAAACATTACCGTAACTTGATTCATTGGACATCTTTTTTTCATGTAGTTTTTAATTTCTTTATCAGAGACGGGAACAGTTCTTAATCCAGTTATATTCTTCACGCTTTTTGTAAATTCTTGAATATACCCCCCCACAACACTTAATTTACTATCTTCATTAAAGCATTTTAATTCTTTCCTAAATCGATCAGGCAAACTAATATCATCACTGTCCATTAATGCAACTATTTCGTGACTGGCTTCTTTAATGCCAGTTTGGCGAGCAATGGCATGTCCTTTATTTTGAGAGAGGCGAATAGTCTTGAAATTTTTAAGAGAATTTTCAAACTTATTTATAATTTTATTGATATTATCAGAAACTGGACCGTCGACTACCAAAATAATTTCAGATGGTTTTGTCGATTGGTCTATAATACTCTCAAGGGCTTGACGGAAATATTCCGCATTATCCTTTTTATAAACAGAAATACAAACTGAAAATTTTATAGTTTCTTTTTTTTTCATTTTAAAATTTGACGATTTACTCACGGTTAAGAAGAAAGATTTTTTTTATAAATTTATTAATGGTATATTCTTGAACTTTTTTAAAAGCGTTTATCCTTAATTTTTGATAAAGTTTTTTCTGTTGTATAAGTTGATCTATTTTTTTGAAAAAATCATTTTCGTTTTTAAAATTTGCGAAGATAATCTCTTTTTCGTTTTCAAAAATTATAGGCAGTGAACCAACTGGCGTACTTATAACGGGGAGTCCATTTGCCATAGCCTCAAGGATTACCCTTGGAGAACCTTCGGAAAGACTAGCAAATAGGAAAATATCATGGGATCTGTATAATTTATTTAATTTTTCTCTGCTATCGATATGGCCCAAAAAGCTTATTTGAGAATTTAATTTTTTCTTTAGAACAATTGATTTTAGTTCTTTTTCGAATTCTCCTTCTCCGGTTATTGTCAATTTTGCGTTAGGGTATTTTTTGATTATTTTAGAAAAGGCGAAAATAATAGTTTCGACACCTTTTGCTGTTCTGAGTCCTCCAACATATAATAATTTAGGGGATTCTGTTATTTCTTTCTTTATATTAAGACAAAAATCTTCTTCAATCAAGGTAGACGACACAAGTGGAGTAGCATTTATTTTATATTTCTTTAATTTATCAGCTATATGATGACCATTAGTAAAAACCGTAGCTTTTTTACAAGCCCAAATATAGATCAAATATTCAAACCTGAAGAAAAATAATAAAATATTTTTTTTAGTTTTACTGAAATTAGGATTATTTTTAATTACATCAATTGGATCACCTACGAAATGAATAATTCTTTTCTTGTTAATAAAAAATATTTTAGATAGCCATCCAAAGGGATTAGGGAACCTGACATAATAGATATCGTATTCTTTTGACAAAGCATTAAACGCTTTTACATAATAGAAAAAATTCTTTATAGCACTTAAATAATTTTTGTTAAAAGGTAAATCATAAATAATAATGCCTTTTATATTTTTTAGAGAACGATATTTTGTTTTTAATGTTTTCTTAACAGGAGAAAGTAAACAAATTTGGTCGTAATATTTTGATATTTCTTTTAAGTACACTAATTGTGTATAGGGTATATAATATTCTGATTCAATTTTGTGCAAGAGCCATCCTTGTATAACAATTTTTTTATTTCTCTCTTGAAAATAAATATCTGAAAATTCTTTTTTCATATTATTAATAGAATATTTAAAAAATTTAATAGTCAAAATATTTTCATTGACGCTAATTTTTCATGTTTTAACTAAAATTTTGTTTATGCCATTCGTCTAGAAATAATAATTTCCAGATTTTTCCTGCACAATCATGTCCACTTTTGTGTTTTTTAAGGATTAGTTTTATCTTATTTGGTTCAAATAATTCATATATAATGCCATTAGGTCTTAATAAAGTTTTTTCTATCTGTTTTATATTTTTTTTATCTCTGAGCCAACAAGAAAGTGGCGGAGTGAATCCCATTTTTCTTCTATAAGCAAATTTTTTATTTGTATTTTTTGTTAAAATATCCTTGGGTATACTTTTTCTTATTTTATTGTGAAATAATATTTTCTCTGGAAGTTTGCTGACAAAATCAAATAAATCAATGTCAAGCATTGGACACCTTGCTTCTACGGAATTAGCCATTGAAGCCCTGTCTATCTTGGTTAAAAATAATTCTGTTAGGCGCTCTAGGTTTAAATTAAGATATTTTTCCATGTCGGTTTTTCCAGATTTTTTGTACTTTAACCTCATTTTTTTCTCTATTTCATTTTTTCCCGTTTTTGTCCATCCCTCTTTACGCATGAAATATTTTCGTTGTTTGGCTGTCCAAGATGCGTGGAAAAGAGAATAGAAGAGATCTGCTCCATCAAAACGCATAGCGATTCCCGCATAGGAGATTTGGCGTAATAATCGATACTTTGAAGATAAAAGGATTTCTGGCCATTTATAAAATAGAAAAGAAAAATATTTAAAAAAGGGTTGCGCTAATTTTCTTAAAAGATATACGTTTGCTCCAATGTATCCACCAAATACTTCATCCCCTCCATCACCAGTCAAAACTACTCTTAAATGTTTTTTTACAGAGCCAAAGACTTGATAGGTTGGCATACAAGAATAATCTCCGAATGGTTCTTCATATATTTGGACCATTTTTGACAGGACAGAAAATAGATTGACGTCAGAAGCATAATTTATTTTGTGTCTAATATTAGAGCCTTCAACAAGCTTTTTGGCATATACTGATTCATCAAATTTTTTCTCTCTAAAGGCAATTGTGAATGCGTTAATCGGTTTAAGAGATATTTCATTGGCCATGAGGGTAATCAAACTAGAATCAACCCCACCTGACAATAAAGTTCCTAGTGGGGCATCAGATATCAATCGTTTTTTTATGGCTTTTTTTATTAACTCTTCACTTTTTTTGCACGCTTCTTCGTAGTTAATATTATCATTGTTTTTTAAATTAAATTTTGGTGTACAGTAGGAACCCGTTTTTAAATATTTTTTTTCTATATCAATTCGCAAAAAATGTCCCGCTTTTAGCGTATGAATGTTTTCGTAGATAGAAAACCCAGCTTCAAAATAGCCTTTCAGTAAGTAACTGGATATTTGCTTGTAATCAATTTTTGGTTTAAATCCTATTCCTTCTATTAAGGAATTAATACCAGAAGCAAAGGTAACCCCATTTTTATTAGAATGATAATAAAACGGTTTTTTCCCAAAGGGGTCGCGAGCGCAGAAAATAATTTGTTTTTTTTTGTCCCAAATAGCAAAAGAAAAAAATCCTTTAATTTTGTCTATAACCTTTTCTCCCCAACAAGAGTAACCCAACAATAAAACCTCTGTATCACAGCGAGATTTAAACTTGTATCCTTTTTTTTCTAGGATTTTTCTTAATTCTTGAAAATTATAAATTTCTCCGTTATAAGTAATAATTATTTCGTCTTTGTAGTTCATGGGCTGGTTGGCTTTTTGGGAAAAATCAATAATAGAGAGCCTACAGTGTCCTAGATGTACTTTTCCATTCTCAAATATATTGTAATTATCTGGACCTCTGTGGGAAATAAGGTTGAGCATGCGTTTTATTCTTTCCGTTTCAATTTGTTCTTTGTATTTAATAATTCCAACAATTCCACACATAATAATATATTATTACGATATTTTAAAATACTTTTTTTCGCTTTCTGTCATTTTTAAGATTAAACCAAGGAATATCCAAAATAGTAATGTAGTATAGGCATTAATGAAAAATAATGAAACACACAAAGCAACAAGAGTCATTCGACCGCTAGTAGATGTCCATGATAATTTTTTTGTCTTATAATGAGATAGATGATTCAATTTTGTTATCTTGATAATGCTTATTAGTATGCCAATGAAACAAACGCCACAAAGAAAGCCCATTTCTAAAAAGATGTTTAAATAGTCGTTATGAGTTGGTCTTCCTAATTTTTCCTCGCTATTTCCTAACCCAATGCCAAGTATTGGTCTATTTATAAAATAATTTATTCCATTTTTTAATAGCGATGAACGAGTGTCGTATGAATGTAATCTTGAAACTTCATTGGTAGATAAAAGAGAAGTGACTCTTTGAGATATCTCAACATTGTTGATGACTTTTGTTAGACCCCAATAACTAGTTAATACCAGCAAGGACATTAATAACAAAAATATTATATTATTTTTTCTTTCGTATTTTTTGTTCTTTTTGGCGACCATCAAAAAAAAGAACAGACTAACCACAATGGACACCCACGTGCTCCTTGAGCAACTATAAATTATTGAAATTGTTATCACAAATAATGGTATGAATTTTATAATTTTTTTTCTTTTTGATGAGCACCAAAAATAACAGAGAGCTGGTGGGAATACGAATATCAAATACCATGCTAATTGATTCCTTCCTACCCTGGTAGCATAATCTAGTTGACTGCTCAAGTAGGTTGATTTAAAAACAAAGGCATATTTGTATATGAGGAACAATAGTAATGCAGTAGAAGACCATACAATAATTACCCAAAATTTTTTAATGGTTTTTTTATCTGACGGGAAAAACAATATTATGCACAAGAAAGCTGCTATTCCCATCGTTAATTTTGTGATTATGCTTATGGCTATGAGATGACTTGAAGAGCGGAAAAGCCCCATAACATGTAACAAAAAGAATGTAATGATTAAATAAAACAAAATTTTCCAATATCTGTTTTTAAAAATATTTGTTTTTTTGATTTTCTTTTGCATTAATATTCTAAGGAAAAACATCATTATGATGATTCCTATTGTTATCATTGGTGGGGATATGTGTGCATCATCGAAAATTATATTAAAACGCAAAAAATCTACAGAGAACAAAGGAAACAGTAGAGCTGTCGTTAATAACAAAAGATTTATAATTTTTTTGTCGGTTATTTTTATATTCATTTTGAATGTGTTGTGAACAGATGTTTAAGTGCAATTTTTGAATAATGTTTGATCGGTGCGAAAATAAAAAATAAATATTTTAAGAATAGATGAGCAAGGTGATGCCCCTTTTGTTGCTCTTGAGTAAGCAAGTGACGATATGTATCATTGTAGGTTTGTGCTGCCGTTTTTACATCAAGATGTTTTTTTGCCCATACGTTTCCAAAAGAAGCATACTCCTTTCTTAGTTTATCGTCGGACAATAGAGAATCAAGCAAAAGACACATTTTAATATCTGTCACTCTTATTTCTTCGTTTTTGATGTTTCTGCCAGAAAAATTATAGTGGCTGAGCTCTTTTATGTTTTTAGAAGAAATTATTCCAGCGAATCCTTTATTTCCGACAATTAAAACGGGTTTTCTGGCCATCATCCCTTCAAATGAAACTCTGCCAATTCCTAAGATAATATCTGCTAAATCAAAGGTTGACAAAGGGTTAGAGATAAACTTTTTATCATCCAAAACGACAACCATTCTTCCGTGATTTCTGTTTATTTGTTTTATTTTCTTCAATATTTTTCTTTTTATTGTAGAACTTTCGATGTTTCCGATAAGAAGAAAGACGAAATCTTTTCTTCTTCGCGCCAGATAATCAATAGATTTCAGGCTTGAATAAATACCCTGTTCTTTCCCCCAAGCAATACGAGTAACCATTAGAATTATTTTTTTATTTGACTCAATTCTAAGCGTTTGTAGTAAATGTTTTCTTGTTATCCTAAGTGGGAAATTTTTTGTGTCTATTCGAGCCGCCTCGACAATTATATCTTTTATTTTAACACCCATTTTTATTAACTGTTCTTTTAATTCTTGACTGAAAACGATTATTGGGCGTGTGTGAGGGAGACTATTTATGGTCTTTATTCTCCCCCCACAGATTGTAGATAAGATGGGAATATTAAGGATTTTTGACAAGAAATATCCAATCGCATGAGAGTGTTGATCAAACGTGTGTATGATTTCGACTTCTTGTTCCCTAAGAATTTTTGATGTCTTTTTCACTAACAAGGGATCGCAGATTAAGTTTCGGCAATTATTTGATAATCCGTAAATTTTACATTTTTTTTTATCGTGCAATATTTGCAATACAGGGCTATCCTTAGGTCCGATGAACAGAATTTTATGGCCTTGATTCGCGAGTGCTTCCGCGATAGTCGCGGCGGAACGAGCATGTCCTCCCATTCCTGCAGCTAATACAAAAAATGCTATTTTCATCTTTAATTATGGTTATTATTTTATTAATGTTATTAATTTTGTACCTATGAATAGAGTTGAATTCAATATTTTTTTGTTTATAAAATTAAATTGTGATTTGTATAAATTTTTGAGATCTCTTATTAACCCAAAAATTTAGTTGTGGTATTTTTGTATTTTTTTATGTTAATGTATTGAAATAAAATCAAGAGATATTTTTTTCATTAACGTCATTTTGGATACATTCATTTTATGTTTTTTGCAGAAAATCAACAAAAATAATATATAAGTGAATGAATAACTGATTGTATGGCAAAGGTATCCATCAAAATTAACATCCCTTAATACTATAAGCAAAGTTTCAATGTATTACATTATTGTTTGATTTTTGTTTTGAATACTTTATTTTTCAAAAAATAAAAAATCAATTTTTTATAATTTTTCAAATCTTCTTTTTTAACAAAAATAAGGTCTTTAATCGGTATAGAGGTAATTTTATGAAAGACATAAGTGAAAATTATTGCTCCAAAGCTATAGCTTGCGGTAGATGCCCAAGCAGCTCCTATTGTTCCGAATTTTGGAATCCACCAAATATTTAATATTATATTTAGCAGTAAAGCCCCAGAAAACACATAAAAAGCAATCTCTGGACGACCTCTCCCTGCTAAATCGCCATTAAGAACTTTAAATAAGCCAATAGATAAAACACCTATTAAAAGTATTTGAAATGGTCTTATTGAATTTTGGTAAGCAGGACCAAAAACTAAGGGTATAAGCTGAGCGGCGACAAAAAATAATATTATGGCAATAAGAAAAGATAAAAGAAAGGAAGTGCGTGAAACCTTTGGCGTGAGGTAATCTCTTGTTTTTTTATCAAATGAAGGTGTATAAGAAAACAGAACAATGCCTATTGAAGCTGGAAGAAACCATAATGCCCCAGCAGCAGAAGTTGCTATTGAATAAATTCCTACTTCTTGATTAGAGAGAAAATATTTTATTAAAAAAATATCTGCACTATAATTAAGAGTCAAAATTATTAAAGCTAAACATGATTTAAAGCCATAAAGAATGGAATCTTTAAAAAGATTTCGATTAAATCGTAACGGAAATAGTTTAGAATTACTAATCTTAAGTAAAAAAAATAATCCTAAAAGGCTACTTATTAAAATTGTTCCAACATTAGAGATTAAAGCCCCATAAACTTTTCCTTTTATAAAAATTACCAAAATAATAATTAAAAAAAGATGAGAAAAACCTTCTATTAAAAGCAGTATATTCCTTTTGTTAATTAGTTGTTTGCCCAAAAGAATATATTGAGAATATTTTAAAAATAAGGAAAAGGGGATTATCATTGTTGCAATAAAAACATAAATTAATTTAATTTCTCTCAAGATAGAATTTCTTAAGGCAAAAGTTAAAATTAAAGTAATAACTATGCAACTAAATCCCAAGACAATAGACAGAATGAAAGTATTAGAAAGAACGGTAGAAAAATTATATTTTTTTCTCCCTAGATAATAAGTGTAAGCTGAGCCTAATCCGAGATGTCCGATACTAAAAATTAAATTCGGCAAAAGCAAAGCTAATGTGAAAATTCCTTTATTGGTAGGACCCAAAACCCTGGCGATTATTATCGCTGAGATTGTCGAGGTTAAGAAAAATAATACTCGAGTGATATAGGTAGTGGTCGCATCTTTTATAAATGAAGGCATTTTAGTTTTATCTATTAATTCTAATTTTTGGCTTGGCTAATTTTTGCTGGAATTCCGAATGCGACCGATTTTATCGGGACAGACTTTAAAATTACTGCATTCGCTCCAACAATAGAACCTTTTCCAATAGTAACTGGCCCAATAATTTTTGCACCCGCATAAATAATTACATCATCTTCTACGAGA
>Ga0307928_10003233_pt1 | contig 12431 bp, 19 predicted proteins | sample AceLakmetagen232_FD_201815 | JGI IMG/M metagenome (GOLD analysis project Ga0307928, IMG submission 201815) | Saline water microbial communities from Ace Lake, Antarctica - #232 | ecosystem: Environmental > Aquatic > Non-marine Saline and Alkaline > Saline | place: Antarctica: Ace Lake... | reverse complement strand
TTTGTCTTCCCAGAACAAACCTAATGCTCCACCACTATTATATAATCCCCCAATCACAACGTCAGAAGTACCTGCTGTCATGCCTGAATAGTCAGCATCATTAGACGCTGTTGAATCAGCCACTTCGCCATCAATATATAGTGTAATAAAATTAGCGGCAGTAGCACCTGTCCACAAAACATCAGAACTATCGTAAACCCCACACACAAAATTCCAACCCACAGCCAGAGCATCATCGGACTCTCTCACAATAGTTACGTCGTTCACCTCATCGAATAATACAAGTCTTAATTTACCACTACTGCTAATAGAAACCGCCCACTCTCTTTGGGATACTGCGTCAACCTTATATTTAGATAACATTATCTGTAACTTTAACGATGGAGTATAGTAGACCCATCCAGCAAAACTCATCTTGGCATCAGCGGTATCGTCAAAACTAAGTGCGGGGTCATCAGGTATTTCAACGGCATATTGACCATCAAAGTCATAGCAAGGGGTCATAGTGGGTTTGCCTGTTGCTGTCAGTGTACTTGCAAATTCGCCATCGGCTATAACACCGTCATGGTTCGTAGAAACATCATCACAATGACCATCTCCAGCAGTATCGTTCAAATACCATTGGGCAATAGGAGTAATACTTGTACCTGTGCCAGCTAAATGAAGTTGTAGTTTTTGGCTATTATTTAAGCTAAAGCGATATTCTCTTGCTGTATTACCATTTCTCCATTTTGATAATAAAACCTGTAATCCACCTCTTTCTACCTTTCCCCAGCATAATCCACTAAACGGTTTATCGTCCGTATTGTCAGTAAAACTAAGACCATCAGCATCGGCCATTTCTACTGTGTATTGACCGTCCAAATCAAAACAGCCAGTACCGACCTTTCCAGTTGCGGTTAAAGTAGATACGTCAGCAGTAGCCGTGCCAGTATAAGGAACAACGCCAACTGAATCAGTTACGGCAGTACCTATGGTCTCATTTAAGCTCCACTGGGCAACCTGATTACCAGTTATCCTTGTCTCTGTACCAGCACCAGTTGATACCAGCGCCTCGTCTTTGTAGAATCTTAATAAATTATTGCTAAACTCCAGCACCAAAGCATCATCAACCGAAAACTCAAATGGTAACAAGTTGCACTTATTCGGAGCAGTAGAAACGTACTCAGTTCCAGGACGCTTAACAAATCCGCCATGAGGCAGAACGGTAGCGTTTATAAGCTTAGACGCACCATTATGAAATTTATTAACGTCCTCTCTACCGTCCATATATGGACTTTGCTCACCAGAAGTATAGTTTGTTTTTATTGTTTTTGGCATTATTCAGTGTACCACCTATAATAAGCATTACAAATTGTCGCAGTTGAACCTGCGCCTGTAAATAGACCTTCCCAGAATCTTGCACCAAGAACGGGGACAGTTACACTTACAACATTGTTAGCAGCGGTATCATTTACAACAACTGTTTGACCAGTACCTCTGTAATCAGTTGCCACTGCTGTATCACACCACGTAACTCCAGCCGCACCGGCTACAACCTGAGCCGTACCACCAGTTAAGGCCAAACTGCAAACAGCCTGTCTTGGCCCACTTATACCCATTGAATTATACAATTCAAATACAGTAGTCTTGCCATCGCCAGTTCCAGATACAGAAAACATAAATTCTAGCTTAACTGAATCTAAGCTGTTTCCTGCACCAGCTATTGCGTGTAGGTCTATTGAATCTGCGCCATCTCCGTCACTTCCATAAGCCCCTAAAGCCCATCCACCAGCTATAGCAAATCTTGTTGTGTCCGGTGTACCTGCTACGTCAGCGATTGAATAAAATAACTCCCATCCAGACGATTTTCTTCTTGTAGCCATAATCAAATTCCTTTAGCTTAATTGTTTATTTTTTGCGACCTCTGCCCCTACCTCTACTTGGTTTTGGGTCGCCTACTTTTCCACGTCTTGGAGTTCCACGTCCGCAATCACCTTTTTTGCCTGCCATAATCAAATTCCTTAAAAATATCTAGCGAAAATTCGTAAATCTGTGATGCCGGTTAGAGTTGGGATATAGAATCTCACAAACCTGTACCCAATAGCATCAAATCCCAACTTAGCTACCCTATCATTTCCACTATCCGCAACCGCAATACCACAGCCAGATAAGTGAGTTGATGTTAATGTCATCGTGTCTACTATTAAAAATGTGCCAGATTCTACTATACCACCAGCAGAACTTATTGCTATCGAGCATATATGTTCCTCTGGGCCTCCCTCAGACGCTCCAGTGATCGCTACAGTGGCCGTTCCAGCTGTAACGCCCTTCATTACTATCTCAAGCCTATAAGCCCTTGTTTCGGTTCCTATGGCTCCGTTATTAGTAGATAGTAAATCCATATCGCCAGATGTTACGCCAAACGGAAACGCAGTTGGAAGTGCAGAAGTTGTCGTTATGGCCTTAACCTCGTTATAGCTATCAACAGCGGTAAAATCTGCTCTTTCGTGCATTAAATCCTACCTCCAAATGTACCGGATCCTCTAGCTCGAATCCACTGAGAACTAAATATTGGCTTAGGTTTACCCTCGGCACCATCTGTAGACCTAGCTTTTGACATTGTAAGCTGTTCAAATTCATTTATTAGCTGTGCATTAGCTTTAGGATCGCCTGTTATTCCAGGTTCAATCTTGATTGCAAGTTGAGTTGAAATTGCTTCTGTTAGGTTTGCAGACCATGACGATGTATCGGTTAATTGATAGATGTACTCAACAAATACTACCCTTTCCTCAGAACCAGATGCCTCGATATTAGCGGAAGCAACGTCCGTAAGAAGTGTATCTGAAATATGACTTACCAAAACCTCGTAAGTACCGGTACTTCCTTCTACGCCAGCTTGTAAATCAGCGGATGTTATATCGGCTGCTATTGTGGTTGATGTGTGGTCTACCAGAACAAGATATACAAGACCATCGCTTTGTACGAACTGGTCTGCGATGTAAGCTGTTGCGGTTGTCCAAACAATGGCTTTCGATGAAAAGAATTCGCCATCTACATATTTAGTATCAGTAGCCCAAGTCTGTGGTGCTGCTCCAGCATTAGACAATATTTTACCATTTTCTACTTCCCAGCCATAAAGACCAGAAGCTTTGTTCCTTGAATCTGCTCCGATACTATCATTTACAGATAGAACTCTGAGGCAGTCTGTTGGTTCTGTATATTGGCGGTCATATCCGAATATTGCATCATCGCTATCCTGTGATATTACAACTCTCTTTTTAGCCTCGTTCCAAGGGTGCGCACGCAAAGTTAAATCTCTTGCTTGCTCGTAATATCTTATGCAAAGTAGGTTCTGTTTCAATGCTCTGGACGCAGTTGTATCCTCTACGCTATACTCACCTAATCTGCCGAGACTCAAATTGTGGATCACTTCTTGATCACTGAGTGCGATGTCACACCTCCATTTCTAGATATTTAATCACATTTTTAAATATGGACGGGAGCCGAAACCCCCGTCCGTTAAAACTATGCACCTGCTTAGCCTGCAACTGTGTAGAAAATCTTTACATTTACTCCTTCTGTTTCAGTCAATGCAGCAGCAGCAGTAGTAAATAATACATCAACTGCTTCTTCTAGGCCGTTAGTAAGAAGAGTAGTGTAAGTAGTGCCATCTGGCTCAGGGACAATAACCTGTGGTAGTGCAGATGCGTTTAAATCTGCTATAGTACCAAACAAGTCAGTATCACCGGAAATGCCCAATAGACCAGTTACGGCATTTGTCATAGCATCTGGCGTTCCATATGTACCTGAGTCGATTGGAGTTACAATAGAATACATAACAACTGCATTCTTAGGCAACTTGCCTATTTTGATTGTACTACCAGCATCGCCAACATCAGATGTTGCATAAAACTCATCTTCTGAGCAATATACTAAACCACCAGCATAAGCTGCGCGTGGCAATGTCCCTATTGCGGGAGTATCTTGCAGAGCAAAATTTGTACCATTATATTCAGCTGTAGCCATAATAAAGCTCCTTTCTTAAATGCACTCAATACGAAGAACTTTGTCTTCGTCCATGCGGATTGCGCTCATGCCGACTTTAGCAGAAATCTGCCAAATGCCCTTACGCGGGAGCTTGTCGACGCTAAATATAGGAGAAGCGTGCTTTGCAAAAAGCATACCCTCTTTTGTCCAAACAGGAACCTCGTAAACTGAGGTATCAGCATCTACGTCATTACTTGAACCAATTTTGATTCTGTTAGTAACAACAAATCTAAAGCCCATATACTCATTGATAGTACCAGCAGCTAACGAGCGCACTATACTAGTATCAATACTTTGGGTCTCAGCTTCACGTAGAAGGTCTGACATCTGCTTTGGCGCTATTGCAATGTAGAACATATCGTCTGGATCGTTCTCAAGTTCCGCTAGAGCTTGACGAGCAAGGACTAACTTCTCAATCGTAAGACCAGAAGATACACCACCACCAGTAAAATCGGCCTGAGTATCATGCGCTATAACTCGGCCTGCGGTAGTTGTGTTTGTCGAGGTAGTGTAAAGAGATTCGGTGAACGTATAAGTATCTACGCCAGGAGTCTTGCCGCCACTTACATCTGCGAAGAAAGAATCTGTAATTGTTATATTCTGCCTTCTGATTTCGCCTTTTGCCAACGCTTGAATATAGTCACTGGTTGGGTCTGTGTGTAATGCAATATCATCTAACTTATCAACGAATGTACCCTTTTCAAAAAACTTAGGCGTAATCCATCTACGGTTGTGTGTCATATCCTCAATCGGAATATCCTCAAACCTAGTCGTCTTAGCGTCAAGTTCGATAGTGCCGAGGAAATCAAAAGATTCGTTCTCGCCTTCTATTCGCTCTTCGCGTAAAAGTCCTTGATATTGAGGTTTCCGTTCTTGAAGGACATGCTCGTACCCTGCGGTATAGGAATTAAAGAAAGCTTCCGTATACCCAGTAATACTGTTCGTGTTTCTAGCACGTGTGGTCATAATAGACCTCCTAAAAAAACAATTCTAATTTTAACGCATCAGGTTGTCTCCTAAAGGAGGCCATCGCTTACCGAAACGTCGGTCAACGAGTGGTTTACCACTGTATTATGGGGCCATCTCAGGCTTGCCATCAAACTTATTTGCTATTACTGGGGAGCTCTGCCTTGACCAGCATTTGCAATTTGCATATTAAGTTCCATAAACTCTGCGTGTACCTTTTTATGGTCTTTGTGAAATCTTTCTTTGAAAGCGTCGCTTTTAAGTATTTTTTGTAACTTGTCTTGTAAGGTTTCTGTGGCTGGTATTTTACCACCAATTACATCTAGCGTATCTTCCGCATCGCTATTTGCTACTGTAAGTGCCATATTCACGACCTGAGGTTCTTTGTCTATACCAAGACTCTTGAAATATTCCTTAACTCCAAGTTTCTCTAATGTCGAGTCTATCTTTGTAACTGTTGGCTCGTACTCGTCTTGCCACTTCTGTTTCATTGCATTTATATTTTCAGTTTCATGCTCTTCTTTTTGTGCTAAAAAAAGATCGTCACCAGCCTTGATAGCGTCTAGTTGGAACTTAATTGCACCGGCAAGCTGGTCTTGAGTATAATTAGCCGAATGAGCAAACTCCTTAAAGCCATTCATAAGGTCGTCACTTAATTCTATTCCAGATTCGTTATTAAACTCATACTTATCAGCACTATCCGGTTTTCCAATTGCCGACCAAACTTTATCCCAACCTTCTACGTCCTCTGCTGATTCTGGTATTACCAGATGCTCACCAGCACCCTTGAACTTCTCCAAGTCCATATAACCGTCAGCTATTTGGCTTACATTTGTCCATTTCTTCTTATCTAGCAACTCCTTGATTTTATCAGGAACGCCTTCGCCAAAATCTCCACTACCATTTACCCAAGATGTTTCTGGTGCTGGTGCTGGTGTTTCTGGTGCTGGTGTTACATCCATTAAATCAACCATTCTTATTCTCCTTAAATTCTATTTGTTTTAGCATATTATCTTTTATGGTATACACGCCCTTCTCTGTGGCTACGTAAACAGCCCCTTCAAACTCAAGCATAGATATAACTTTGCTTAGTTATTCAGGCACTTCACAATGTGACAATAAGTGCTTATTTATCTTCGTATCAGCACACTTGGCGAATACTTTTATACTTCCAAGTTCCTTGCTAATATCGTTAATAGCGGAACTTATCCTCGCTTCTATACGCTGATTTACTTGTTCTGAAATCTTCTCTATGTATTTATCAACTTTCCCAACAACATATTCTTTTAGAGATTCATCAAATTCTAATTCTTTCCACAAATCTTCAATCAATATTTCCATTCTCATTCTCCTTACGATTTATCTTGCTATTTACATACAAATATACCGATCTTATTCCCTCGCAAAACGAAGTCTGGTACGGATTTGGCGATTGCCTGCATACACTTGATTTGTTCTGTCCGCAATGGTCTTCAAGGTCTTTCATTATCTTTTTACCATCTTTTGTCTGAGACATCCTCTTGTAACAATTAGCCTTCTCAACATTAAGTTTCTCATTCTCTATTTTCCTTTTATCTGCTTCTATCATATTCTCTCCTGTTATAATTGTTCAGCTAACGAATCTGGCTCTATTGTTTGATTTACATTAGAAAAGGCTTTTGATGCTGTCTCGGCCGTTTGAGCCTGTTCGGCCTGTTCGTTTGCATCATTTCGCTTCTTTCTATTGGCAAGCATTTCATCAAAATCAGTTAGGACATCGGCAGGAGCACCAGAAGATAGCCATGACTGCCTGAATCCCTCGTCAAAGTTTACATTCTCGTACACTGGTGTTACTTCGCCATACGGCTGCCATTTAGCAAGTGTGGCTTCCATAGCGTTAGATTGAACACTTGCCATCGCCAGAGATAATCTACCCTGATACGATATGTCAAAATCAAACGTCTGTGGCGGTTTTTTTATTCTTTGCGCCTCAATCATAAGATCAAGCGACCTTATGAGTATTGGGTCTAAGGTTTCTTTTTGTAAAGGTGTTATCTGTGGCGATACAATAGTAAGGTCATCTTCTTTACGTACTCCAACTTCATAAGCAGTCATATTCCTTTTATTCTCAAGGGAGTTGAATCTGTTAATCAAGAATCCCTCTTTAACTACCGTCTGCTGATCTCTAATAACCTCCGCATTTAACTGTACATTTACTCCAGTATTCCAAGGTTGAGGGAATTGTGCACCTGATCTCATATAAACCATGCCACCTGGCTCTGTAACAGGCTGACCAACAACGCCGTCGTCTTCTACTATCATTGGTGGATTATTTGCTAATTCTGCTGATTCGATAAAAGAAGCTTTCATCCTATTAAGCATTTTGATTTCAGGTAACAGTTCCATAGCTGGACCTCTGCCCATTATCTCACCTGGAACCAACGAGAATCTTGCTACTAGATAAGGAAGTTGATCGAACCCCCCGCGTTTAACGATGGTCTTATCCTTAATCATTATGTATTCGGACTTTACCTTTTTATTCTTTGCGCCTATTTTGGTCTTATCAAAATCTTTATTCGGAGATGTTACATGAACAAACTCAAATTTATCGTCCCATTTGTTAGCCTTAATAGACTTCTGTACCGTTTTACTTTTAATGTTAATTCCAAACTTCTGAACTGCCTGTCTGGTATCATAGAATATCTGCCTGTAAACAGTATCTATTTCGCCACGATTATTATCGTCAAACGCCATAAATCCAACGTGATGAGATTGAAATACCAAATCTTTTCCAATAAGCTCAACAGATATTATTCCAGTTCCAAAAACTACCATTGATCGTATTGTCATGAACATTTCACGCTGGAAGTTAGATCGCCATATTTCTTTTTGTATTGCAGAAGACGCACCTGACATCCACTTCATCATAGCTTGGTCTTTGTTTATTTTAGGGTCTTGTGCAGTAAATCCAAACCAAAACGCACCGGCTGGCATTATAAACGAGAATAGTCCAGATGTAAGAGTAAATGCCGCCATAAGAGCAGTCGAATCGTAAAGCTCCTGTGTATTCTGCTCACCCTCAGATTGTTCTGCATTGCGAACCTGTCGCCATGCGTTAGGCCACGAATAATGACCAGCATCCTGTCTTGAACCGTCAGATTCACGTTTCCTAGACATAGCTTTGTCATATCTCTGGAGAGTAGATGCAACACTGTCGTTTTTAGTTCTTACGTTATTTGCCATTATTTACCCAAACGCTCCTTCAAAGTTTTAGCTATTCCGCTTATAATAGTGCCACGCCTACCACCCTTAAGTATCTTCTTCTTACTTTTTCGCGCAGCTACCTCAGCACCTTCTTCAACGTTGGCTACTGTCTCAACTTCTTCGGCTACTGGTATATCTGGCTTCTTTGGGCTTCTAAATACGCTACTCATGCTATACCCCTTCGCTTAATTGCCTCAAGTATTCCATCAAATATAAAATCGTTTGGGCTTCCTTCACTGAACTCTTCGCCTTCTCGCTCAGTATTCATAATACTATTATCGGCAGTCTGCGCCATCATGCGAGGGAGTTGGGTCGCTAGACCATCTTCTCTGTCCATTCGCTGCTTATCGCCAATATTAAACATATGTTCGCTCATATTATTATTCCTAAAAGATAGGCAAGGGGTTTAACCCCTGCCCACTTAATTCAAATTGATTAGGTTGACCATGTTCCAGCAACAGGAACAAGATCGCCAGATTCGGCCTCAACTGTAGTCTGGTAATTCTCAAGCTGTCCACAAGCATCAGCGGTAGATAATCCAGCCACAGTATTCTTACCAGAGAATAACAAGTTTCTAACAATCAACCCAGTCGTAGTAGCTGCTACGCTAATCGCAAGACCAGCGCCTGCATCAAGCTGGAATATATCATTGTCTGCAATATAAACATCAAGACTCTTTGCAGTAAGAATATCTATAGGAGCCTGCGTATTCCAATCGCCTATAAATTGGTTATTTGTTATACGAAGCCTATCAGCAGCACCAGCAGCAAAAATACCAGCAAGTGTTCCTGATCCACCAACTGTCGTATTGAAGAAACAATTTTTAATTGTCACATCAGCACAAGCCGCTGTTATGGTTATTGCAAGCACCATTTCCAAAACATTAGTACCACCATCTACGAAAATACAACCATCAACAGTAGTACCGTCAGCAGCAGCGCCCAATGTCAACGCAGAAGCCAAATCAATAACTCCACTAACAAACTTGCAATTAGCAATAACGCAATTAGCACCAGTAACTGATGCAAGAGCGCCGTCATCTGTGAATGTAAACGTAGGCATCTGTCTACCCTGTTTGATTCCAATAAGAGAAACGCCCGCCTTGCTCATTGTCCAGATTGCCGTATCTGTTCCAGCTTCTGTTTCTGCGTGCCAAGGAGCTATGAAGATGACATCTCCTGAATTTGCAGTACATTTAGCAATTGCTAAGTCTACGGTATTAACCGCCGTAGCCCAAGACGTTCCTTCTCCTCCAGCGGAACCATTTGTGGAATCTACATAATATGCAGTTCCTATAATGGTCACTGCAATATCAGCTGATGTTAAACCAGACCGCACTACATTATCAATTAAATTCTTATCCGACACTCTATCTAGTTTTGCTGCATAAGTTGCAATAATACACCTTACCTTTCCTACCCTTGCGGGTGGTCGTTATTACCCTATTTCACGGGGCGTTTAATCTGAGCTCTCCACAGTGGTTCGCTCTTTAATATCATCCAAAATGTCAACCTTCAGTCTTGGTTTCTTATTTATTTTGTCATATACTTCTATTCCAAGTACCTTAGCCTGTTCGCGCCAACTAGTCTCTTTATTTTCTGGTTTCGCAATATGGAAGTTCTCAAGAATGTTCCTAACAATACCTGGGGCAACTCTTTCGACTATTTCAGTTACCCTCTCTTCAGTCCAAGGCTTATCAACATATTTGTCAGGTTTCTTCTCAGGTGCTACATATTTTGTTAGTGGATGACAAACTAGGCATCTTAGGCAAGTTACGTTTCCTTCTCCATCTTTCATTTCGGTCAATTCAGTTTTACAACTCTTACATTCAGTCATTTTTCTCTCCTATTTCCATTTATTTAAAGAGTGAGTAGGTCTGTTTATCCTATTCTCATTTCTATGTCTTGGTGAAGTCCTGGACGCAGCTAGCATAAAATACAAAGTTGAATGATAATAATGGTCTGCTCCCAACTTTATCCATCGCGGCTTTTTAGTTCCGGTATCTGGATTTGTTATTACTGTCTTAGCGGTTCGAGTCATCTCGTCGATATATTCTTCAACTTCCAGCGATGAACGAGGTATTCTAATCTTATTATTTATAAAACTAGCGTGAACAGCGTCCATCCATTCATTACGATTACATTTGACCATACCACTTTTAGCGTCAAAGATGGGCTTGCCTGGCATCTGCTCTGAATACTGGCATAGTGAAATTGTATATGGTTCAGACTTCTGGAACTCCCTAACTCCATGATCGTAAGGGCCAGAGTCAATAACGCCATATCTCACGTTCATTTTTAAAGCTAAGTCATGCAACTCGTTCAAATTATCCATTCTCGAAACATGAAGAATGTCGTACGTATCTCTTGAACTGCGTATCCCTATCGTAGCATGAATCTTTTTGCCTATGTCAACGCCCATAGCAGTCTCGCCAGAGCATACTAGCTGGTTTCTATCACTAGAACACCTAGACCGCACAGTAACGTCGTCTAATTGATTCTCAGCCTCTACAGTAGCAATACCAAGAGTAGACCGAAGGAACTCTGCCATATGAGCGCCTTCTACGGTATTGTATTGGTACATATATTCTTCAAGATCTGCATATGGAGAAATTAACCCATCAATCCATAGCCCAGCTTCACGCCTATCTGGGAAGTCGGTTTGCCACGAACCATCTACAACGTATATTTCTTTATGGCAATGAATACAAGCTCTCGTCCAAACACCCTCTATTTGGATAATGGAGTCTGGGAAAGATTCAACTAAACAGGTGTACTTACCACAATGTCGGCATTTGATCTGCCACTTACCTTGATCAGAGCCCTCATAAAGAGCATCTATACCGTAACCTGGATAGGTAGGACTGCCAAAGTTTCTTTCATGACCAAACTTAGACCTTTTAAGTCTCTGTTTGGATTGATATACCATATCGGGGTCGTGCATATCCAATTCGTCTCGGTCAATTCTATCACAGGCAATAGACCTCAAGTTGTCCGAATCCTTTACAGAAGAGCCAGCAACTTTCTTAGGCTGAGCACCTACCATGACAATAGACCTACCATTGATCTCTTTGCACATAGTTGTATTCGTAGCACCCTTTTGGATTAGCCAGGGGTTGTGCGTGAATATAGGGTCAAACGCTGTCTTAGAGAGTCTCTCAACCGCTGTGACCGTAGGCATCATGTACATTATGTTCTGATCGTACCTATTGTAGTAACAGGCGTGAACATCGTCCAAGTACAAAGTAGTAGTAGCACAGACCTGAGCGCCCTTCTTGCAATTGATTATCCGCTTCTTATTAGTAACCAATTCGCTCAAATAAGGCATACCCTTCAAAGAGAACTTCACACCACTACGTAAATTCATACGATGCTGGTTAGCCCATATCAAGGGGTCTGTCGCCATTAACTTTTCTACGAGATTATCTATTATTTTATCCTATAAATTATAAACACCGCAAATATTATCAGTCCTGCCATCAACCATTCGATAAGACCTCCAAGAGCTTAACATAGCTTATCCCAATTTGTCTCTTCCTGTGCCAATATACATATTTCTGCAATCTCCTCAGCACCTTTAAGGTCACCCCTCTCTAAGGCTTGATTAAACATAATAATAGCAGCGACTATATTGTACCTTGCTTTAAATTCACTTTTCTTCATTTGTCTCTCTAGACTTCAACTCATCAATTATCATTACCAAAACACTATAGTCAGCAGCAAATGATGGGCCAATACCACCCAAACCAACATGAGTAAACATAGGAGTCTTTAACCTCAATAACTGCTTATCAGTACAGTCAGATATCTTAACTACGCCAGTAAGCAATTGATTGTGCAATAACTTAGTATCCAAACAAATATCAATAGCATGGTTCTGAATCTTGGCAAGCTGGTATCCGCCCCAGAGCATAAATATTACTAGAATACTAAATCCTATCCACATATATATCATTTGTCTCTCCTTGGTATGCAATTAGGGCATATGTCCCTAATGTAAGTCTTCTCAACCTCCTCTGGATCTTGAGTACGAAGCTTGCCCCAACCAGAACGATCAGGACTAGCAAACGTCTTATCCCACATAAGATTCACGTTCTCCTCAATCTCAGCACCACAAAAATCACACTTTATTATTTGCATTATTCTCTCCTTGATAGGTCTTGTATTTAGGCGCCACTTAAAAATTCAGAGAGA
>Ga0307928_10003232_pt1 | contig 12433 bp, 14 predicted proteins | sample AceLakmetagen232_FD_201815 | JGI IMG/M metagenome (GOLD analysis project Ga0307928, IMG submission 201815) | Saline water microbial communities from Ace Lake, Antarctica - #232 | ecosystem: Environmental > Aquatic > Non-marine Saline and Alkaline > Saline | place: Antarctica: Ace Lake... | reverse complement strand
CACAAGTAAAGACGCCCGCGAAATAAAGTATACGTATGGACCCATATAAGGAAATTGTCTCTCATTTTAAAATCATACGTAAATTTTGAAATGCAAAAAAAAAACTTTGTAATATTTTCTAAACGGGACGCACGCTAAAATAAACACGCGTTTCAGTCAATCATCACTATGTTCTTAGACTCCACCGTTTCCTCGTCATCAGTATCAGCAACACGAGCATACGACTGGTGGAAACGACACGCGCCGTTGACTTTGGCGCTATTCTTGCATTGAACGCCCTTCTTTGTCACCCCACAGCAGCGCGTGCTCACCTTCAGGGAGGAGAAGGTCTTCTCGAGGAGGGCAATCGCCTCGTCGACCGTTTCCGCCCCGCGTACAGCCTCAACAATCTCTCGGGCAGCTGCGCTGTTCTTGCTCATTCTAGGTTAAATCAGTTTGTGACGCCTGCTTTCCCAGACCTGCGTATTTCTTGGTTTAGATATTCTCGTCGCCATGCCAACGCATGATATTAATAGCCATTGTCATGGCGACGCCACGTATCCCCGTTAGCGACCGTCGTCATGGCGACGTATCTAAATTTAGTTTCTTCAGGGCGGTTTCTGGGTTACACGGCGGGCGTTCCCAGACAGCGTCACTTTTTGATTTGAGATTGAACTATGAACAACAACAACATTATGACCAAGATTCGCGAGTTGGCAGCGGCAGGCGTTATCCAGGACTACCTGGCTGGGGATCGCCTGGACGCAGCGATGGCTGTTGAACGCAAGCGTCGTCGCGGGGCTGAGGTGGTTGAACGCTGGCGTGTAGCAGCACGCGCTGACATGGAGGGGCAGGAGCTGTACAAGTTCGAGTGGCGCTGGACCTGCAAACTGTGTGGCTTTAGCGACGTGGGTTTCGATCACGCTGAGCTCAAGGACATTGCAGACCTATGTCCTTCTAACCCACCGTGTTACCACTATTGTCCCTGTGGTGGGAGTCCTCCTGTGGATACGCCCCTGACCACTCTGTACTGTCCCCCCGATCTCGACGACTGTTTCGAGATCCTCAGCGACTCCAGTGCAGACATCGTCATGGTGAAACAGGAGCCCGTTGAGGAGGATGAGTGTGAGGATAGCCCAACGGAGCGTTGTGAGGCGTGCGCGACTGGCAACATGCGTCGTAATGTTGTGCATTGGTGTGACAAGGATGAGCTGTCGATGAAGCGTGACTTGTGTGGCATGTAAGTAAACCAATATCACTCGTTTTTTTTGACACACGTGTACACACTAGAACTCGACCTTGACAGGCCCGGACTTGACCATTTTCTTGAATTTACGTGTGCCTTCACGCACCGCACGTCCGGTGATCGGGTCGACCATACACTTGGCTTGTCCGCTGCGGATCTTCGCCTTCAGGTCGCGCTTACGCTTGCCGGTCTTGGTGAACGTCACCACCTTGCCGCTCCGAGTGACAAAGCCAACGCCACCCGGTGTCACCCGACGTTTCTGCAATCCAAATGGAATGTCGTTATCGTCCTCCCTCGCGCGCTTGCCTCGGGCTACTGCAGGAGCCGGGGCTGCTATTCCTTCAATTGCAAGTTGACGCGGAGGGCGTTTCACGCCTGCGATTACCGCCAGCTGTTGCTTGTTCGCCTTGGCCCTCTTGCGCTTCTGCGCGCGTTTTCCCTTCGCCATACGTACTACTAAATCGTCTAGCTTATCTGCTTCTCTTCTTCCAGGGGTAGCTCCTCCACGTAGGGCTCTTAGGCGGGCACGTACTGCGTTGAGTTTAGCTGCGTCTACACTCGGCCTAGCGGACATGCACAATGAATGGTCGGAAACGACACACGTACTTTTTACACTTTTAGGCGTCACTACTCACGATAGTACTCAACCTGAAGAGAGGCGTCGACAGAAACATACGTATCACCTCCGGTATCGAACAGGGTACCTGGGGCGAAATAGTCACCCGTCTTAAAGGTTCCTGCAAAGGTCAGGTGAACGTCCTCGATCTGGTTAGCCGATAGCCAACGTGCGGTTGTAACAGGACACTTGGCGTTGTCTGCAGCGCCGTTGATACCCATCTGGAAGGCGAGATTCCCTCCTGTCACGAGGGTCGAGCAGATCATGGCAAGGGACATCGTTCCCTTGTAGAAGCCAGGCTTGTTGAAGACCCACTTGTAGTCGTTGACGCTCGTGAACTCAAGGTCAATGAATGCGGCATACGGGTGCTGTTGCATGCTATGCACTACTGTGGTGCTTGATTCCATGATCGTCCAGGCAGTACTAGCCCCGTCTGCTGTCATACCCTGGTCCCAGGCAGAGATGAAACAGTCACCTGCACGGCTTGACAAGGCACTGGGGAAGACAGAGATCGACATCGTGACGTGCGACTTGTAACACCAAGGTGGGAAGAAACACTGGGATGTAGTATTCAAAAAGTAGAGAGAGAGAGAGTGCAACTAGCTATGACGGGAGGGGGATACATACAAAAGAACGAGCCGGAAATCCGGTAAACACACTACACCAACTTAGACATGAAGTCAGACGGTGGCCAGAACAGGTCGTCGGTCAGGTCAACACCATACTTGCGCAGAAGGAGTCCCTCTAGTGCCGGTGCACCTGCACGTAGGGCACCTTGACGCGCGTACAGCGTCTGATCGATCCACTGGAAGTTGGCAAGATCCAGGACGATGTACCCCTTCTCGTTGTACACAGGTTCACCAGCCTCGTCGATCTTCGGCACCTTGTTCGCGACAAAGAAGCGACCAAAATTGGGGTTGGGCTCTTCAACGCCGTCCTTGGTCTTCATACGGTTACACACCCGCATGAGCTGCATAGGCTCACCGGTACACACATCATCCACAAACACCATAGGCCACAGAGGCATATTCTTCGTGCCATGGATGCGCTCTAGCTCACACTAAGGTACGGGTTAGGCGTCGATAAGAGCAAGAGTTGACCCGTCCGGAACAGGCAGAGCTCTACACTACCAACCTCCATTCCCCCAACTGTGCACTGACACACAACCATGTCATCGGGACCCGTACCTTCCACACGTAGTCACGCACCAACTCGCACAGCTCTCCATTGGTAGGGGCTATTCCACTATCAGGGAGGGCTTCGCGTTGTTCCTTGACGTTGGACGTATACTTGTCGGCAGTCACACCTGAGGCCTTCTTATAGACAGACATAGGTCGGTTCGGTTCGGTTCTGGTTCGGGTTGAGGGTTCGGGTTGAGTCACACGAGTGACTGGGTTCCAGACCGCGCGCTCCCTTGTGGGGGTGACCGGGGTGGCCATCCCGAATATCACGATTTAAGGAGGGGTGGGTCCCCATTGACCGATATTGGATTTTGAAATATGATACCCACTTATATTTCTAAAATATACACGAGGCGTGTGACCGGGGTCGAGATTCATAAAGCACTTGTTTGTAAGCCAGACAAGTGTGCAGTCGCGGATGGACCGGCGTGTGCAGAATCCTCTGACCGGACGTAACTTGCGCGTGGGCGGCGGTATGTACAATGATATCGTTGGTACGGGACGTCTGGTCGATAACGGACAGGGCCAACTTGTGTATCAAGTGGTTACTGGTGGGGCTGGGACTGGCATTACGTTCATGCACCCGAGTGGTGGTGCGTTCCCTACGCTTGCACGTGATTCTCCTGTGCCAGTCGATACTCCTCGTCGCGTTGCGGCGTTGAATGAGTTCCTTGCCGGTCGTCCATATGCTGAGATCCGGGGTCGACTTGGCCTTGTTGGGTTCCTGGATGGGTGGCTGGAGATTCATATCGACGGACTGCGTATCACTCGGGATGAGAACGATATGGAAGGTCGAGTCCTGACCGCGCATCCGTTAAACGAGAATGGACATGCACGGCAGCTGATGCGTGAGATGCGTCAAGGTCGTGTTGATATCCCTGTATCGCTTCCGTTTGAGAATGTCCTGTTGAACGCGCGAACGCCTGACTCTCGTTGGGATTTCTGTGGCGAGCGGATTCTTGAGTGTCCGATTGCTGAGCACTCTTGGGCGGGTCTGGTGGATGCAGCCGAGGATGCTGGCATTGGTCTTCGGATCTGGTCCCTCACTGGTGATTTGCGTCATAGTACCCTTGGGCAGAATCCGATTGGTGTTCTTGCGCATGACAACCACTTCTATCGTATGGCAGACGATAAGAAGCCGACGTTGATTACGGGTCCAGAGATCAAGGCTGATGAGATCGGAGGAGATGCTGTTGTCCGTGCTATATTTGATCAGCATGATGCGTGTTACTACGAGATGAATGGTCGAGCTTACCTCAATGATCCATCCGATCCTCAGCATAATGGCGTGTATACCCTTGAGGGTACTCAACTGCCAGATGATGTATTCAAGGAGTGGATGATACCCTACTTTCGACCAAAGTATGGCATGGGTCCGAGGACGAACTGGTGTCGTACAACGTTTGAACTTGCTCGTCGATACAACACTGTGCTGTCCAAGGGCCAGTTTATGCATGAGCGTGATTTCGATGCAAGTCAGTACATCACCATTGATATGGACAAGTGCTATTCCACGGCGTTTTTGCATATCTTTGATGGTTTACTCCCATTTGCGATGCCGTTTCCAACGGTATTCTCCGAGTGGCGCCCTTGTGATCCGGATACGCATGAATATTGTAATGACGAGTGGTATGCTGTTCAGTACGACTACTCTGAAATCGGTGGCGTGCCTCCGTTGATGCCGTATATGACGATGATGTTGCTGAAGGAGCATGGTTATCCCTGGAAGCCGTATGCATATATTTCATATGCAGGGCCACAGTCTAGTGGTTGGAAGAGCAGAGAGATTCGGACCATCGTCAATGAAGGTCTGGCAATCGATGCAGAGATGCAGAAGGAGTTTGTGTGTGTGCAGGGCATGTGGGAGTCTGCGTGTCAACGTGAGCTGATGGTGTTTGACCTTGGCAAGAATGGCGAGGCTCCTGACAAACCAGAGTTAGACGAGTATGCCGCTGATGGCTTTTTGATTCAACATCTGGAGGACGGTCGGGCAGTACTGACTCGGGATTTGCGTAAGCGGCGGACATCTAATCGCTATCATTTGAGTCTTGGTGTCAAACAAGTCGCCAATTATCTTGTCCTCCGGACACTGTTGAAGATCAAGGAACACATTGGTGCTTTGCCTGTGAAGGTTAAGACGGATGGGTTGATGTATCGGCGTGCTGACATTCGTCAATGGGCACCCCCCTTCAATCAACCTGAGCCTGAGGATATACTGGCAGAGTTTATGGTTCATATTCGAGAGGGTGTTGAGGTGATGTCCTGGAAGTTTGAAGAGAGTAAGCCTGCGCGGGCTAACTTGGATGTTCGACATGATCTTGTTAATGTCCTGGATCCACCTATGTCTATGCAGGCTCTGTACGCAGGTCGCAACAAGACGTTCTTTGGCCCACCTGGTGTTGGTAAGACGATGACTGTTCGAGATGGATTTGCCTATGACTTTGCGGTTGCGTATACCAATGACCGGGCTGTTGCCAATGGAGGGATAACGGTTCACTCGTTGTTCAATGTGCGGTACAAGAATGCTTCGCCAGATTGGGCGGCTCTTCGTCCCAAGTTACAGGATCGAACGGTTTGGTTTGACGAGGTCCAGATGGCAACGATGGCGATGTGGGGGTGGTTCGCATGTGCCTTTGAAGAGTTCAACATGAAGTTGATCATGACTGGAGACCCGGACCAATTGTGTGCGATCGAAGATGCGTATACCAGGATGAAGTGGGATGAGACGTCTCAGTTCTTTGGGCAAGTGACGACGATGGTAGAGCATCCGCTGTCTAGGAACGCAGATAGCCCTGAGTTGATTGAGATGAGAGAGGCGATCCTCGAGCATAATCGTATATGGACGATGACCGATATCGACGCTCCGTATACTGTGTGGAACATTGCCTTCCACAATGATGTATGCGAGTGGGTGAACAATCAGATCGCGATGATGCTTGGACAAGTGTGGGGAGGCGATGGTCTGTATGTGGGTCACGATCCACTCAAGTCTCACCCAACGATCGTGAAGGCAACCTTGTACTTGCGCAAAGGTGACTTGATGACCCCCGTGTATATGGATTTAACCCCTACAGGTGCATCTACGTTCTGGGTGACCCCGGCGCAGATGCATCAGCACAAGACCAAGAATCTAAGGTGGGCCTATTGCCAGACTGGGTACAAGTGTATCGGTAAGACGTTCCCTGCAGATGTTGATGTGACGATATGGCAGACGGATCAGCCCCGCTGGACTGACCGATTCCGTCAGTACATGTATACTGCTGTGACTCGTGTGCGCTATCTGTCTCAGGTTAACTTCCGTTCTACCCCTGTTCCCCGTCCTGAGATATGATGAAAGAACGAAAAGACAGTTTAGTTCTTCCGTGCCTTCTCTGCATCTTCACGAGCACGAGCGGTAGAGATCTTGTCGGCGTCGCTTGTCTTGGAGAACTTGCTGCGTGGGATCTTGGTCTCTGACTCGTCTGCGTCTTCCTCATCCTCATCGTCATCATCATCATCATCCGAGTCTTCAGGGCCACTTAGACCAGGCACGTAGTCTGGCTTCCAGATCCACCAGTCCTTCTTGTTCTTGTCGTACACAAGCCACTCGTGCTCTCCGCGTTTAGCGATGCCCCGCAGGACCTTCAGGAACTGGGTCTTGGGCAGGCCAGGAAACGCAAGTTGAGTCGCGATCGTTTCGTTGTTGAGGTCGGTGTTGGAGCCGAATAGGTACCAGTGGGCGTTGCGGCGGAAGATAGTGGGCATCTCAACGATGTCCTGACACGAGTCGAGGATGGAGATCCGGAAGTTACGCGCAGCTGCACATAGCTTCTTGTATGGCTTGCTCTGCTTGAAGTTGTAGTCCATGCCGACGTGATCATCAAAGAGGAGCAGGGACTTGGCCTTCTTGTTCTTCATGTGGAACTCGGTAAGCATGTTGATGAACTCGTCACTAAGTCCCTCGAGGATGTACGCTTCGTCCTCTACCATGTGGTTCAGGTTCTCGGTGTGCTTGGTGTTGGTGATCAAGAAGACGTTGTGAAACTTGGATGGATCCAGGGAGCCAGTGATGGCCGTGGTCTTGCCGGATCCACTCTCTCCGCAGATGAGAATCGAGCATGGCTGACGATGGAAGTCGGGGATGCGATGAAGATCTCGCTCTTCTGTCCGTGGCTGGTCGTCGTCTTCCTCGTCTGAGTCTTCGCGCTTCCGCTTCTTGTCGTTCATCTTGTCCTTGGCCTCAGATTCATCTTCCATCTTCATCATCTCGTCCATCTCGTTGACTTCTGTCTCAGAGTATCCCTTGCGGAGATGCTCTCGGTTTGGGGTCTTGCGCTTTTGCTTGTCCTTGGATCCACGTGGACGTCCCTTGGGCTTCTTCCACACTCTTGGCCGTTTGCCGAACCCTGGGATACCTGGGTTAAACAAAAATAGACTACTGGACATGCGACTGTTTCCAAGCAGGCGGCTTGAAAAGTGAGGCCGGGTTTTTGCACAGGAGATTAGTTATCGCGAATCATTTGTGTTGTTCGGCGCAATGGCTGAAGGCGGTGTCTCCGGGCTCATGCCCAGTGAGGCTGGTAACTTGCATCATGAACATCAGGGCCGTGATGGCGCTGCTCCTGGTACGAAGTATACAACTCAACTGTCATTTTCTGCTCCTGCCTTTGGGCAAGTGAACACGGTGTATCTACCTCCGCTGCCGATGGTCCTGCAGGATGCGTGGATCGAGTTGGATGTTGGTGCATTGACCGGTGGTACGGCTGAGTTTTTCTCGCAGTGCCAGACGTGGGCTCAGAACATCAACCTGCTGTACCGTCGCCAGACCCTGTACAGTCTGAGCGAGCCAGAACAAGTGCTTGATCTGTACTACAACAACAAGAATCACATGGATATGTGCAAGCGCCTGGATCTTGCCAACGATACCACTGTTGCGATTCGGAAGGCCCGCAATGCTGGTGCCTGGATCTTTATGATCCCCCTCCGTGTTCTGGTGGATCGTGTTCTGGGCAAGGCTGGACCCATCAATGCCTATGCTGCTCAGAGCTGGAGTATTGATCTGAATCTGCTGGCACTGAACCGTATTGCCCAGGATACGGCGAGTACGGCGTTGACGGGTGGTGCGATCAACTCGATGAAGTTGGTTATCATCGGTCACAAGGAGGACCCGGCAAACACTAACCGAGTTGCCCAGGCACTCGCATCTGACGGAGGTGGATTGAACATCAAGTTCGAACAGAGCCAGTACCGTCGCTTCAGTTATGGTGCGTCTGCTGCCAGTGCGGTTATCTCCCTTCCTGAACTCCAGGGTGAGATGACTGGTGTTGGGGTGCTACAACGTTTGATCACTAGCATGGATGCGACGGCACCCGACGACATTGATCATCTCAACTTCCAAGTGTTCGATGCTGTGGGTGATACGGTTGCTATCGGTACTCAGGCCGATCCTCAGGCGCTGTTTGGTCAAGCTCTACCCCAGCGTGTGTTGAGTCTGGCGAGTCCGAGTGATTCGTACACTGGCAGCGCTCTGTTCGTGGATGCAGATGGTCTGCAACGGGATACTGGCATCATGTTCATCCCGATGGCTGAGGCCGGCACGCTAGGACAGCGCGAGGGTGTCTTCTCAGGTGTTCTGCGGATCCAGAATGACTTCCAGTTGACGTTTGCCTTCTCTACTACGACTCTCATCAACTACGTGGATGTTGTTGTGTTCCTGCGTCGTAGTGTCGTGTTGAATGAGGCTGGCTTCGGTGTCATCAACGAAGAGTGATCGTGTGTGTGTGTGTGGTTTACGTAGAAGCGAAGCGGTTTCCACCCTTAACTTTTCGCCATTTGTGTTGTTCGCCTGCAGGAAAGAACAAGCATGGGATTTCTCAATATAGCGCGAGACCTGATTGGTGAGCATGGGAAGACGGGTTTGGCACAACTGCGCAAGACTGGCAAGATCATTGCACCTGGACTCACGCGACGGATCAGCAAGGGCGTACACAAGAACCGGCGGTTGATCAAGTCCCTTGGTACGGTGGCTGGACAGGCGTTTGACCTGGCAGACGCTGCGACGGTTGGTGACTTGGCTGGTGGTCTCCATGCAGGCGTGCATCTGGGACAGACTGCGGTGGGTGTTTTCAAGGAAGCAGCGAAGAGTAGCCGTGGATCAAGGCCTTTTGGCAAGGGGCTTCAGACGAAGAAGAAGCGCCATGGAGGGGCGAAGAGCGGTGGCAGTACCTTGGAGCAGTTTGACAGTGGCGCAGCGAATGACCCGAAGATCTCTGGTGACCTGCTGGCGCGCATGACCAAGAGCACTCGGTCGTCTTGAAAAGTCACTTGTGTGGTTTTATGCGCGTTCCGACCGTTGAAAAGTAATAAACTGTCACTTGTGTTGTTCATCATGTTCATGAAAGTCGACTCTCGCTTTAGGTCCTCGGGTACGCCTGAGGACTATGTGATCCGGATGAAGGTGCCGGTGAAGAACGTCGGGCGGATGGTGCTGAAGAGTGTGAACATGCCGAAGAGTATGTACCCTGTGATTGCTGGGTGGAACGATGTGATTGACTATGACATTGGCGGTGGTGCGACGACGAGGACGATTACAAGTGGGCGCAACTACACAGGGGCACAGTTGGCTGCAGAGCTGACGACCCAACTGGCAGCTGGTCCGATCACGTACAGTTCGAACACTGGCAAACTCACGTTTGGTACGACACCCCCGACTCTACTGTTGGAGCAGACGACGACACCGGCGTTTGCCTATGTCCTTGGATATGAGCCGGGTAGTGGAAGCATAGCCCAGCCAACAGGACAAGTGGATTTGACGTATCCTCGGTGGTTGCGTCTGGCTGTGGATGTGAACAATCTGGACGTGGGTGGACAGTGCCAGGATACGACGAAGCAGTTTAGCTACAACTTCCAGTTCAACAACAGCCAGTGGGGCGAGATCGAGAGTTGGACGCAGGACGAGACGTATGTGCAGCGCGACCCGATCAGCGATATCAATGTGCAGGACATCCATGTGAAGTGGACGATGCCGGATGATGCTCTTGCCCTAGACCTGGAGGGGATTGACCATCAGATTGTGTTCCAGGTGTTTGGTGTGTGAGGGTGAAGGTGAAAAGTAAAACAAGGAGGGTCATTTGTGTTGTTCGCTACAGGATGGCTAAACGCCTGCGTACAGGTTCTGGGCTGCCGTTGCTGCGCCCAAGCTTTCCAGAGGCCGAGGTGATTACGTTCGTAGAGCGTGCAGATGAACCAGAGGGCCCGGCTGCTGGGAGCACGTATATGGACGATGGGACGAACACTAGCACAGGCGACGCTGGGCTTCGGTACTACAGTGGGACGAAGTGGCTGGATATCCCGTACTACGAGCAGGGCAATTTCGTGCCGACGTTGACGATTGGCTCTGGGTCGATTACACTAAATGCGACAAGCCTGGTGACCTGGCACCGAGTTGGACAGATGGTCACGTTCCAGGGCTACTTGCGCGTGGACAGTGTGAGCTCGCCCAGTGGGACAGTGGACATCGCTGGTCTGCCGTATGATGCCCATGGTACTGCACCTGCGTTTTCGTTGTGTCCGTGTGCGTCGTCCAGCATCATCGTGGTGGCTCAGACGATTGCAGGGCGGATTGCCAAGAACACTAAGCTGATTCGCCTGATTGAGATTGGGACGACGACGGCTCCGTTCGCCAATCTGAGTGCTACAGCATGGAGTGCGGGTGATATCATGTACATCACTGGTACCTACCATACTGACGAGGCGGTCTAATAAAATGTGGTGCAAGGATTGAGCGAGGTTTATTTGCGACAGTAGAAACATCCGGCTTTGGAACACGAACCAAAACGACCACCATAGGGACAGCTGGGGATACCACCTTCACGTTCACGTTCGTGTTGTTTGACGGGGGTAGGACAAGGGAGAGGGTTGGTGTGGTTGCGGCGCTTGAGGGTGTTCATCCGGGCATTGGCGGCGGCAGTCAGTCCGAACTTGTCGATGGCAGGTGGTGCTATGATACGGCGTGGGTTGTATTGCGAGGCAGGGATGACGTCGAACATCAGGTTCCGGTCGAGGAAGCGTTCGTAGTAGTTGGTACAGGACTGCTTGGTCGCGGGACCAAAGACGGACTGGGGGTCGTCGGAGGTGGGGTCGAAGACGACGAGGTGGTCGTTGGCAAGAGAGGCTGGGGGCGCGGGAGGTGCTGGAGATACTGCTTGCATGTTGAGGGGGAGCAAAACAAGTGGCGACGACACAGGGAGTTTTCAGGTCGGCTCGGGCGGTGCAGTAGGCGCTGGCGCATTCGCTTGGATTCCTGGTGCAAGAGATCGACGAGGGGTGGGCGAGAGGGGCGGAGTGGGTCGGGAATCAATTGTTGTGCTGCAGCGAGATCGGCCAATAGCGAAGTGACGAGCGCATGCTCCGGTGAGGATGGAGATGAGAGCCGTGAGGACATACTCCCACATAGGTCAAGGGGTAGAACCAGAAGTGGCCAACCTCTGAAAAGTCAGCGTGTACGGTCGTCCCTTGAACCCGGGGCCAGCGGCACGTCGAATAGCCTCTTCACACTGACGAGGGAGAAGGCCCCGTTCTCGTAAGCGAGCGCGCGTCATCATGGGATGGGAGGATAGGAGAGAGGAGCGGATGCGGACGAGCATCTTCTGCTTGCGAGTAGGGTATCTGATCTTACGGACGATGTTGCGGACGTACGTTGTTGCAGCAATGTCGGACAGGGAGAGTGGGTGGTAGATGGGCACAATGTCCGAACACCGAACGACGAATCGGTCTACAGTGGGATGAAGGTGGACATGGGAGGGGGCAGCGACGTAGTCGTATACGTAGGGGTATCGGTACCAGGGCTTTGAGATAGGGCTGGTCCACCACTCTTTCTGCCACTGCCCCAGGTTAGTGTTCATGCTCAACCGTCACGGTATAATGAAGTTGGGAGACGGGCTGGCTGCTGTAATAGAATTGGTCCCACGATCGGAAAGGGTTGTGGGCCTTGCGGATGGCGTGCTTGCAGTCAGAGGGGATGTTGTAGTCAGACGTTAGTCGCGAGCCAGAGTCCCAGACGTAGGCCGTTGCCGCAAGTTGAACGAGCGAGACGGGGTTGTAGTAGGTGCAGAGCCACTTGTCGTGGGCTTTGCAGTAGATGCCGTCGAGTCCACGGGGGAAGTATTGATGGGAGCAGCAGGACACGTCGTCACTTTGACGCTCCCGGTCCATCCACCAAGGTCGCTAGGAGACTGGCCGTACCGTACAGGTGCAGGTGCAGGTGCAGGTGGTGGTTGGGGTAGGGGGTCAAGGTCAAGGTGGTTAACGCGCAGGTTCAGGTGGGCAAGCTTTGTGATCAGGGCAACGAGGTCTGAGATCCGGTTGAAGATGGCGATGAGGCAGATGAAGTGAAGGATGACAAGACAGGCCTGGAGAGGGATGCCTTCTAGT
>Ga0307928_10003230_pt1 | contig 12436 bp, 38 predicted proteins | sample AceLakmetagen232_FD_201815 | JGI IMG/M metagenome (GOLD analysis project Ga0307928, IMG submission 201815) | Saline water microbial communities from Ace Lake, Antarctica - #232 | ecosystem: Environmental > Aquatic > Non-marine Saline and Alkaline > Saline | place: Antarctica: Ace Lake... | reverse complement strand
AGCAAGTTTATATACTGATAAGTATTACTATTATTATGATTAATAAACTAAATAGCGAGGTGCTAAAAAATGGTAATAGACAAAGATATTAATAATAGGGTTTTATATGAAAGAGCATTACAAGAAGAATTAGAAAACCCAAAAGACGATTTAGCTTTTTTAAGAGGAATGGGGTTTTAAAATGAAACTAACAAAATGTAATTTTTGTAAGAAAAACGCAACAAATATGAAAGAAGATAGTTTTGAGTTTTATGAGTTATGTGATGATTGTAAGAACAAACCAAGAGTGCAGGAATTACTAAAAGGTACAATAGAAGGAGAGAGAAATTGTGATAAACAAAACGAACATAATTATAAAATGGCTTATGGATATAATTAAAGGGGTTTTAAAATGAAACAAAATGATAAAGAAATATTAATTCAAGAAGGAGTACAAAAAGCTCTTGATTGGTTAGGAGATAATGACATTATAGAAGTATCTAAAAAATACAGTTATTTTGATGAAATTATTAAAAACTAAATAGAGGTACAATAATGACAGGTTATAAAGAAGAAGATTATAATAAACATAAAATAATGTTTAGTACATATACAAAAAATAAGATAAAGGTTGTTTATGGTTATATTTTTATAAGAAATAAAGCAGAAGCTTTTAAAAAATCTAAAGAATATTTAAATATTAAAAAAGAGGTATAAGAAAATGATAGATGTTAATGAATTGATTATAAAAAGAAAAATAAGAATGAAAATTACAAAAGAAGAACAGGAAATAGCAAATGAAATCAATAGTTATGATTTGGAGTTTTGGAGTATAGGAAGAGAATATGTAAAAGAACAAATAGCAGAAACTCCAGTGAGAGGAATGAAAATAAAAAATAGAGTTAAAATGGTGAGTAAAATATCTAAATATTTAAAAGTAGGTCCTGTTTATGATTGGAAAGAAGAAAGAAAAATGAAAATTGCGATTTCAAAAATGATAAAAAAAGGTTATTATGTTTATAATAGTATTCCTGATTCAGATAGTTATGGTATAGTTTATTCAAAAATAAAATTACCTAAAATAGAGAGGATTGCATAAAAAATGATAGTTATAAAAAAGATAAAATCTGATGTTTTATAATAAAAAGGTGATGAGATAAAATTAGAGAAACCTTATCTTGTTAGAAATCGAGATATAGTTAATGAAACAGATTTTTTGATAGCTTGTCCAAGAACAAATAAAGAAGAACAAAGAAGTGGAACTTGGTTTACAATAAGATATGCAAAAAAGATGAATAAATCAGTAATTATTTTAAGGAGATAAAATAATAGAAAAAATTAAATAATATAAAATCAGCAAATTTATATACTGATAAGTATTACTATTATTATGATTAGTTAAATAGCGGGGTGCTAAAAAATGGATAAAAATAATGTAGAAAAAATATTAGAAGCAATGATAAATGATTGTGGAGACCTTATTGGAAAAAGTGATATGAAATCTATTTTAAATGAAGCATTGATAAAGATTAAAAAATCATAATGTTTAAATAGTGAGGTAATAAAAAATGAAAATAGGAGATGCAGTAATTGTAACATATGATGATGGTTCAAAACATCCAGGAGTAGTTCATACAATAGAAGAAGATGTAATTGCTTGTAAAATGTATGGTTCGCCAATTTTTGATTGGTTTTTAAAGGGGCAGGTGAAATAGATGACTGAGAAAGATAAACATTTTGATAATGATATAGATTTTTTATGTTATCCTTTTGGAATCATAATAACAATAGTATTTCAATTTTTATTGGTGCCATTTTTATTTGATAGTTTGTTGTTTAGTGGTAAAATGCTTTTTTTTATTTTTATAATAATAATGATAGGAGCAAATAATGCTTCTAAAAATACACAAACAAATTTCAAAAGATTTTTATTTTTTTTAGGATATACAATATTATTTAATATTGGAATAATATTAATTTATTTATTAGGAGGATTATTAATAAAATAAAGGTGATGGAGATTAAAAAATAAAATGGTAGTTGAAATAACTAAAAGTTTGATGGTTCAAGATAATATTAAAGATAAATTAATATTATTTTTTTGGACAGATGAAAATGATGAAAAACATTTTCATGGTGTTCCACAAGTGCAGAATGGAACCAAAGATAATATAAGACTTATTCCATTATATAAATCACTATTAACAAATGAATATAGCTTTATTATGTATGAACAATATAAAAAGATGGAATATTCATATTTAACTGGAGATAGAATAATTAAATTTATTCAAGATGGAATTGATAACAAAAAAATTCCTGAAAGATATAAACCAAAAATTAAAAAAATAGATAATGCTTTTTTAAAAACAATAAGAGGGTTTGATAAAAAGAAGTTAAAAAAGTTTTCAGATAAATTTTCATTATATCAAATTTCTTTTGATTTAGCATTAGTAAGTTTATTGGAACAAAATTTTAGTTCTTCTAACAATGATAATAGAAATTATATTATTGCTTTTTTTAAATTGTTAAATAAGAATAATGGAATTGAGTTTAATGAATATATTGATAATTGGGCAGATAAATTATTAAAGGAGATATTTTGAATACAATATGAAATTTAAATCAGCAAATTTATATACTGATAAGTATTATTATTATTATGATTAATTAAATAGCGAGATGTTAAAAAATGGAAAGAAATGATGAAAAAGTGACTTGTTGTGTATGTGATAAAGAATGTATTTCAGACCCAGATTGCGATGGAAATTGGCTTTGTCCAGATATAAATTGTAGTGTTTATAAGGAGATTTAAAATGGGAGTCATTATACATCTAAAAGAAGGAACAGGTAAGACACATTGTAGATTATGTGGAAAATCCATAAAAGTAGGACAAATATCAATAGCATTTTGTGGGTGGAATGTATCCGGACAAGTACATAGTAAGCCAGAAGAATGTGACATAACAGGAAGATGAAAAAATGGAAACTAAAGAAAAGTTAAAAATTGCAAACGAAGGAGGAAGCTTTGACGAAGAGAATTCTACTTGGATTGGAAAATCAATTAGAAAAGGTGAAAAAAAGGGAAAGGTAGTTAGAGACCAAAATGGAAGGTTTAGAATCTTAACAGTAGAATTTGAAGATGAAACTAGAGAAGAGATAGTTCTAAATAATATGGGTGTGGATGATGAGCAAGTTCATCAATATGAATGGTTGTCTAGTGGTAAATGGTGTGATAAATGGTATAGATTTTAAGGAGGTAAAGAATGGAAAAAGAATTTAATCTTGAAACAAAAGAAAGGAAAAAGAATTATCAAACAGCAATAGACAAAAGAGAAGGGTTATATATTATACGAAGAATATTAGGAGATGAAATTCATAAGTTAGATGTTGAGTTAAATAAGTATAAGCATAAATAATGGAGGTTAAAGAAAATGGTAAAACAATATCAAATAAAAAATAAAGAAGGAATAGTTATTGGAAGATTTCAAAATAAGATAGATAGAAATACTGCGTTTGAAAGTTATATAAAGTTTGGTTATAAATGTGAGGTTGAGATATAATGAAATGTAGTATAATTGGATGTAATAAAGAAGCAACATTGAAGTTTTATCCAAATGATAATGAATCTGTTTTTTGTAGTAAAACCCACTCACACCTTTGGTTTAATCAATTACTTTTCAAAATAGATAAAGAAGGTAATAGAAAATGAAAAAAGAAAGAGTTATTGAAAAAGAGATGGCATATAAAGTATCTAAAAAGGAATTTTTAAAAGAGCTAAATATAAATCCTGAAGAAGTTCAATGTATTGATTGGAATGGAAGTTTTGATTTAGATAATGAAATAATTATAATAATGAAAGAACCTATTAAAGAAGAATGGGATATGCTAACTAAGATTATAATAAAGAATGTCTTCCAGAACAGAAAATAAAATTAACAGCAGAAGGAGTCAAGAAATTCTTTATTGAAGAGGTAGTGGTAGAAGAAGATTGGAAAAAGAAACTAGATGAATATAATATATAAAGGTTAAGAATGATAAAAAGTGTATATAAAGAAAGTCCTATTGCAACAATATTTATTTTTATAATCTTTATAATAATAATATTGATATTATTTAAGAGTTTTATGAATGGAGATTTATTGGTTGAGGTATTAAAATGAGTTGGTATAGTAGAAAATGAAAACAGAAATAACTATTGTTAAGGTTAAAGCGAGGGATATTCAAGTTGCAATACAGAAGATAAAACGTAAATATCCAAGAGCAATCATAATCACATATAAGTTTGAAAAGGATTTTAAATTTGTTGAACAAAAAAAGAGGAATTATCATAATAGGTTTATGAAAGTAGCTTTTATTAAAGATGTTATGAAAATTAGAGATAGATTAAAATTTAAAAAGGTGAACTAGAAATGAAAAAAAATATAATTAAAGTTGAACCTAAAACAAAAGAGATTTGGATTTCTATTTTTAAAAATTGGACAACTCAAATGGAATCAATATATGGGAGAGAATCCAATGGTATGTTAGGTAAAGAAGGAGCACTTGGTTGGAATGAAAATCCAGCTGATTGGATGAAACCTTATAATAATTCTGTATTTGAAGCATGGCTTATATATGATGCTGGTGAACCAGGTACAAATTGGGAAGATACAATACAAAAAAGATTGGTGAAATAAAATGGAAGAAGATGAATATGCGTTTGATGAAAAAGATAATAAAGTTTTAATTAATTCAGAAAATAGAAAGAAAATAGAAATGATTGAAAAAATAAAAATTTCAAAAGGAGAACAAGAATATGAAACTAATTGGTGTTCACGTTGTGATAAATATTTTTGTAAAAATTGTGTTGATTTTTATGAAGTTAAGTTTGAAATAAAAGAAAATGCTTGTGAAAATAGACCAGAGTTACCTCATAATTTTGTAAATTATAAAGGAGAAACTGTTTGTCCTTGGTGTTATAATCAATTAGTAGATAAATATAATAAGATGGAGAATGAAAATGTTTAGCGTAAAAGAAAAAATAAAAATAGCAGAAGTAATTGAGAAGACATTATTGGATTTAAATCATCCAGAAATGCCTAAAGAAAAACCTAAATTTAAAATACATATTGATGGTAAAGAGAGTTGGTCTTGGGCTGATATAGAACCTAATTGGGTTTTTGAAGATGGATAAAATTAAATCATAATATCAAAACATTTATATATTGAATATGATTTTTATTATGTTGTTAAATATATAGTATAAATATTTGATAAAAAAATAACCACGGGGGAAATATTAATATGGCAAAAGAAGAAAACAAAAACAAAAACGAAAAAGCAAAAGATAAACCAAAAAAAGAAAAAGTATTGACAATAGCTGATGTATTTGAAGCTGAAGGAACAAAAGGCGGAACAAGAAAAGAACTTGCTGAAAAGATGATTGTTAAATTAAAAGCAGCAGGAATTAACAAAACATCAAAAGGAAATGATATTGAAAAGTCTGTTCCAAAACAAATAAATGCTATGATGGCAGAAGTTGGAAAAAAAGGCAGATGGGCTAAGTTTAAGAATGTTGGTGAAGGCGACAAAGTAAAATTACAAAATACTTCTATATAAATAGAAGTATATTTTTATTTTTTTTCTTATTTATTTTAGGTCTAACAAGAGTTATTAAATAAAATGTGTATTATATATAGTATTTGTTTATCTATTGTTATCTAAAAGGTATTAAAGATTTAAGCATCAACATATTTATATATTGATAAATATTACTATTATTATGTTTAATAAGTTAAATAATGAGGTAAAAAAAATAAAATGGAATTGATAGAAGGACAAGTATTTATGTCTGTAGAAACAAGAAAACTTGCAATGGAAGAATATAATCAAGAAGTTAAAATTCTATTTAATAATACAAGAAGAAAACTTGGAGACTGTCATAAATATCATAAAAGAGATAGTGTAGATGGAGCATTAAAAGATACATTTTTTGATATAACATATTCAAATCGATATATTGAAAAATTAAATAAAGAACAATTAATGAGTCTTATTATTCATGAAGTATCTCATATAAAATATCCTAATCATAAACAAATTTTTAAAAATGAGTGTAATAGAATAGCAAAAAAATTAGAATTTGTATTTAATGATAATTATAATAAATTGGAATTAAATCAATATAATTATATTTATGAATGTGGTTGTTGTGGTTATAAAATGGGTAGAGTAAGACCTATTAAAAAAATTGTATATCATGCAGCTTGTTATGATAAATTAAAAGAAAAAGGTGAGATTTGTATTGAAGAAGCGAAATTTAAAACAATATAATAAATAGTATATAGGAGGAAAACATAAAATGGGAGAAAGAACAGAAATATTTTTAATAAACGATGGAATTTATTTGTATAGCCATTGGGATAGTTTGGAAGATTTAAGAATGATTTTAAAATCTGCATTAATTCGTGGTAAAGAAAGATGGACAGATAAACCATATCTTAATAGGATTATTTTTAGTGAAATGATTAAAAAAGAAATAATGGAATTAACAGGATATGGAATAAGTTCAGATTCTATTGGAGATAGTAGAATTGTAGTTAATGTTGAAAAACAAACAGTAGATGAAGTTAAATTTGAAGGATTTATTATGTAAAATAATTTAAAACAATATAATAAATAGTATATAGGAGGAAAATAAAATGGAAATAGGAACAATAGAAAAAACAATTAGTAAATTAGAAAAAGAAAAAGATAGAATTGATGCAGCACTTAAATTATTAAATACTTCAAAAGAGATTATTGAAGATGTTGAAAAGTCTATTATGAGTGTAATGTACGTAGAAGTTGAAGAACCAAAACGAAAAATGGGAAGACCAGCAGGAGCAAAAAATAAGAAGAAGAAAGTTGGTAGACCAGCAGGAAAAAGAAAAACGTGAAATCCTGGATTTTGGACTAGAAGTATGGAACATTATTTAGAAAGTCAAGGTGTTGAAAAAACTGCTAAAAAGTATAATTTGACAAATAAATAATGTTCAGATAAAAAGTATAATTTGACAAAAAGATAATTTTTTTTTGAATTTTGATATTTAAAAAGTGATAAAAATAGAAATAAATACGGAGGAAATAAAAAATGAATGAAAAATTTAGAGTAGGAGATAAAGTTTTATATGTTGGAGACACATCTCAATATAGAAACAAAAAGTTTGAAGTGGTAAGTTTTTATGACAGGACAGTTAGATGTCACGCATTAGATAAATTACCCGGATATGATAAGTGTAGGTTAGAAGAAACAAGAAGAACCTGTCCACAAGGAAATTGGACGTTTGTTCCAAGTAATTTAGAATTAGCAAAAGGATACAAAAGAAAGCCAGAAGATTTAACAAGATATATAGTATATGGTCAAAATTGTGATAACAAATCTGAATTATTTAAAACAGAAGAAGAAATGACTGAAGAAGCAAAAAAATCTAAAACACATAGAGATTGGTCAGGAAGAATTATTGGATACAAACTTGTTCCTATGTTTGAGGTTGAAAACAGAGTTGTTCTTAAGAAGTTTAAGGATGCTAAAAAGAAGAAAAAATAATTTTTTTTGATTTTTTATTAAAACATCAACAAGTTTATATATTGATAAATATTACTATATATAATAAATACAAACTATAGCGGGGTGCTAAAAAATGGGAAACATATATAATATATTATTGGACAAATTAAAAGGAAATATTTCTGAAGAAGAATTTAGTAAAAAATGCGATGAATTTAGATTTTTTGATGTTAAAGATATTAACAGAAAAAATTTATATGGTAATATTTAATAATGAAAATAACAAAAGAGGATTTTCAAAAATATGAAAAAGTTAGAAGTAGTAATAAAATTAATATGTTATCTGTCAGTCTTGTAGCTAAAGAAACAGGATTGCATACAGATAAAATTTTCACAATAATGGAATATTATCATGATTTAGCAAATAAATATTTATAGGTAAGATAAAATGACTGAAAATAAAAAGGTATGGCATTATACAAGAATTGGATTTTATGTTATGTTAATATTTTGGTCTATATTTGTTTTTATTATAGATAGTGAAGTGTATTCAAATTTTGAATCAATGCTTGTTTTTTTATGGGCAATTATTATAATATTCACTTTTGTTAATTCAATAAGGCATTTATTATTATATAAGAAAAAAACATTAGCAATTATTTCATTATGTTTATCGTCTTATTTGTTATTAGTTTTTATTGTGACTGTGATTATTAAAGTAATTTTTATAGGTTAATGGAAGGGAGAAAGAGGTAAAAATGAATAGAAAACAAAAATGGTATATACTTGGAACAATTTTTTGTATTCTTTTAGGAATACAATTATTGGTAAATGTAACATGGTTTGATTATTGGCACGGAAATGTTAAATATGAATATAATGCTAAAATAAAACAATGTGAAAATATCTTAAATAATTATAATGATAAACAAGAAGATTTAATAAATTATGAAAGAACAGCAACAGATTCTTTAGGTATTGTTTCATCATATATATTAGAAAAATGTTTAAAACTTACATCAAATCCTGATAGATTTTTAAGAGGTAAATATGGTGAATTTTGGGTAGGAAATATACTTATAAATATAATGATTTTTGCAGTAATATTATTGATATTAGGTTTGATATATGTAATATCTTTTCAATAAAAAATTAGGTATAAGTAACACATTCCCACCCTCTAAAGAGGGGGGCTTTTAGGTAACTAAGCCTGTGTTACCAGACTTAGCAAAGGAATTTGCTACGTTATTTGAGATGTAGAAACCCAACAATTTGCTCAGTTGTTGGCTCTTTCGTGGCACTGTAAAAGTCTTGAGGGATTCGAGACAGTCAACCACATTGCGAAGCTCGGATAACATTGTTGAGAGCAACATAACAGTTTGAAGGAACTGGCTTACAGCAAAAATCCTTCATAAACAAAATGCAAAAAGTATATGTACAAAACAAGGATGGAGAATCTTTAATGCCTACTGAAAGGTATGGTGCAGTAAGGAGATGGCTTAGAGACAACAAAGCAACTGTTGTAAACCTAACTCCTTTTACAATCAAATTAAACTTTGATTGTGAGAACAACACACAAGAAGTAGTTGTAGGTTTAGATACTGGTGCAGTTAATATTGGTTGTTCAGCAGTAAACAACAATGGGTGTTTGTATGCTTCCGAAACAAAACTAAGAACAGACATACATAAGAAAATGCAGAGAAGAGTTATGTACAGGAAAACTAGAAGAGTTAGAAAATTGAGATATAGACAGCCAAGATTTCATAATAGGACAAGACCTAAAGGCTGGCTGCCGCCCAGCCTAAAAAGTAAGTTGGACTCAACTGTTAAGGTAATAAGGCAATTAGCAGAGATCCTACCAATAAGTAAGGTGAGAGTTGAGATTGCTAAGTTTGACACGCAGAAATTGCAGAACCCAGAGATTCAAGGTAAAGGGTATCAGAAAGGGGTTACTGAAGGATATGATAATGTTCGGGCTTATGTGTTTGAGAGGGATAAGTATACCTGCCAAATATGTAAGAAACGAGAAGGAATCTTGCAAACTCACCATATCATACAAAGAAAAGATGAAGGAAGTAATAGACCTGATAATCTTGCCACTGTCCACAAGAGTTGTCATTCTGATTTTCACAAAGGATTAATTCAACACAAGTTTAGAAAACCAAAGGCATATAAGATGCAATCCCAGGTAACAATCTTAAAAGATTTCATCGTTAGTGAACTAAAGAAAAACTTCAAAGTTGAAGTTACTTTCGGTCATATAACAAAGAGAAATAGGATGAGATTAAACTTGCCAAAATCTCATTGTTTTGATGCAGTTGCAATATGTAATCCTAAAAAGATTGAAAGGCTAACTCATATATTCAAAAGGAAATGTATAACTCAAAGAAGGTATCAGATGACTAAAGGCATAAGAAGTGAGAAGAAGTTGCCTAAAGGAGAATTGTTTGGGTTCAGGCAATGGGATAAGGTTAAGATTAATAATCGGGTTGGATTTATCAAAGGTAAAAGAAGTTCAGGATTTTTTGACGTTTGTGATATTGATGGAAACAACATATCACATTCAATTAAATACACAAACCTACAAAGATTATGTGGGAATAATATAATGGAGGTAAGCGTTTCTCCTCCCACGACTAAAGTCATGGGTATCCGAAATGCAAAAGTTTTATGAGATGAGAAATAAAATATTGGCGTATGCTAGAAAAGATAAAAGAACCAGTTGTGGTATTTTAATGTGTACATCTTGTTCAGGAAGGTCTGTTCCAAGATATGTAATATCTGTTGATAAATATAATAAAATATCAAATAAAGATGATTTTATAGTTATTACAAAAGAATTATTAGATTTAAGACCTTCATTAAAAAGTGATATAACAACTAGCGAGGATAAAAGATGATAGCATATATTATAATAGAAAAATATATTAAAAAATATGGTTATTTATTAAGAGAAGATGAGAAAAAGAATAAAAACAATTTAAGTTCATATGAGCATTAATTAAATACTATATGTTAGTATATTTAACAATGATTCAATGGTTAAAACAAAGATAAATGAGGATTTTTATGTATAAAAAACATAATAGTAAAAAAATAAATAAGAGCTATAAAATATTAAGCTTATAGAAGTATAAGGGTGTTTTTCCACTTGCGGATAGTTCACTTAAAAAAACTAAAATGGCTAAGTCAATGGGAGTGCGACTTCAAAACCATCTCCCAATTTATAATTTACAAGGTGAGAAAAGATGACAGATAGAATAAAAAGCTTAACTGTAATACTTGACAAAGATTATAGGGAAGATGATATTGAAGTCTTAGAACAGGCAATATCACAATTAAGAGGGGTTTTGAAAGTAGTTAAAACTCCATTAAACACATTTACAAGTGAGGATTCTATTAACAGAGAAAGAATTAAATTTGAACTAAAAGAGAAATTATTTGAGATATTAGAATGATAAAAGAGTAATGCCAAAAAATTTAAAAGGTGAGAAAAAATGAATGTAGAAATTGAAAAGAAAGAAAAGATTGAAATAACAAAAGAAGATTTTGAAGCGTATGAATCAGTTAGATATAGTGGAATAACTAATATGTTTATGATTACATTAGTATCTGAATTAAGTGGATTAAGCAAAGATAAGATTAAAGCAATAATGAAAAACTATGAACAACTTATGAAAGAATATCCAGATGTACGAAAAAAATAATTTTGATTAAAAAAATAAATAGGAGGTAAAAAAAATGGAAGAACAAGTAGAAGAACAAGTAGAAGAACAAGTAGAAGAACAAATGGCAGAACAAGTAGGAACATTAGATACCGAAGCAATGATTAAAAAAATGTTGCCACAACAAGTTAATAATGATGATAAAATTAAAAGAATGTTAGGCATAGAATAATTTTTATTTTTTTAGGGGAAAATAAGGAGTCGAAAGATATAATTATGTATATATGGTTTGCGCACCTCGTTTTCCATTTAATTATATCCGATAATCTTTTTTTACTTTTTTAAAAAAATAGGAGATGAAAAATGGCAGAAAATACAATAAAAACAACAATAAAAACAGTAATAATCACAGCATTGATAGTGATAAGTATTATAGCAGTAATATCATTTTTAGTACCTTTAAAAAAGACATATTTAGAATGTTATAAAGAAATAGCTGAAGAAGAATGTGATGATAAAGTATTAATGTTTTTTGGTATAGCTAAAGTTGATACAGTATTTTCAATGGCATATAATTTTAAATGTTGTGATTATTCAAAAGTTAATAATTTAAGTAGAAATGTTTTTGATAAAGAACCTGATTGTGATTTTTGTAATTTTATAGAAAGTGACCATAAAAAATGTTCAAAAACTTATAGATATTGGAAAAGAGTTGAATGAAAACATCAATAAATTTATATATTGATTTAAATTAGTATTATATATAGTATATATAAAAAGGAGGAAATAAAATGGAACAGGAATTAAAACAAAATGTTAAAACAATAGATTATGATGTTGTTAGTGAGTTTGCAGGACATCAACCAAATAAAGGTGTAGAATTAGTTCAAGCAGCAAAAGATATTTTTTCTAAAGTAAAAGAAAAGTCAATGCAATGTGCAGTAAAAGGAGAATTTATTCAATTTGAAAAAATTGAAGAATTACAAAATAAATTAAGTGAAGCTGCAGTTAATGGTTTTAGTATTAGAGTGTTCGACGAAAATATTGGAGGATAAAGTAAAATGGTACAAATGCATAAACATAAAGGTTTAGTAAGAAAAGATACAGGCGCGTTAAGAAATCATCCAGTAACACAAAAACATAAAGATACAAAAGTTCAAATTGAACATGATAGAAAAATAGGAACACCTGTAACAAGAAAAACACCAGTTGAAAATAAATTGAAAGATATTAAAAAAGTATCTATTCATAGAAGTGTTTT
>Ga0307928_10003227_pt1 | contig 12439 bp, 14 predicted proteins | sample AceLakmetagen232_FD_201815 | JGI IMG/M metagenome (GOLD analysis project Ga0307928, IMG submission 201815) | Saline water microbial communities from Ace Lake, Antarctica - #232 | ecosystem: Environmental > Aquatic > Non-marine Saline and Alkaline > Saline | place: Antarctica: Ace Lake... | reverse complement strand
TTTTTCTTCTAGATTCTTCATTTCTGAATAATACTTATTTATGTCTTTATCACTACCTACAGCACTTTCTCCTCCTGCCCAAACATTGTTTTCATTTACACATGCTTCCCCTCCTCCCTTATCGGGTTGATATAAGTCATCTTTAGCCTTAAAAAAACTATCATACATGTCTGAGATACTAAATTTTTTAGACTTTGTTATAAAATCTGAACACATACTATTATTTACATCATAGAAAGCAGAACATCTACACATCACATGAGCTGGTGGATAACTTACTCCTACATCAGGAAAAGGTTTATCAATAGGTACAGTTTTGCCATTTAAAGGAGAACACACTGGGCATACCCTTTCATCTTGCGCTGTTTCCCATGTTTTATGAGTTACTCCATTCATCCTAGCAGTTTCCCATCGCATAAACTCTGCAACGGCTTCTGTTTCAGTAGTGACAATACGCTTAGCCCTAAGCTTAGATAAATCAGTACCTTTTTGTTGTAACCGTTTAATCATTTGTGCTTTAGTCTCCTTTAATTTAATTCCTTTTGCTAACTCTTTTACCATTGTTCTTCTAGTAACATCATCTAAACCTTTTACTAATTTATCCACACGTTCAGCAATTTTTTCTTTTAACATTTTATTAGATAGTCTGAACTTAATGGGCTTTGGTGTAGGTATTTGATCTATAATTGTTTGCCCTGCTTTGTTAGTCGTCGTTTTTAAATAGTCCCTAAACTCTTTTCTAAAGCCATAGTAAGAACCAACTGACTTACTCTTATTTTCTACTTGAGTGCCTAGAAACAAAAGAAATGGTGCCATTTTAAGCGCGTTCTCGCCTACCATAAACTTGTCGCCTTGTAGTTTCTCCCTTTCTAATTCCTTTAAATCACTTTCTGATCTAACATCTTCTTCATCTGCTTTAATAAAATTTTTATTAATCTTTACCTTTTTACCTCTAGGCTTAACAAAGAAAGTTTTATATTTATTATATATTGTATTAATAATCCCAGAAAATAGAATACTATTCCATTGATCTGCTAAAGCTTTCTGTATTAACTTTTGCATTTGTTTATAAGGCTTTGACCTTTCGAGCACTCTGAAAAAATCTTCATCGGGAACTCCTTCTACATTTCCAAAGTGTTGTTCTGGCATTACTTATATAATGGTTTAAAATAATTAGCTTTTACTTTTTTCTTTGTCTCATCTTCCTCTAGTACATCCTTTTTGTCTGGTGCTGGTACTTTAATCTCTTCATCAGCAGGGTTTGGACTTCTACCACCATCATATCCTTCTTCATCTTCTAACTCAGGGTCGGTAAATGTATCTATTCCCTCACGTTTAGCCACATCCGATGGTAAAACAACACCAGTTTCTATATAAATTTTATCTATTTCAGCCTGTGTTTTTTTACTTGTCATATCTGTATCCCTTTTAAATTTAAATACAACATCAATAAAACCTTGAGGTATCATTATTTCTCTGTTTATATACTCTTCTATCAATGTAAGCATGTTACTAACACCTCTAGCATTAGTTAGAGCAGCCTGTACTTGTGCTGTCGCCCTGTTAACATCTTGCGTGATGTTTGCGTCTTGTGAAGTTAAACCATACGTAGCAAGCTTTAATCTAGATAGCCAGTCAATATAGTCCATGTACTGCATATCTTTGTTTGTCTGGTTGAATGAAGTAAACTTCTTAGGATTATCACTTCCCCAAATAAATTTTAGTTTTTGTGTGTTAGTTACAACCGTTGCATTCCATAAAGCTATAAAATTTTGAGCTTCGTCCCCACTCATATTACCTAAGTCTAATAGTCCTGGAGGAATATTATCTTTAGAAAATATTTGAGCATTATATACATCAGCATTCAATGATGCTTGTACTGTCATAAGTATTTCCTCAATAGGACTTTTACCATAACCATAACTTTTGACATCATTCTGAGGGTTCTGCATGATATAAATAATCTCATTAGGTGCAAATTTAGCCACTACTTTTCTATTAATCATTTGCACATACCCTCCTAGATCCCCATACTTATTAATTACAGGACGAATGGTTGAACCATCCACTGCATTTAACTCGGTTAACTCACCATCAGCATTAAATACTTTCTCAATAACACCTGCGTCTATTGTTAGTATATCTTCTACAGCCATATCCAATAATGTTCTTAAATTCTCCCCTTGAGTATTTACTAACTCAAAAAAGGTTGTAGCCTTTTCAATATGCTCTTTACTATAATCATTAATATTTTGTTTCTTAGGAATAATATTCCACTCAGCCTGACTAACTGTTTTTTTAATCACATTAATACAAATCCTAATAATAGTATCACTGGCAGCTATTAATTTTAATTGCTCAAAGCTTACTTTAGAAGGTTTACCATACCCTACTTTTGTAACATCACCAGATACTCCTGGCATAAACCCTCTGTCTGTTCCTCTTCTACTAATCGCTATGGCTTTCTTCTGTTTGCTAAAAAGAGTATTAGATATACCTACTCCTAGCCTGCTTATTGCTTTATTAATAATATCCGCCATAACAAATTGGTTTTAATTAAATAGGTAAGGGCCCAAAACGCTCAGACAATTTAAATCCTTTCTGGAACCTCTCTTGCTTTCTGCTGTTCTTTTCAACTACATAATAAACTTCCACATTCTTTTTGTTGAGCACAATGCGCACATATATATTAGAATCATCCTCAAAAGTACTTAAGAAATTATTTAAATCATCTAAATTTGTGTACTTGTGTATTCTCATAAGGTTAAAATACCATAGTTTATTATAAAATCAAAACTTTTTTAGCCAAGCAGACCTTTATCAGACAGCATTTGTAATCTTTCATAATGCTTCTCTTTCTCACTCTTAATCATAGACGCAGGAGTCTCCCCTGGTTTTACTGCAAAGAATGACCCAGCAGACATACCTATTTCCCCGCCAGTATCCTGCACACAATTAAACACTGCACCACATACGGCATCAGCCACATCTTTACTAGAACCTGGTCTATGATCTACTTTGTTTGCCTTAGTTATCTCTAATCCAGCTAACTCTTCTAGTAATACAGGCATTTCATGGCACTTAATTCTCTCAGAATATATCATTTCTTTAAGTGTTTGATAAGGCTCTATTGTTCTATCAACAGATAAGTATTCAGATCTCAACCCTTTACTTCTTAATAACTGTAATGTGTCTTTAGAATTATGTACAAATACCCCAGCACCGACAGCAAAATTGTGTAGCCCTTCTATTTCAATATCCCAAGTATCATCTTGTATGCCTAGCTTTTCAACCTTAAGCACCTTATGATTATAACTACTACAAAATTCAGCCCATGTTCTAAAACCTTTAGTTTTAATCCTACTTCTAACCTTCCCTGGTTTAACATTTAATAGTTTACAAACAGCCACTAACTTTTTATCTGCATGCTTTTGTAGAATATCCACTGTTAAACTCTCATCGTATTGTGGGTGATCTTTTCCATAGTGTGCCGTATCCCTCAGCATCATTTTTTCCCTGTGCTTAGGATCCTGCCATATTTTCTTACCTGCCTCCGAAATATTTTTTTTACCTTGCTCACTTGTTATAGTACCTAGTCTAGGCTTCGTTAATATATTTCTTTCAACACATCTTTTACTCATCTTTTCATGCTCACCTTTTTTTGACCACCTTTTTTTATTACCTTTAGACAACATCTCCTTCATACCTTCTGGATCTTCTTTCCACCTTCTTTTAGCTGTCTCCCCTAAAGCTTTATTCTTTCTTGCTAGAGCCTCTGGATTTTTACTTAAAGCTTCTCTCGCTATAATTAATCCTTTGCGTCCTAAATCACCATGTAAAATACCATGTTCTTTATAAGTAAGACTTTCTAAGTTATTTGGTGCATTATTTAACTTGTCTATATCTTTATGGTGTATTACTTTCCCTCTTTCGATTTCTTTTTTCTGTCTCATAACAGCTCTATGTGTATACTCCCACTTACCTCTTGGGTGTAAAATCATTTCATAATCTTTTAAATCAGCCATTCCTTCTTTACGATATAATGGCATTAAACTTGTACCCTCAGTTAATTTGTCAGCCCTAGTATAACTACCATCCCTTAACATAAATGGGTGATTCCCAGAACAATCCACAAACTTTCCACTATCTAAATAAACTCTATATATATCTTTCTTCCCCGAACACCACACATTTTTAATCTTACCAAACCCTATATCTCCATGCTTATTAATAGAATAAGTATATTCACCAACTTTTAAATCTTCTATACTCTTTTCTTTTCCTGTTAATAAAGGAATTTTAGAACTGTTCTGTAAAGACATATCTTCTTGGTTATTGATATTATCTTTATTATACATTGAACTTTGAAACGAATCAAGCGAAACTATAGGTATTTTTGTGCCACTCCTAAGACATTGATATGAATCTAGTGATACAACTTTAATACTATATCCCATAGCTTTTAAGGCATATACTTTATTTCTAACATCACTAAAGGCTATCTCGCCTGTTGGCCCAGCCCCAATCCTCTCAGCTAAATCAACCACAACTGTTTTATGCCTCTCTCCTGTTATTACATTCTCTTTCCAGCCACCAAAATGGCACATGGCAAACCCAGCAAAATCTCCCTTACCTTTTTTGTTTAAAGCTAAATCAATATGTATATAGTAATTACACCTTAAAGCTGCCTCTGGGAATACATACTTATCACCAGCTTTCACAGGGTTAACTTCCTCTGTAAACATCTTCTCCACAATTTCTCTATGGGGCATAAAGGCCATAACCGCTTTACTTGGTACTGCCGCAAAATCTCTCTTGGCTTTGTCAGGGTCTTGTAAAAAAGACTTCTTAAATTCATCAGGTATTTCCCACACCTCTTTATACATATCAAACTCATCATCTAATCTGCATATTGTACTTTTGTCTTTAGGTTCTTCCTTAATTATTAAACTTTGTCTCGCATTAAAATAAAATTTATCTTTATGATACCCCTCGCTATATGGTTTCAACTTCCATGTAGGCATTTGCGCTGAATAAATTAGGTCTTTCATACCTCTTGCTTCCTTTAGCTTAACCATAACAAAGTCACCTTCGTATAAAGGAGATGAAATCATTACTAATAATCCTTTACCAGGAAAACGAGATACAATACGTCTTTGCAGTGCCATATAAATTTCTTCAGCTACTTGTTTATTATCATTGTCTAAATAGAAAGCAGCCTCATCTAATGTTGCATTAAATACATTATATCCAAGAGGTGTTGTTGATTTACTATTACCAGCAAGCAGTAAAATATTATTCTCTAGAAATTTAATACTACTCCCTAGAATATGTGGGTTAAAACTCATAAACCAAGGACTCTTCTGAATATAAGATCTAATACCAGCAAAACCTACCTCTAATGCCTGAGTAGCTGTAGTACCCATGTTCATTAATGTAATAGGTTTATCCTTAATTAATTTAAATGTTTCATGTGGGTTACGATAACAAAGTAATTCATGCGCTTTATAACATGCTAATAAATTACTCAACAAAGTTTTACCCCCACCAATACCCGCTACGATTACCGCTTCAGTGTATCCTCCATGTAAAATATCATTACCCAGCTCCCTAACTTTCGGATAAACAAGCTTACCAATACCTAAATACCTCTTATCATCTAAAAATGTATCAAAAGAAACTCTAGGAAAACGCCACTTTTTTTGATCTTTTAAATATTCAATAAAAAACTCTACATCTTGAGAGTTTCTTATAATTTCTATCTGGGCTTTGGATGCCTCGTAAGGAGACTGAGGCAACTGTTCCCAAATGGTTGGTATTTTAGGTATTAATTTTGTCATAGTATTTTATGTGCTCTCTAAAATGGAGCCTCACGCAGCATCCTCTTCCGCTTTTAACTTATCTCTAACCATTTCCATTTCTGCTATAAGTCCTTTCACTATTGCTGGCTTAGTATTCTGAAGCTCTACTGTAGCATTATCGAATATTGCATTAATATTATTCTGTTGAAAATTAACATTAATATTTTGTCTTCCTTTATTCCAATTCTGTATCTCAATATAATCCATCTGCATTTTTTGCATCTTATCCAATGAATCAGCATACTCAAATGGTTTCCAATCAGATAATTTAACAACCTTACCATCTTTATCATATAGTAATCTTCCTTTACTCTTACTAGCAATATGTATAGATAATTTTTCCATATTAACTTCCATTTGAGCAACGAATGCTTCCCGCATTTGATCTGCATGATCGTAATCCTGTACGGTAAGCACTCGATTTTTTCTGTAATAATCAGCAATATCTCTTTCAATAGTACGCCTTGAAACACTCCCCCAGCCTCGTGTAGCCGCCTCAGCATTAATCTGTTTAACAATAGTGGCTACACTCATACCAGCAGTCTTTAGCATTACTGTATAATCTCTTCTCTCACCAATTAATGTATCTGGAACAGCCGATTTTCTGCCTGTTTTTGCTTTTATTTTTTCTTCTATCATACAAGTGTAAAGTCAAGTTTATTATCTGCATTCGCTTTCAAAGCTTTGTAGATAGCCCAAGCCATTGTCATTTTCCACTCAGGTATCTCTTCTCCATCCCAGCTTTCCATAATCTTATTCTTTTTATGCCAAGTGATAATAGAGTCTTCAATCACTACTGGTACATCTGGTATAAGTTCTACTTCTTTAACTTTACCTTCAAATGTAGCCCCTCCTGTAATCTGGCTATAACTTTGTGTTGTTTTAATCTTCCCATCAATCGGGTCTATAATTTTATAAATACCTGCTGATACCTTGCCAATAGCAAACACCCAATGTGAATGATTTACTTCCAATATTACTGCCGTATCAGGACTATCAAACAAAGCCTTATCAATAGTGTCATAATTAGCATTATAAAATCTCCATGTAAATTTAAATGCACTATCCACTGCATCCTTAACTGAGTGCCAATATATTTCAGCCTGATCTGTAAATTTACACCCTTTAGCCAATTGAGCAGGTGTTTTATAAGTCCCATAATAATCAGACATCATTGAGATGGCTGTAAGAGTACACCCCCATCTTGCTAGAGTATATTTAGTATTTCCTATAGTAACGCCTCCCCATTTAGGGTCTCCTTGTCTTAGTTTTAACATAGAATTTTATTAATAATAAAAATACTAAACTTCCTTCTCTGTTGGTACTGGTTTCAATTTCTCCTCTTTCTTCCTAGTAATTGGGTCAATTATATCGCCTGTCTCAGGGTCAACATTAACTGGTTTAGTAACATCTTCAATCGTTATTTCTTTCCCATCCCTCATACATGTCACATTATCTATTATTGTAATAGTACCATCCTCAATAAAAGGAATAACATCTCCCTCTTTAACAGTATCAAACTCTTTACTTGTTAACTTTAATACCTGCATGTTTCTTGCATAATCATAATTAAGGGCAAGAACAATAGCATCCTCTGGGATATTATTTCCACTAACAAAAATAGGTTTCTTACTCAATAAAATATCCACAAACAAATTAGGACTAAAGGCTAACAACTTAATTCTACCTTCTTTGATAAGTTGTTTAACATCAACCAGGTTTTCTTTCTTTACAATATCACTCATACTTTTATAAATTAAATAATACTAAGTAGCTCTTAAATTTCCATATGTAAGTATATGAACTCTAGGGGATAGTTTATAACCATCCTTCTTACAAATCTTTAGTAGCATATCCATACCCTTTTTAATTTTCTCTACCTCAATACCTTCTGGCATTAGATATATTAATTTTGTGGGTACATCATACTCTTCCTGCCATACTTTAATCTCTTTTAAATCAGCTTCAGCAGTGTCCGCCCCTACAACAAATTTAAATATCACGTTCTCATAACTCTTGGCTATAGCTAAATATTGTTTTATTACCCTACCAATATCTCTAATCTTTTTACAGTTACCGCTTGAAGATAGTTTAGGTGAACAATTTATTCTATCAAACATATATTCCTTTTCAATAAACATTGTACCATTTGTTTCTACTTCAAATACCCATTCAGAGCTTTGTGCTGATAATGCCTCCATAACTTCATATATTTCCTTTTGCTGTAGTAAAGGTTCCCCGCCTGTAAATACTACATGTTTAATCGCCCCAGCGTATTCGGTAATAAATCTAACAACTGATGCCGTGTCTAAGTTAATTACATAGTCTTTCCTCTCCATACTCTCAAAGTAATCACTACTCTTATCCTTATCAAATAACCATGTATATGCTGTATCGCAGAATGAGCACTGCAAATTGCAGCCTGCAAGTCTTACGAAGACACATGGTTCCCCGATAGTCGCACCTTCCCCTTGGAATGACTGGAATATCTCAGGTTTGCCGCTAGGCATTTTTGAAACTAACATATAATTTAAATTAAGTTTACTTTTTAACTATACCTTTCATCGCCCACATAATACATTCATCTAATTGATCTAGAGCAATATTCCTACATAGGTCATTGCCTTTCCCTGACAATATCACTGCATATAACTCAGCCGCTTTCTTTCTCATATTAATCATTTGATCTCTCTCAGAATTTGATAACCCTTCATACTTATCCTTATATTCTTGTAGCATATAAATTATTAAGATTTTTTACCTTCACGCCTAATTATCTTTATAAGCTGAGGCTCTAAATTCAGCATATGAAGTTGGTGTTTCCCATATTTTAATTGAGTATAGCTCTACACCATAAAAAGCTTTGAGCTCGTCACTCAGCATATTAAATACCCACTCAGCCATATTCTCAGCAGTTGGCACAAAATCTACAACGGTTACTGCAAATTTATTTTTAACTAAAAACTCTGTGACTAATTCATCTCTCCTGTCAGACATATACTTATGGTCTAAGTTCTCATCTATAAACTTTTTAACATGTTGTTTTAAGTCTGAGAAATCCAATACCATTCCTTCTAAGTGTGAACCCTCGCAAGCATTAACGTCTCCCTTTATTGTGACATGCATTTTATATGTATGCCCATGAATATTCCAGCACTTCCCAGCGTGACTACGCAATCTGTGTGCCATATCAAAAGTAAATTCTTTCGTGATTAACATGTTGGCAATTTGTTATGTAAATTATTTCCTTTTCTTACGTTTCTTTTTCTTTTGGTCTGTCCCGTAGATAATTTCCTTATTCTCTCTAGGTGGCACTGCATTTATTATATCTTCATCAGTTATTTCTAGCTTACCAATAACATCTGGGATAAATTCAGGAGTTAGTGCATTCTCTTTTAGTATTTTTTGCATATTAACTGCAACCTCTTCTAACTTTTCTGGAGTCAATTCAGTCCCAACCCGTACAGGTGTACGGGTATATGTAGAAGAAATATCAGTAAAATCATCACTTGTATTATAAACTCTTTTTGCTTTTGGTTTATCCAAATCTTTTCTAGCTTTAATAAAATCCTCATCTAGTATTTGTAACTCACCACATATAGTACACTTTAAAAAGTCTTTAGTCTTTTCAAACCAACGACCTCTTACATCTTTACGCCTCGATATAATTTCTATATGAGGAACAAGTGTATTCTTATCTGTATTACCGCATTGACAAATAAGTCCTTGAAAATTTGGGTTGTTTACCACTACTATTCCTTCACTAGGTTTATAATCTTTCATAATGTTTAGGTTTTTAAGTATTCTTACTACTTTCTACTGGGGCTAGAGTACCAAGTTTTCCGCTTCTACAAGCCAAAGGTACTTTTTAAGCACATATTTTAAAGAGGCATTGGAACTTCATACTCACAAATCTCTACACTTATAACGCTACCATCTATACCTGCTTCAGCTCTCAAATGCTCTGGTACTTCCTCTTTAGCCGCGTTAATAAGCTCATCATGCCTACTTAATGCTGCCTTAATAGCTTGGTTATCAGACACATACTCTTCACCAGCCAACATGTATTCAAACACATCGCCTCCACCTGATTTAATTTTAATCAACATATCTGCATGTCCCATACTATTACTGGTTAAATTTTAATTGGTGCATTGTATTCACTGAGTGATATATGGCAGATACTAGTACCCATATCCAGAGCCTTTCCATATTCCTCATGTTTAGATATTGCTCTATTAATGGCTTTCCCTTCTGATATAAAGTCTTTACCCTCCATAAGATATTCAAACTCAACACCCTCATTTGAATATATTGTTATCAACATATCTGCATGCCCCATATAGTTTTTTATTATTAAGTATTATTACCCTACCATATCTCCCTTACATATGCAACGTGACAAAACTGCCAAATCAAAACCTTTATAAACTAATCTCTTCATTGGCTTCTTTTATAGTCATTTTCTTTAGTCTATCATTAATTGCGTCTAATTCATCTGGTGCATTATCTTCTAGGTAAGTCTTACATACGTTTTCTAGAGCTGATGCTTTGTCTCCTTTAACCTCTTCCCCGATTTTTATGGCTGCTTCTATTATCTCTAATTGTTTTAATGAGCAACTCACTGTAAATTCGTTTAACATTAACTCCCCATTTTCCCCCGCCTCAATTATTTTATTCAAAGCATCTGGATCCATGTTGAATGCTGCTGGATCAAACTCTAATAAATCGTCAAAGCTTTTAAGCTCAATTTCTGTATAGCCTAACTTCTCTTCTAATTCTTCTGGTGTGTACTCTTCCTTTAACATCTTTAAAACTTCTGCCAATTTTAGGCTATCAAATTCTCCTCTAAGCCTATTCATATTAATTGTTTCTACCATAGCTTCTTTCCTAGTCATGTCTTTTTTTACATCACAAGGAACTTCACTTAGACCTAAATCTTTAGCATTTATCCATCTGTGCTCTCCATCCACTATAATATATGGAATTGTTAAATCTTTTTCTTCTGGTGTAGTTCTGTCTGGAGGTCTAACAAGTAAAGGTGCCTTTATACCTTCCTTTTTAATATTTCTATTTAAATGCCCCATTATTTTCTCTGGAACAACATTCGGGTTGTAATCGTTTGGCTGAATGTCCGCCACTGAAATCATAACAATTTCCATTTCTATATTGGTTAATTAATTTAAATTCTAAGCTTTTTTATCCCTATGCATTTTATGTTTGGGTGTTGCTGTCTATGGCATGGCACACATAAAGTTATACCATTATCTATCTTATAAGCAAGATCTGGGTATTTAGAAAACATTTTTATATGGTGTGCGTGAATTATAAGTCTGCGCCCTTTCGCCCCCCTATCCCCACATAATTGACAAGTATAGTTATCTCTAGCAAATACTGCCTTCCCCCACTCCTTATACTCCCTCGATTTACGCCTTAATTGATTTACCGTAGATTTATGAGTCTTCTTAGTATTAGCCACACCTATCTTGTGCTTAGTTTCTTCTGTCATTTTATATCCCTCCCTATACCCCTTTAAGCCTTTATTCCAAGGTATGCTTCCTAATACAAACTTAGAACTACTCTTATTAGCCTTATTAGCACATCTATGAGAACAGTACTTTTGCTTCCAATTTCTTGTCTTTGAATCAAAAATAACCCCACAAGCTACACATTTTAAATTTTTATACCTATACCCATACTCTAACCCTTCTTTTATTGGCATTTAATATTGCGTTAAACTATTTGCTAAAAATTAATACCTCGTTTAGACCATAACTTTGTCAGACCTTTTTCCTGTTCTATATAGGCAAACACATTACAAAAGTCTAAGTAGTGTGAGTTCTTTCTTCTATTAAGCATAAAATCTTTAAAAGATATTTTTAAATACTCCGAAATTATAGGCCATACCTCTGACTGGAACTTTAAAAAACCTGCATCACTTTCTAATATCGTTTTAGTCTTAAATGTTTTTTTATTGTAATAGCATAAGCAACCATACCTTTGCCCAACATTCCATGAAGAACTATCCACTGAATACCAAGGATATTCTAGTAAGAAATCATTCTTAGTCATAGCAAAACCATGCACCCTAGCTTTATACTTTAATGCTATACCAAATAAATAGTGGTGAATCTCTTTCGATGGAAAACTACCTATACCCAAGCAATAACCTTGTTTAGCCCACAACTCCCATTCTTTTGTCCAATTAGGTATTGTTGGATGATACACAAGTACTAATCTAGAATTCTCTATGCCTATATCCTTCAAAGCTTTTCTCCACTCAACTACTCTCTTATACCCAACTATTAAATCAATATCTAATTCAGCAATAAGATCAAAATAATGCTGATATTTTTTTAGAAACTCTAAGTAATTAGCAAAATATGCCTCCGGTGTTTCCTTAGTTACACTTTTTTTCTTTTGTGCAATACTCTTTCTACCTACTGTTAAAAAATCTACTTCATTCAAAAATGAATGCGCTCCTGAATCTAGAAATAAGCTTCCTCCTTGCTTTTTAAAGCCTTCTAGTAAGGCTATTATCCTTTCGTCTTTCCAACTTCGTAAATAATAATAAGACA
>Ga0307928_10003226_pt1 | contig 12440 bp, 13 predicted proteins | sample AceLakmetagen232_FD_201815 | JGI IMG/M metagenome (GOLD analysis project Ga0307928, IMG submission 201815) | Saline water microbial communities from Ace Lake, Antarctica - #232 | ecosystem: Environmental > Aquatic > Non-marine Saline and Alkaline > Saline | place: Antarctica: Ace Lake... | reverse complement strand
AGCTTGATGCTTGACATAGCCAAGGTGCTTTCAAGGTTGAGCATAGATTCGGTGAAGCTAGATGCAGCCAAGTATATTTTGGTAGACCACGTTCTGATTGCATTTGCAGAGTTCGGGCAATCCGCAGAGCACGCAATGCGGCGGGTGGAGGAACTAACCATGCAGAAACACGTCAAAGGAGAAGAAGTTGAAAGCGGAGATACACCCGTCGTTGATTACGTGAAAGATGTAGCGAAGAAGGAGTGGCTGGCAACAGTCAGGCGGATGCAATCGAAGGTGGGTAGAGGATAACAGAAAGGATGCCTAATGGTATCACTTGAGAAAGCGCAGACAGCACACGACCTATGCGAATCAGTTGGCGAAGGTGTGGCGGCCAAACAGATGGGAATTAGCGTAGAGTCGGTTCATAGGTATTGTCGCATCCAGAAAGAGAACACAGCCATAGCGAAGTCTGAGGGGTATGGACCCAAGATTCTCATATATGATATAGAAACGTCACCGAATCTGGGATATGTGTGGGGTTTGTGGAAGGCCAATGTTTCCCCAAGCCAAGTGGTAGCGTTTGGGGATGTACTGTCTTGGGCCGCAAAGTGGCTTGGCAATGACGCAATTCTGTGTGAGTCTAGGGAACATGACGAGGATGACGAGCGTATATGTAGATCGTTGTGGGAATTATTCGATGAAGCAGATATAGTTGTAGCGCACAACGGTCGTGGGTTTGACCAGAAGACAATGAACCTACGATGGATGACGCTGGGGATGGAACCCCCTAGCCCCTACAAGAATGTTGACACGCTCAAGGCGGCTAAGAGTTCCTTTAGGTTCCCCTCAAACGCCCTAGACGGAATAGCTCGATACCTCAAGATTGGGACTAAGCGCCCGCACGAGGGGTTTGCGCTGTGGACTAAGTGCATGGCTGGCGACCCAGAAGCGTGGGAAACAATGCGACTGTATAATTGTCAGGACGTTGTTCTGCTTGAGGAAGTCTACCTGAAAATGCGTCCGTGGTCCAATGGAGGCAACATGCACCCTAACGTTGCGTTGATGTATGAAGACAACCAAACGCGGTGCGTGGTGTGTGGCTCAACGGCCCTCAAAGATATACCACAACCGTCACATACATCAGTAAGCACCTTTCCTTCTGTACGATGCAAGACGTGTGGTAAGGTGATGAGGACAGGAACCAGAGATAAGAACAGCAAGGTTGTGCTTAGACATAGCCTGTAACAAAAGGAGAGAGACATGGCGATGATTGGAGATCAGAAGTTCACAAACAACCAGATGAACATTATCAAGGGGCTGATAAGGTTGGAGTTCAAGGAATTGCTTGAATCCCACTACGCATCGAAGACCGTGGATGCTGAAGTTATTGAGCCAGAGAAGACGGATGCCCCACCCGCTGACGAGTTGCTAGTTGAAGAAGAGAAAGTGCATGAACTCGCCCGCGCGAGCGCGGTGATTGAACCGGAAGCAACGGACTGACAATGACTAACGCATTCGACAAACTTGCTGACGCCATAGGGGAGTCCGGCGAAGAGTGGCGACTATACCCCGACTACTATATGTTCGAGGGGTGGGACGTTGCCCCCCGTTCGCCGGAGGTGTTCAAGCAAGCGGTCGAAGATGGGGTGGACCTACATGCTCCGTACCTGACGCAGCATGTGGGGGAAGCCCCTCACCCTTTCCAGAACGGGTTCCTGATGAGCACTAAGTTCTTCAGGGGGATGATGGCAAATAGTCAGAGCGGAAAATCGCTCGCCGTGTTCATGGAGATACAGATGAGGGCTAGTGGTAAGATTCCCCTAGCCTATCGCTATCCAGAGGGGCATGATACAGAGATAGAGCGCCCCGTCACGCCTGAGAACATCCACAGGTGGGGCAGATTCAGCCGCGACAGCGGGGAACTGATTGACCGAAACGTAACAGCCATGAACGACGGGTCGTGGAACTGTGGCACGATTAAGGGGATGGGAGTGTTCCCTTCCTCCAAGATCGTGCAGGCGGGTGGGTCAATGCGGCTGGGATGCCCTCAGAAGATCATGCAGGAGTCATGGTTTCCGGCGTTCACGGGTGGACGTAAAGATGGTATAGGCAAGTTCTTGCTCCCTACCATAGTGGACAACAAGCGTGGCTCCTACGCCATGAAAGGTGCGAACAAGCAAGAGCACCAGATTTTCATGTGCCGTGATGTGAACCTTCAGATTCTAACCTATGAGTCAGGCGCAGAGAAGTTTGAAGCCATCAAAGTGCCGACCTACTTAGACGAAGAACCACCAGACGAGGACATTATTGGCGCAGTTGTGACTCATGCAACCGATTGGTCATTGAGCGAGACACCTATTTTCGGAATCACCTACACGAAGAAACTACTATTCCCCGACGTTGCCAAGTCAGACTTACAGACCTTTCACTCCACGGTTTATGACTGCCCCTACAAGACCGAGGCCGACATACGCAAGATGCGCGCCGTGCTACATTCAAAACCTTGGCAGATGGGTGCGCGGCTGTGGGGTGTTCCTTCAGTACAGCAGGGCGAGCCATATTATGACCGTGCGAAAATCAGTTTGTGGCTTCAGAAGTTCGGGGACCGTGAGCGATCTGGGTACAAGTTGGTCACATTCACACCCTCAGAACCGTGGCATCTAATCAACACCAACAAGAAGATTTCCCGCCTCCCCGGTTTGATGGACGTTGACATAGTGATTGAAGAGGTTAAAGAAGAAGACAAGCGCACAGTATGGCGTCTATATGAGGACCGCAGGGACGGTGTAGGGTATGTTATACCATCAGACCAAGCTGACGGAGCAGAGGCTGTAGAGGATGTAGGAGACTGGTCTACAGCGGGTGTGGGAAGGCAGCTTGACGTAGATTTAGACCCTACAAGCCCAGTGGTATGCGCCACCCTGCGTTCATCCCTACCTACGTCAAAGTTTGCAAATGAAGTGCTGTATGCTGCACGCTACTTCAACAACGCCAACCTTGCCCCAGAATCAGCTAAGGGCGCGGCTAACGCCGCCTTTGAGTTGGTTTGCTCGGACTGGCATTGGTGGTTCCTTGACACAGTAATTAGCTGGAAGAGCCGTAAACCCAAGGATAACAGAGGCTTCTGCCCGACGCAGGACCGGAGGGAAACCATCTATGACATACTCTTGCGCAACTGGTTTGACAAGTTTACTGAAGATGACTACCCCGAAATACCCGACGAATGGATTCTGAGAGAGGCGGCTGGGGCAGTGGTGGGACAGACCAAAGGCAAGACCGCAACCCGCTGTGACCATCCCGGCAATGGAACACTCGACACGCTTACGATGTACGGAATCATGCACTTTGTCATGCAGAAACATTTCATCAAGCAGATAAAGACCCATGAGAAAGACAAGAAGAAACCCCGCCTAACGTGGCTCCAAAAAGCCATGCTTGCCGCTACCCCACCCGACCCGTCTAGCATGGCGCTAGGCGAAACAGTACAGAAATTCAGATAAGGAGTCTCACTATGACTGATATTGAATGGGCAGACAAGATGAGAGATACATTTCAGTATTCTTTCGAGAAGTTTGAAGACGACATTACGCGCATGGAGAGTTTACAGAAGACCTTCGATAATAAGGTGGATAAGGACTTATGGCCTACACGCTCCAAGATTCCCCTGGCGCTGGCTTGGGCTACGGTGGAAGAGGCGGTGGGGCCAGCAATGGACTACCTGATGCCGCCACAGCCGTCTATCAGGCTGGTTCCGCGCGATGATGTAGACCAAGATGTACTCGACAAGGTTCAATGGGCTGTTCATTTAATGCTGAAAAGCCGCATGAGAATCAAGCGAATCATGGCCCGTGGCGTGAAAGACTGCTTTAAGGTTGGTGTAGGATACGGAATAGTAGAACCCATAACCGTCACCCCGCCCGACGTATTCAACGTAATTTCAGGGAATAACCAAGCTAGGATCATGGGGAAAGGCAAAGCTGTGCGCAGCCTGCAACTCCGGTACCTTAGTCCCGGTAAGGTTATTCCCTACCCTGAAGGAACCGACTTCAACGGGGAAGCCGCAACGCCGTACTCATTCCTGCTCGACGCGATTCCAGAAGCGCAGTTCCGCAAGCTATTCAGGGATGAGCCGAGGGATGGCCCCGAAGTTTTGCTGAAGGGTGACGCAGACGAGATGATAAAGACAGCGCGGGCGGGTGGATTCACCACCGAATCGTCTATGGTGGACTTCATGGAGAAGCTGTCAGGACGCCCAAGCATGATTGGCGTCAATCGCAGCACGAAAGCTACTGTGCCATGTGTTGTGCCAGTGATGAAATGCTTTGCCCGCGACGAGGGGCGGCACACATGGTTCTTCTGTAATGCTAACAAGTGGGAGATTCTGTGGGATAAATACGACTCACATGACACGATGCGCAACCCCTGCGTTAAGTTTGACCCGTGGCTAGACGCTGACAGGTGGGTTGGGATGAGCCAGCCTGAAGCCGACGAGCGCACGACCCACGGAAAGAACATCCTATTCAACGCTATGTTCGACCTTGTGAATCAGGCGGTTAAGCGCCCGATTGTGTGGAATGGCGCAATTAGTGATGATCCCCCCAACTTCGATGGTGGCACATGGAAGGCAGACGGGGAGGTAGAAAAGAACATCAAGTTCATGGAACCAGCAGGAATAGACGCTGGCACATTCCGCTTGAGCGAAGAGATAGATGCCATCCACTCCAAGACCACCGGACAGAAGGACTTTACCGACAAGAACTTCACCCGTGGTGGGTCACAAGCCTTTAATGACTTGCTGGGAACGTCTGGGGCGCGGGACAGGCTCAGGTGGATGCTCTTGGAAACGGGGGGGTTTGAAAGCATAGTAGACCAAACCATCCTCTACATGCAGACTTTGGGGAGTGGGATGGACTTCACATTCAACAGACCCGCACGAAATGTTGCAGAGGGGAAGGACTATATTGAATCGTTTTCGATCACAGAGAACGACATGAAGCATGCGTATTCGGTCGATCTCGATTTAGACCAAAAAAGCAGGACTGGTTCGCAGGACATAAACACACGGCTACAGGTCTATGCTCTGAAAAAAGATAATTTAGCATGGGATCAACATGCAATTCAGGAAGACTTGGAGACAGATCCATATAAACTTGAGCGACAGTTGCTTCCGCGTGATGTTGTATTAGCCAAACAAGAAGCCAAAGAGCAGGCAGAACGGGCGGCACTACAGCAGACCGGACAGCCACAAGGACAAGAGGCACAACAGGTTCCCGCCGTTGCGGGAGCGACGATGGGAGGGACACAATGAAAGACACACTAGAATTCGGGCCAGCAACACTGGTAATGACCGAGGGCAAGTTACAAAGCATAGAAGCTGATAGCAGGTTCCCGAAGGAGGGTAAGCTTAATAGGTGTTTTGTTACGTACAGGAACGGGGATAGTAATATGGTTGCCCAGAACATTAGTGATGACGAGGAGCTATGCTTTCCGGTCTGGATACCGGAGATGGGGGCTATCAAGACGCTGACTGATGCGCAAGCAGAGAATGGGAATGTATAGGGATGACGATTAGATGCCACAAGTGCCACAAGTACCTTGGCGAGATTAAGGAAGGCAGCAAGCTACGCAAGGGCATGATTACGCTGTGCAGCGAGTGCGGCACAATCCTTATGCACGAAGCCAAGGGCTGTGGGATGGACTTCATGGAGATGTTGATGAATGCTTCCGGAAAAGGGAGGAAATAATGGCAGAAAACCCATACGCACAAATGACCGACAAGGAACTAGAGGCTGCCAAGAATGAGCTAGTAGCCAAGATCAAAGCAAATGAGACTCGTATTGCTTTCGTGGCGTCCAAGATGGGCAAGCTGTTTCTGGCCGAAAAGGGGACAGACCTCGCCGAAACCCGCCTGCGGTACGGAAAACTCGTTACGAATGGTCCCGCCGAGGAAATCGTGCGGGGGTTGGTGCGGATTCAGGAGAGGGAGAGATTGCTAGGAAAAGAGTGTGAAATGTACGAAAAGTTGGATAATGAGAAGAAAGTTCTTGACTTTTCGATGAAACTATGTCATAATGTTTATAGAGCATTAGAGAAGAACGAAAGTTCGGGACGATAAAAGGGAGTAGAACATGACGGATGCGGAACAACGAGCAAAGCTGACAGCAGACCTCGCCGAGTCTAAGGCCAAGATTGAGGAAGCAGAGCGTAAACTCGCGGAGAAGGATGCAGAGCTAGTCAAGAAGGACGGAATCGTAACCTCAGCGGAGGCCAAGTTCAACGAGATGGCTGGCGAGACTGGCGAAAACCGCAAGGCTGCTACAGAAGCAATGAAGGCGCTCTTAGCCACACAGAAGGAAAGAGATGCCGAACGAGAAGAAGCAACAAAGGCGAGGGATGAACTCGCAGAATTGAAGAAAACATTAGGGTCCATTGAGGAATCGACTCGGAACAATCAGAAGACTACTGAAGAAAAGATAGATGAATTGTCAACCAACCTGACCGAAGATGACCTGAATGCTTTGGATGCGGCTAGAGAAAGCGCAGACCCAGAGACGCAGAAGGCCATCGACGCTGGAGGGGAAGCATATCTTGAATTTCTGAAAGGGTTCAAAGAAACCCAACAGTTAGCCGAATCTGACCGAGCACCTTGGCGGAAAAAACCTGCGCAGGGTGTCAATAATGACACAGACAATATGAACGCAAAAATGCGTGCATTGTTTAACCGTGAAAAGCAGAGAGCAGAGTCATATCCCGACGGTCACACTTCAGGACAACGCGGAGGCAGAACGAAACCAGCGGTTTCCACCCGCCCCCCGCAAAAGGTTGTCAAGAAGGATTGGGGCATCGCGGAGTGATTTAGTTCTCTTAGGAGAACATAACTATGAGTGACGCGTATACCAAGTCAGAATTTCCAGTTACCACCGTTTCGCCGTCCGATCTGTCGGCGTTGGATTTGGGGAATGTAAACATCCCCGATTTCCGTCCGACGAGTTGGTGGGGTCGAAATGATGAAGTTTTTGAGCAGGCGTATGAGAATGACACCGCCTACATAGCATTCATGGAGAGCCAAGCGGTTGACCAGATTGACCTTACACAGCCCGCCGTTAAGTATCGGGTGGGGCGTCCGGCTGATCTGTGGACTACCAATGATGTCGCTATAGCGGCTGCTGATCTTCCCGGTGGCGGGACTATTGGTTACATTGGCCTAGCTGATAGCGTTGGTGTAGGGGCTGGCACGCTCTTGCATTTCACCGATTACAACGTCATGGTCAGGGTTATAGCGAATGACACCGCTGAAGCTAACGTGTGGAAGAATGACGCTGGAACGACCTGTAATATCAGTTGCGAACGTCTGAGTGGTCCTGCTGTAGCGATTCCGGCGAGCAAGATTGCGCTGATTGGTTCTGTAGTCATGGGCGAAGAGGGAACTCCCGGCCCCGGTTACACGACCTCCCCCGGTGATCCGGTTTACCGCACCATGCACCTGTCTGGAATTTACGGGTCTATCACCCGTTTGCAGATGGAGACTGAAATGGTCGGCGGCTGGGGAACGCATCCGAAGGTCCGTGACGACGTTTGGTATCAGCATAAGCTGCGCAAGCAGACTGACTTGCTGTTCGGGCATAGCTGGACTGGCACAGACCCGCAGGGTTCGCAGGGGCAGTTGTGGCTGGCTGATGGTATCATACCTCAGGTCAAGTCCAACATCCTCAACGCTGGTTCCTTGGGCGTTACGCTCACTGGTCCGGTGCTGAACGACTTCCTTGAGCCGACGTTTGACAGTCAACTGTCGAGTCTGAGCAAGGATTGGTTCTGTGGTGCGGCTCAGTTCAGGGACGTTCGCAAGGCGGCTATGGAAGGCAATGCCATCACTATGATGGATATGCCAGCCCTTGAGTCTGGGACTAAAAACCCCGGCACGCTGGGTGCTAAGTCGATGGTAATACAGCTTCAGAGCGGTAACACCATCACTGTCCATGAACTCCGCAAGGCGTTCTCCGCAGCCAACATGAGCGATTGGGGCGTCATCATAGATGCCAAGAATGTTGGTTATGGCTCGTTCCGAGGACTCCGTGAAGTCTGGTACAACAACATTGAAACCCCCTCGCAGGCAATCACCCGTCAGACCGACGCTTTGATTGATACGTGGATTACGCTTATGAAGGATGAATCAACGTGTGCCGTGGTTCGCGGTGGAACACGTTCACTGACGGCTAGATAGGAACTTGCGCGGCTCTGCCCCCTGATAGCTCATTGAGCGGGGGGGTGGGGCTTGCGAACAACAAGGAAGGCAACATGATAGTACACGAGATAGCGACGATGGTGGGATTGAAATCGGCAGAAGTGATTGACGAAATGGGACTTGAAGCTGGACAGGGCGCACACGCGCAGAAGGTAGACGATGCGAGTGCTAAGGAATACGTTGAGTCGAAAGGCGTAGCGTTTCCCGTTGAAAGTCAAGCTGAAGAGAACATTCCCGAAGCGAAGGTTGCTAGGAAGGCAAGATTCTGGTGCATAAATCGCTGGAATAACTTGCCGTCCAACCCCGGCGACAAGAGAAGCCCGGTCGTTTTTGACGAGTGGGCGAATGAACAAGAACTAGACGGCAATGAATGTAAGTTTCTCAGATCAACCGACATCCGTGATAGGCTTCAGATATATGAAGTGCTCGACCATCCATATGATGACGACCGCAAGCGGGTGGATTTCATTCGGTTCATAGAGAAACTAATGTTCACTGGTCAGAGCGAGACGGACGGTGTATCTCGTGAAGGACAGAAGTGTGCTATGGCTATATTGTTTGACGATATGGCTGCTGCACTCCCACGAAAAGTAAAGAACTCGCCACGCAAACTAGCCGTGGCAATAGCCGAAAAGGTTAGCCTGAGCATTCAATCGTTCGGGTCGGAGGAATAAGATGAATAAGACATTTGCAATTATACTTGGAATTATATGCGCGGCGAGTATGGTGCTTGCTGGTAGTTCTGGGGTGAGTAATCCCGTCCGCAAGGATCATCAGCCGGGGTTCGGCTCAAGTTCTTTGCAGGCGAAGATTGTTGAGTTCAACGATGACGTTGTGACTGAACTGGATGCCGTGCAGGATGGCGAGGGGTTCACTGCCATAAGTAACGCTGCTCTGGTGGTTTATGGTAATAACGGGACGTTCACTAACGACTTTGTTGTTGGAAACGACCTGACTGTTGAAGGAAGTATCACTGCAAGCGGCACCAACTATGGCGGGGATCTCGCTGTAAGCGGCGACATGACAGTTACTAGCAACCTGACCGTAAGCTTGGTTGCGGATGCTGATTCGCTCACGGTTGACGCGGCTGGTCTTGGTGTTGACGCTCAGTCAACAGGTAAACTTAACATAGGAATCACCACGGCAGATGCAATCGACATCGGAAAGACAACGGAGATTACCGATGTTCTTGGCTTGCTAAACGTTACGGAGGCTGCAAGTTTTGACGCCGCCGTTGTGTGTGACACTACTGTTGGCATTATTGGCATTATGACCCTGACGGCAGAGCCAATCGTTACGGCTGTTACTGCGGAAGGTTCGGCTGCTGCGTTGATGACGAATGCTCCTGCCATCAATGAGGAAGTTCCAATATGGATTAACATAAAGGTTGGCTCAACGAGTTACGTGTTCCCTGCATGGGATCTTGACTAATTAAACATTACCCCCTGCGCTGGCTAACCCCGGCGCAGGGTCTGCTAAAACGAACACTAGGAGAATGACACTATGAGACCTTTCACTTCAAATCACCCAGACGCAATTGGAAATGGCAGCTTACAGGGCTTGATTCCCAAGCGGCTCGACATCACTACCTTTGGCACTGATGCAGATTCATTGGATTGCATCAAGATTTCGTACACCCCCGAAATCTTTCCGGGCGGTGAACCTAAGGTAACGCCTGACAACGCTACGTACACCGTGGCTGCCACTACGAATGTTATTACGATAACGTATAATGTTCGCAACGCGGCTGGCGCGTTCTCCCAAGTCACAAACACCATCACCCCCGCTGGGGCGAAGGTTGCTTGGTCGGCTGGTGCGGCTTCCGCGTACACCCTGAAGGACGTTATAGACCTTCTGAACGAGGACGATGCTGGTGGAACTAGCGGCAAGTTGCTGTGCGGAATCAAGGCTTCGATTGGCCCCGGCGGAATGTACGATATGCTGGTAGATCAGACCAGTGCCGGATTCCAAGCGGAATCTGCGACCGCCATCCTACCTCCAGGCACAACTGGTTCGCCTACGAGCTTCTTCAAGCGGGATATGGCTGTATACACCATTGACAGTGACTTCCTCTGCTATTGGAGACTCGCGTTTCCAGAGGAGCAGGATCGTCAGTTGTTCAAACTGTTGGACCTGTATGGAACTATTGGAACTACCACTGGCGCAACGCTGTACGTGGTTAGGGACGATGTTGAAGACTTTGTAGAGCCTGTTGGAACATGGGCTACAGACTTTGGCAACCATGACATCGTACTTCAGGTTGCTGGCGCAAGCGTCAACACTGGACCACAGGCGTCCACTAACTCGCTTGAGCACAATCCGGCGTTTGCTGCCCCGCAGCGTGGTCCGTTGGTGGTCATACTGAAGGGCGACACGGATGCGGCCCAGACCCTGAACCTAGTAGCCAGTATGCAGGTGGTGTCCTAACTCCCCTTCCCGCCTGCTAGGAGGCGGGGGACTACCCATCGTCCCTCGCCTCCGCTTTTAGATGGGATACGGAGGGTTAGACATGAGACGATTTGGATTGATTTGTGCGACGCTGGCAATTGCTAGTGTCGCTTTTTCGCAGCCACGCACCGTATCCTTTACGGACAAGGTGACGGGCGGCTCGCTGACTGTTACTAACAACAAGGTTGAGGGGCTTGCGTATGAGTTGAAGCGGGTGGAGTTCAAGAGTCCTACAGCTACGTCAAACTCTTTTGCCATTGTGCAGAATCGCAAGTTTGAGTTGGCTGACAATTATTGGGCTGATGTTTCCACGAACCTACTGACTGATGTTGTCACGACCAACCAGATGCCCTATACGGGCGGTTCTGCTACGTTCGCCCACACCAACTCTATTGCTACCACGACCAATACGGACGTAAACATCTATGATGGTGACGATTTCGGGTGGGGCATGACGTTTGAGTCAGAGGACATTGCCACGTTCACATTCACCTACACGAATGTTCTGTACCTGATACGCGTCTATGACACATATCCAAGACCATAACTAAGGGGGCCGTCATGCGACTCAAAGGTGCAATCTTCGCCGTAGTGCTTGCATGTACGGCCTGTTTTGGGGTAACGGAAACAACCCCACGCTTGAAAACCCTCAAGGCTAACTTCTCCCTCCCCGCCAGCAAGCAACAGTGGCACATCGTTACCAAGCAGGGCCAGAACGGAATCCTTCAACGGTGGAACACTTGGAATGGCACAAACGTCTTAAACTTAACCGGTAAGACTGTCTCATTCCTGATGGGCAAGAGTCAGCAAGACGCTGATATGTCATCCATAGCCGTTGGTACGGTGACGAACGGGTATGTTGAACTGACCTTCACAAGCAATTTCCTCGCCTACCCCGTCACTGACTGGTACTGCACCCTCAAGGTTACGGGTGGTTCTACTCAGATCAGCCAATGCAGCGGGAAGATTACGATAGAGAACGCGCCTGAAGTCGACGGTGGCGACATGGACACGTCGCGCCACATTGATTGGGAGAACAGGACTTACGCGCACACCTATGATAGTGGTCCCAACCGCTTTTCGGGTGATGGCATCAATAGTGTTACGACTAACAGTGACGGCAGCATAAGCTACATCATCCCAAGCTCAAGCGCCACTAATGCCACTCTTCTGACGTTTGGAACCACAAATCTTGCAGGTGACATTGCGCTTGACCAAGACACGTTCTCTTATACCGGAAGCTGTGTATCTGTTAAAAGCTCCGACGCATTCATTGCCTACACGAATAGCGGGGTTGATTCTGTTACCAACGCAACAATGACCGAAAGCACGTCAAATGCCGTTAGCGTTGCATCTCGCATTATATCCATAGTCGTTAAGACGAACTATCTCACCAGCTCAAGCTCCCTGAACGGCAGCAACCTCACAATCAACACGGTGAGCAGCAACAAGCTCGATGCGGCTACTAGGGCATTGCTTGGATCGGGCGGCGGAACGACCTACACAGGAGGCACTGACATAGTTGTAAGCGGCTCGGCAATCAGTCTCGGTGCGGCGGCACAGGCCAGCGACGATCTTGCTGACGGAGCCTTGCTGCGAAGCGGTGGTACGATGGCTGGAGATGTAAATTGGAAAAGCAACCAAATCAATTATGCGTGGCTGTATGCGGCGAAACTGGAAAGTATCTTAAATGCTGGAGGATACCATATTAACAATCTAGCGATCCCACTGATAGCGAATGATGCCGCCAACAAGTATTATGTTGACG
>Ga0307928_10003223_pt1 | contig 12450 bp, 24 predicted proteins | sample AceLakmetagen232_FD_201815 | JGI IMG/M metagenome (GOLD analysis project Ga0307928, IMG submission 201815) | Saline water microbial communities from Ace Lake, Antarctica - #232 | ecosystem: Environmental > Aquatic > Non-marine Saline and Alkaline > Saline | place: Antarctica: Ace Lake... | reverse complement strand
ATTACCATTTTGGTAATTGTTATAAAAAATCATACCTTTTGAAGTAGGGGAGGTGTAGAGTTATTCACAATTTATTTTTTAACCTAAACCATTGAATTTGTTAACAAAACCCCAGAAGCGCCAAAACATTGACGCATATTTTAACAATTTACTTGACAAGATTTTGACGCAATGTTATGATTTATCATACACATGGAGGCAAGCGATGTTCATAAAATTCTTTAAGCGTAAAGGAGGTGAGATAATGACGTTCATAGATGTATATTCGTTAATAAAACTTGGTATGCGCCTGGTGGCCAGTGTTGGAAAGTGTATCAGGGCCAAGATTGCGGCCGGTGAGGACGTTAACTTCTGGGACTACCTGGAGTGTATTGTTGAGGGTTTAAATCCCCTGGAGGACGACCTCATAAGCACAGTAACGAATTTACAGAAGAAAGGATCGGAGAATGAAAAGGGGTAGAAGTAAAACCAAATAATAAACTATAAAAGGAGGTGAACAGAAAATGGCTAAACTAACACCGACGGAAGTCACAGAAAAACACGCAAGACGGTTGAAGGGTTCAATTGAGGATATGCGTGCAGGGATTGCCAGGGTGACAGCGTCACCTACGGCAGCCGCAGCCGCAAAGCAAGACAAGATGAAAGCCAAGATCAATGCTGCCATTGATTCCGGCAAGTGGGCTGCAGGGTTAAGATCGGTTAGTCTGGAAGAGTGGAAAGATAAAGTTACTACCAAAGGATTGCCCAGGGTAGCCGCTGGCATTGACGCCGCAGCGCCTAAAGTCGAGAAGTTTTATTCTCAATTACTTCCGCATATTGACACGGTTAAGGCTAACGTTGCAAAAATGCCGGACTTGACTTTGGAAGATTCCATCAATCGAATGAGTACATTCGTTCGAGGCATGGCAAAATTCAGCTTTAAGAAATAAGTAAAATCCATTTATAAAGGAGGTGACAAAGTATGAGAAATCGAAGTGTATATATTGTTGAAGATGAGGTATTAGACGCCAGTGGCACAAGGATCTTTAACCTGGACTTTAGTAATCCATTGCTCGCATTGATTGTAACGGTGGAAGGTAAAAAGTTCGATATGTCAGATACCCGTAACCCAATCATTGCCAGGGAAATTTCAAAGATTGAAATCGTTGATGGGAGTGATGTTTTATTCTCAATGAACATGGAAGAAGCAATGGCGTTGCAGTTGTACGGATCGGGTAAGCAACCATTTATGAGTTATTCCAATAACTCAACATCGGGCCGATGCAGAGCGACGGTTAAACTTGCTTTTGGTCGTGATGATTCAGATCAAGAATGGATGCTTGACTGCAAGAAGTTCGTGAACCCACAGCTAAAAGTTACCTATGCTTTTACAGAGGGTGCGGGTTTCTGGACTGACAATTATCAAAAATTGACCGTGCATGCAGTGGTATGTGAAAATCCTGCAAGGGAAGCAATGGGTTTTCTTATGGGAAAACAGATTTACACCTGGGCCAAAGCGGCCAGTGGTGACGAAACCATTGACATGCCAAGGGATTATGATTATCGGTTAATGATGATTCGGGTTAAGGATTCAGATACACCAACCTATGCAGAAATCAGTAAAATGAAACTATCTTGTGACATTGACCGGTTCGTGCCGGTTAATATAACCACGCAAGATTTATTTTTTGAAAATGCTGTAAGGTATGGGATGTTATCGCAGCAGATGGAAGTAATTGGTGACGGCGCTGATACCGACATTAAAGCGCATTGCCCGTTTGCTAATAACTGGGGGGCTTCAGTTGAATGTTGGAATAGTGGTGACGTGGCTGTAATCAAACGGCCTTACAGTGGGTATTCAACTATTGGAAGAACCAGTGACGTGGCTTTAACAGCTAATCAAAGAGCGCTTGTAACCCATAGGGGTTATGAATATCATTGGTGTGAACCGTATCCATTTGGTAATTTAAAGGATGTTGAGGAGTTTTTTGACCCCACATCGTTTAAGAGTGTACGATTAATTTTAACCCAGGCACAAACGGCGGCTTGTGACAGTGGCGTTATATTGCAGCAATTACGACCCTATTAAACGTCTCATTTATGTTAACCATATAAAAGGCAGTTTTGATTATATCATTTTATGTGAGACGTTTAATGATCCCTGGTTGAAGCTGCCTTTTTATCTGATAACCAAATAAGAAAAAGGAGAAATCAACATGCCTATCAAATGTAAGTTCGACCAGATTTTCACAGAACATTATCATTATACAATGGGAGCAGGAGAGAATATCTTTTTGCCGGTAAAGGCCAGGCCAGGTGAAGTTTTAATCGTTCATTCAGTGGGCATTTATAATCCTACACAAAATGGCTTCACTCACCTTTATAAAATATTGAATCGCAAGGGCCATAATTGCCGGATTGAATATGCGGCCACAGTTGCAACCTTAACAGTCAGACGATGGAGTAGTGATGTTTATCTAATTGATGGGGATGAATGTGGAATTGCCTTGACACCATCCGCAGCCGGTGACATAGTAATTTTAACCGTTCAGGGAATGCGGTTTATTGATACCGATTATTTTAAATCAACATAGAGGTGTTACATGTTTTATGCCTGGAATTTTACACTCACTCATAATAAAAGTGAGGAAGCGAAAACAAAGCACGAATTACACTTGGAGAAAGGCACAATTATAAGGAGTGAGATTGTTTTTCCTGTTGGCTGTGCAAACCTTGTCTTTGTTCATATTAACGATGCGCTTTACCAGGCATATCCTAAAGACCCGACTTATAAGTTTATTGGTGATGGCGTAACGATAACTTGTACCGACGAATATGAAATAAAAGAGCCGCCATTCACATTACAATTTTACGGCTGGAATACCGACGAAATTTATGACCATACAATCACGGTCAGGATTCAGCTTGTGCCGGCAAAGGAAATTTTACATAAAGTCGTGGGTGAAGTAATGAGAATAACCAAATTGAAACGGCCTTAATAAAGGAGGTTATTAAAATGGCACATGGAGCGCCGGATCATGTCAGGATGCAAGACGTAAATGTTCTATCTTATGTAGATAAAACGATTAATTATATTGATAAGATAATTCTACCCTGGACGGCTTTTATACCAATAGATGTGACCGGCGTTGGCACATTCGGAAGTTTGGTATTTGGTGTTGATTATAAAAACACAGTTATCAGAATTTCTGTTGAAGGCGTGGCGTGGTTATACTTGCGGTTGAATTATTTATGGGATAATTTAAACCTGGGGGGAATTGCACCATACAGAAATTACGGGTTAACTCGCTATGATATTGCAAATGATAACTTTGGTATATGGATTGATTTTGACTGGCAGTTAGCATTTACAAAAGCACTTAAGATAGAAATTATTAATAATTCAGGTGCTAATATTACCTGCAAAACCATAATAGGTTTTTGGAAGGAAAAGGTGTAAAACTTATGGCAAAAGAAGGCGATCAAACAAAATGGGTAGGGATCAGGCCGACTGATCCATCAGAAAATATACCGGTTACAGAGTCAGCGCCGTTAACTTCAATTGAAGTTGAACCGGCAGCAGGTAGCGCTAACTTTCCGGTCACAGAGTCAGCGCCGTTAACTTCAATCGAAGTTGAACCGGTAGCAGGTAGCGCTGATTTTCCGGTAACATTAGGATTAGAAGTGCCGCATGTGATCGTTGATTCGGGGTGAGGTGGCGGCATTGAACCATCGGAGATGGTTATGACACCTTATTATCTTACGCCGACTGTAAGTGGTGTATGGTACACGTCGGTTGATCGGAGTGACCCAGGCTGGTTATTTTATACAGCGTTACAAGCGGGCGCATATACAAAAGATTGTTATATAGGAATAACGCTTGACGGCGGCGCACGCCAGGCTCTTAAATTATACCCTAGAACAACTTATATAACACCGATGTTTACATATAATGCAACAGATACGTCCGGCTTGCATTGGTATGGTTTGAGATTTAAAACATCAATAAAGATTGAATATCGTCAAGACTGGGCAAGTTGGTTGCGTGGCACTTCTTTAGTAGGATATGATTAACATTTAATTTATGGAGGTACAAAAAATGGCCAGAGAAAAGATTATGTTAACACAAGAACAGTTAAACCGATTGAAAGGACTTGAAACTGATATGACCTGGTTAACAGAGGAAATCAGACGCGCCGAATATGTTGGCCTGGACATAAGTGATCTGAAAACCCGATTTGAGAAAATGAGGTCAATTCGGTTAAGGATGATTGAAGAATATGGAAAATAAGAAACTGGAATTTGAACCGGCCCTGGAACAACCTTTAGATCAATGGATTGATGATTGCCTGAAACCAATTTTACAGACAATCGGGGAAATTAATAACCTGTTAGAAAGCGAGTTAAAAGCGATTGAGTAACGCCAAAGAGGTCACTTCGTAATGACTATTGAAACCTGGGAGCAATTCATTGATTTACTGAATCATATATATCCGCTTGCAAAGCCGTTACATAAGCCTGGCCTTGTACTTATGAAAGGCTGGGCACAATTGAACAGGCAAAGGCATACGGATATTTTACCGGTAAATATTGATAATGCAAAAAACCTGTTAATCAAAATATCCCCTTATCTTCCTGATGACTGGGCAGTGCAAACCAGATCAGGACTTGCATTTTTATCTATTTTGAATATACCCACAAGACCTAATTGGTTTACAACCCAGGCCGGTTGTCAATTATTTGATTATTATTGGTATGATAATGATTGCCATGCAGGAATAAAACCAAAGCCAAAGCCGCCCCCGATTCCAGCGCCACCATTGCCTCCACCAAAACCGGAGCCAGAGCCAGAGCCGCCGCCTTTGCCAATACCTATTCCGGTAAATGGTGAATTTCAAGTATGGATTGACATGATTACACAATTTAAAAAATCTCTACCAGCCTGGAATCTGGCAATGAAAGCAACATGTGATGTAATGATTAATGTTTTGAAATTCTTTTCAGCTTTTATAGCATGGCAAAAGAAAAAGTAAAAAGGGAAAAAAGAGAATGGCACTTAAAGATGTTACCAGTGAATTCATTAAAGTTTATGAGGATAAATTTTATAATCTTTTGAAAGTTTTTGAGAATAGAAGCGATACCTGGTATTACGAAGAGGAGGCCATTGGTTATCTGGCACTGGATGCCTTAGCCAGAAACTGGGAGCAAATACTTCCTGAATTAAATGACGCTGTAACCTTTCACTCCGTGCCGGTGGACGATGCTATTAAGAAACTTGCCAGTGCTTTAGGGATGGTATGGGATGATACAAACAAAAAGTTTACAGGTGCTACCGATACACCGCTTGAAGACCTGAAAGATAAAGTGGGATCTAATTCAAGACTTCTTACTAAATATATTAATGTTATAAAAGATGAGCTAAGGCCTGATATAAGTAGTTTACAAGGTTCTGTTGCAACCATACAAACAGATATATTGAATAATGTTAAACCCCGTATTTCTGCTCTTGAAACAACAATTGGCCTTTTAGATGATGCTACACTCAATAAACTTGTTTACATCGCAGATCACGCTGACGAGATAATCGCTTTGCTTAGTGACAATACGGATTTTGTTGTGCAGGAAGTATTGGATGTAATCGAACCTCAAATTGACCAGATGGTTTTACAAAGAACAGCACCTTTTGAAGAACGAATCACCGACCTTGAAACCATTGTTGATCAACATGAATATTTCTTTTTTGACTGGCTAATGGAAGTGCTTGCATCAATGATGGCCCCAGGGGTAGCAATGGGAGATGATCTTGAAAGTGCCATTGAACAAATTCAAGCATGGGTTACATCGGAAGTAGCCATACAAATTGATGATCTTATGGACACGCTTTCAATTAACGCTGAAGGTTATGACCTGGCTTCCGATGTGCTTTTTCAGGAAACCCTTGAATTAGTCATTAAAACCAGTTCAACTATAACCGAACTACCGGATTGGTGGGTGAGTGCATTAGCAATGAGCCTGGAAGACTATTTAACAACCGGCGGCAGCGCTCCTGGGCCAGCTGGGCCAGCGGGGCCAAGTGGTCCGCCTGGGCCTTTAGGTCCTTCAGGGCCTATCGGGCCCCCTGGTGAACCAGGGGAAGGGATTGGTTTTAACATCGAAGAGATTGATAGTCAGTTAAAAGACAGAATTGGTTTTGGATATGCTGAAAGTGATACATATCTTACAGAAACAATTCAGCGTATAATGCGAAGAGCCGTATTAGTTGGTGACTATATTGATCTTGAGGTTAAACCGATAACGGAATTTCTAACAGTTGACATGCAATCGACATTAACAGACATAGCAGAAGCATTTGAAACTCCCGAAGCACTTATAGCCTTTTTGCTTGATGTGCCGGAAGGCCAGGAAAATATTACATTTGATTTATGGCAAATCCTTATAACGCAGATTATGGAAAGGGGTTTAAAGTGAGTAAAAATATTAAGGGGGATTTAATTCAATTATTTGGAGTGGTGCTTTTGGGAGGTGGAATTACATGTGAAATTATGCAAGGGGGAGACATTTACCTGGTAGCAATAACACTCGGTGCAATAATTTTTACACTTGGCACTAAAATTAAAGGAAAATAAAATGGCAACAAATCAAACACCATCAGAAGGGTTAACCGGCAGTTTGTTCGACCGGATCAAAGGATTTTTTACCTCGATGTGGACGTCGTTCTGGGAAACGTCGCCGGATGTATTAAATCCGTTTTTCAGTGCCGGCGGCAGCATGCTTGCCGGAAAATTTGGCGATAAAGGGATTGAATATTTAACTGAATCACTGGCAAAATCAATTGACCGGCTTGAATTACCCCAGGAAGTAAAAGCCACAATTTTAAATGTTATTAAAGATGATGATCTTGGAAGTTTACTTTTAGGATATTTTATCACACTTAATTATTTCTTATCATACGTTGGTGGCCATGCAGAAGTTGCGAGTGAACAAGCGGCCCATGAATGGCGGCGACAATACAGACCAACATTGCCGGACGTTAACGCTTTGATTCTTAGCTTATACCGTGACCCTACAAGATATGAAGAAGTCAGAGACATGTTAAGGCAGCAAGGTTACAGTGACCCTAACATTGACACGTTATTTAAGGCGTCTAAAACCATTCCATCACCGGAAGAGTTTAAATCATTATTTTTGCGAGGTGAAATTGACGAGGCAACATTAAACGCCGGTTATAAAAAATATGGATTTAACGACGAAGAGATCGCACAATTAAAAACCTTATTCTATCCGATTCCGGCATACCCTGATTTAATTCGGATGGCCGTTCGTGAAGCGTTTTATCCTGATTACATAGAAGAATACGGACTTATGCAAGAGTTACCAGGAGAGTTTTTAGAGTATGCACAAAAGCAAGGATTAAGTGAAGAATGGGCCAAGCGGTTTTGGGCCTCTCACTGGGAGCTTCCATCTATTATGCAAGGTTTTGAAATGTTGCATCGAGATGTAATCGAGGCCGGTGACTTAGATAAACTATTCATGGCAGTTGATATAATGCCGTGGTGGCGTGACAAGCTGCAAGCAATTAGTTATAACCCGTTAACCCGTGTTGATGTTAGACGTGTATTTAAAATGGGAATCATTGACCGTGACCAGGTAAAAAGAACTTATCTTGACTTGGGGTATAATGAAGAAAAGGCCGAATGGTTAACCAAATTTACTGAAATGCAAAACACAGAAGCGGATCGAGACTTGACCAAAGCTGAAATCTTATCATCATACAGTAAGATGATTATCGGCCAAAACGAATGTAATGACATGCTTCTTGACCTGGGGTATAGTCAAGATGAAGTTGATATTTTAATTTCAATGAAAGAGTATAGTACATTAAAAGAAATAAAGGATCGAGAAGAGGCACGAATAAGAAAGTTTTACCTGGCCGGCGCTTATACAATGAACCAGGCCATAACTGCATTAGGTAAACTTGACCTGGTAGGTGCTGAACAGGATTCAATTATAAAATTATGGGATTCTGAAAAGCTGGCCAAACTAAAATCACCGACGAAAAAAGAACTTGACACGTTCTTTTCAAATGGAATCATTGAAGAAAAAGTTTATATCGAAGAGATGAAAAATAAAGGTTACACGGATAAATATATCGGCTGGTATTTGGAATTGATTGCAAAAACCGAATCAGAGGGGTAGAAAATGGGCGAGGATATTTCAAAATTAAAGAAGAATATAGCGAATATTAAAAAGGTATTAAAGAAAGAGGTTAAACCATTAAAGCGAACCGAACCGATTAAAAAACCTAAATTGCCATAAAGAGGTTATGACATGAAGTTTATAAAAGGACACTGGCAATTTTTATTATGTTTCATATTGTTCTTTATACTTTCAGGTTTTCTAATTACAAGCCTTTAAGTTAAAAGGTTTAACCCGACCGGAGGAAGTGACGATCCCTTTATCATATTTTCCGGTTAACCTTTTTGTTTGTGATTCGATTCGATAATCCTCCGTGATCCCACGTCGCAATTCTGAAATAATCCCTGGAAAATATGGATAAGTAAATGATCCATCGCTGTTTTGTTTCGTGCCTTTTTTAATCCCTTTACATTTAACATCGCTGCCAAAAGTATAGTGTTTCGCTCCCCTTAAAATAACACGCCTGGTCTCCCCTTCCACCTTGAGCAACCCTAATTTATCAGGATGGAGTGTTGGATTGAGATTTTTAAGACCCTTCTTATTTAATATAATACTATCCGTGTCACAGTAAAAGCAATTAGACAATCCTGCTTCATTAATTAGCTGCCACAAATAAAGCCTGGCATAATCCGTGACATGCGCAGAAATGGCTGGCATAGAGTTGGCCGATTCTTCTTCTCCTTGATCAGTGATTGTTTCACGACCAAAAAATACCTGATGGATTGAAGTTTTATGGGTCTTATAAGCAATGATTATCCGACGCATATCGGGGGCCGATTCATTCCGACCGGTATATGAAACCTTTGACGTTCGCTGGCCGAATTTTCCATATAATGAATTTAAAATAAGCTTACACAAATAAGCAAACGCCGGATTTTTATCGGCCCGAAATTCCATTCGTTTATTATAAAAATAATCCACAAAACTATTAAAGATATTTGCTTTTTTATAACAGGCAACCTTCAAAACCTTTTTAACATGACCGTGTTTAATTCCGAAAAGTAACGCCGGTGTAGTGAGAAATGTTTTGAACCGGCCGACCGGAAAAATTAGTTTTCCATCCTTCCGCATAGCATACACCGGCGCTTTTGTTTCCATTTCACATTCGGCTATATAACAATAAAGCGGCGCAGTTTTAAGAATTAACGCCGGATCAATATTTATTCCCACTTGAATAAACTTGACCGGAAAATCATTTATTTTCATTATATAAGGGTACATTGAATTGATATCGACTTTATAATAAATACCTTTCTTAGGCCTCCCGATAAAAAAGCACTCACAGCGACCACCATAATAGGCTTTACGTTCTAAGGAAAGGACCTCTTCATTAACATGAATATTAATTTGCCTTGGCATAAAGGAATGCGTGTAACAATTGAATGACACGCCTGGCAACGTATAAGGAATACTGCCAAATTTATTATCTCTTATGAAAAAATAAAGATTCCGAAACGCCTTGAAAATTATTTCAACATCACGTTTGCAATATGTTAATAAATCTTTATCATTAACCGTCTCAAAATCAACACCAAGTTTTGGAAGTCCGATTGATTGACCGATAACTTTAACCGACACGCCAAAGTAGTTTTGAATATTAACAAACTCCACTCGATGATTCTTGCGCTTGAACTTAAAGATCAATGTATGCCCTTTGCAAAAATCGCTGACACATTGCCAGTTATCTTTTTTCATGTGATCGTAAAGGCGAGCGTTACGAAAGTCAAACCAGACGTTAGCAGCCAAACACCTTGTAGAAATATGAGATTTTAACTTGCTTTGTAGCCAGGTATAAAACCGTTTTCCACTTTTAGAATGAAACCATTCGACCTTCTCAACACCGGTATGTTTATTGACAAACCAAGAACACGCAACCACTAATTTTAAGCGTTGCGTGCCTTGATCGTCAATCGTTTCCGTTTCGGTATCAAAGAATATAAAGCGTTGCGGCAAACGACTACCCTTTGCCCTTTTGATCACATGAGCCGACCGCTTGCGATTGTTACTTTGAGATTGTGACCCCATCAATAATCATCCTGGCGATTTCGATATCTATTTTATAAATATCACATAGCCTTTCGGCTTCCGCTTCTGCCTCTTCCATTGTTAGAATATCATCACTTGCAACTGTAATCCATGTTTCTTCCATTTTATTCGTGTAAAGATTAACCCCTTCAATTTTATAATTGTAATAGAATTTCTTTTTCTGTTTAAGATCCACTCTCTGAATGGTGGCTTCCGTAGGCCGGTATTTTTTAGAAATTGCACGAAGAGGGTCCCTCTTCATAGCCAGGCCGGAAAAGTCTCTAAAGTCTTTTAAGAAATCAGTTCTACGGTAGCCCATACCCTCAGATCGTAATAATTTAAGGCCAGCCGTGGCACTCATACCGGCTTTTAACATTTCAGGAATAAAGCGCCTGGACAAACCACGCATAGTTGAGAGCGCCATTACATATTTTCCTTTATATCGGTTATCATACTATCGGCCATGATCATCATCTCGTTTAATTCCTTGCAGGCCATACTAACCCGTGGCAATGCTTCTTCATACCTTGGCCCTATCTCACATAAAACCTTTGACGCAGCCAGGACATGCTCACTTGCTCGACCTAATTGACGTCTTGAATGAACCCTCATTGAATATTTTTGATTCGCTGGCATTTGATCACCTCCTGTATTATATTAAATTACCCTGGCGCCTTTGTCAATGACATACATTTGACAGTCAGGCGTCAGGGTTTTGACGCACCATTTAACCGGAGAGATAGTTAAAACGGCACATCGTCTTTATTCTTACTCTTGCTCATTCTCTTGCTTGCAGACTTCTTTCCTTTGTCACCCTGGCCCTTCTCTTTCTTGTCGTCCGGTTCACTATCGTCAAAATCGCTCCAGACTGATATATCAAATTCTCTAATTGTTTTACCCTTAACATGTGACCGCTTACCCGTGTAAGTTATCTTTACACGGCGGCCGATAAGCGCCGGCAACCTGGAGTCCAGAGCGTGACACCCGAAAAAGTAAAAGGTATCGTCGTTATCATCCGCTAACGTGTAAACCTTGGAATCATACTCTCTTGTTTGCTTTTGATCAATCAATCGACCGGTTAACTCATCACCCTTTGATTCAAAATTAAATCTTTCCGCATCTCCTGTATCTTTCCATCCCATAATAAAACCTCCTGTGTTTAAAAGGTTAACATTTAATCCACCGAAATAATAAACCGGTGGAAATCTTTGTTGAACTGAAAGGGCCTTGTTTGTAATTCATGGTTGTGCTTATTGGTTACAAGTAAAAAACCGTGCTCTTCACTTACAATCTTTGTAACATTGTAAATTGTTCTTAAGTTTGTCTCGCCTCGATATAATTTTAACACCATTGGATTACTCCTTTGTTTTCTATGGCCGTTTGACAATTGTCACACTTAAAATTTCCTCGTAATACGTTTCAGAAAAGTCAATCGTGGCGTGATCATCATATGGCCTGGAAACCGAAACATAACAAGCAGTAGGATATAATATAAGAAAATGATCATCACCTGGCTGCAAACAAATAATAACCGCATCGTCAATTTTCATTATCGGATAATCACCGATTGCTATATCCTCACACGCCATGACACCGGCCAGGCACAAAAGGATTGCTACTATTAATAATATTTTCATTTCGTTACCTCCTCTCATTGGTTATTCGGTGACCATTGTAAATTGAACATAATCTTCTTTAAATACCAAATGCTTCCATTTCTGCAAATCATTCTCCCTGAATCGCACCATTAAATTGCCTGGAGAATCAAACACTAGCCGGTCAGCTTCATTTATAACAGTTGCTTTTCCGTTTTCCATCCAGTATTTAAACACCATAACTTAAACCCCCTTACCGGTTAAAATCTTAACAGCGCTTGTTAAATTGTTTAAACTCGTTTCGGTCTCCAAAAGTCTATACTGTAATTCTGATATTTCTTTGATTGCCTTGTATAGATCATCTTTCATAACTGCAATCTTTCTATCCACTATAACATCAATACCTAACATATCTTTAATAGCCATTAATCAATCACCCCCTTTGAACGCAGCATTACCTCTCGCATTTCTGCATAACGAATTTTTGCAAACCGCTTGTTTACTTCTCGCTGACACTTGTAAGAACAGTACTTTTTAAAGCGCTCGCTTTTAAAAGGCAGCCCACATTCAACACAAGTCAGATGTAAAAAATACTTCTTTTCTTTACGAACCTTTTTTGGCTTCACCATACATCACACCCTTTCGGCGCCAGTAG
>Ga0307928_10003222_pt1 | contig 12451 bp, 3 predicted proteins | sample AceLakmetagen232_FD_201815 | JGI IMG/M metagenome (GOLD analysis project Ga0307928, IMG submission 201815) | Saline water microbial communities from Ace Lake, Antarctica - #232 | ecosystem: Environmental > Aquatic > Non-marine Saline and Alkaline > Saline | place: Antarctica: Ace Lake... | reverse complement strand
CGCTGGTACTAATGATGCTGGTAGTTCTACAGAACTAGTTATGGTTCTCGAGCAAAGTCTTCCTAATTCAAGAACATATAAAGTAATAGCTCCTACAAGATCAGGCTTTGGATCAACTACAGTAATTACTAGAGATGAATTATTTGGTGATCTTAATGAAATGGATGCGCCAATTGATGTTGTTAAAAGCGCAATAGAACTCAGAGAAAATGAGATCGACCGTAGAAGAAATCAACTAGCAGCTGATAAAGCGAACTTTAATGATGCTACTATTGAAGTCGGTAGAGAAGATGAACTTAGCGATCTTAGTAAGCAAAAAGAACGACTAGAATCACTTAAAGCTGCGGTGCCTGAAGATGATAGAACTAATCTAAGAAAACGTAGACTAGCCAGACAAGAAAATAGAGTCAAGAATGCTCAAAATGAATATGATACTGCTATTCGTAAGAACTTAAATCCAGATACTGATGCTGGACTACAGGACGAATATAGAAAAGTAGTTGAAGCTGAGGAACAAGCTAAGGAAAGTGATGAAAGTGATGATCGTGAGTTTTCGCGTTCACAACAAAAGCTAGCTATAGCTAATGCTGAGCTTAATGCTCAAAGAAACATAACAGTAGAAGACAGAGACTTCTCAGACGAAGAGCAAGAGTCATTTAATACTAGAACTAGTCAAGCTACTAATCTTGATAGTAGAGCAACAGAGCTCAGAGAAGATAGTGAACAAGTTGAAATACTTAGACAAGAATATAATGCGACTCAGGCCGCCGTTAAGAAACGAGACGATGATATAAGAGCTAGAACTACTAAACAAAATGCAGTGATTGTTTCTGATGTACAAAAAGCAAGAGCGGATAAGCAAAAGCAAGCTGAGGTAGATGCTGCCCAGAGAGCAAAAGAAATAGCCGATGTTAAGGCTGAAGCTGATGAAAAGATGAAACAGTGGAAGATTAAGATGGGGGCAATTAAAGATCCTAATGCTCCTAAGGCTAAGAAAAAACTTACATATGAGGTTTCTCAACAAGTATATAATGCTTTTATAGTAAATACTCAGCCAACAGGTCAAGCTATTACTGCTTCGGCTCTTAGCCACAAAGCTAGAACTGGGGACATATATGGTATTAAGCTGGGTGATAGAGTAGCAGTAGATATTGGTAACTTATCTAATGGTCAAAGTGTAGGATATATACTTAATCCGTTTGAAGGTAAGATTATATCTAAGGGAGCTAGCGGAACTTCTTTTACTATCCAAGACTCTCGTGGGAAAAAGATTACATATGCTCACGTAGAATCTTCCTATGTATCAAGTCTGCGAGAAGGTAACCGAATTGGAAAAGCTGAAAGAATCTCTTATCAGGCAAGCGAGGCTCATATCCATATTCAAACTAGTGATTATTCGGCTAAGCAACTTGAAAGAAATATATGGAACAGTGGGACTACACAAGGGTATAGAAATACAATTGCAACAGATGACGCGAAGCTATTATATTATGAAGAGAAAGATCCTGATGAAACTTGGCTTGGCAGACTTAAAACTTATGTTTCCCCAGTTAAAGTATTTGGAAGAGATTACTAAAGTATTATACTATACTAAATTAGCAGGAGAAACTGCAATAACCAATCCTTAAGGAGGAATTTTATGGCATCACCAGAAAAGATCAACGAGTGGAAAGAAAAGTACGGAAGTATTTATAAGACAACAATTGGTGGAAATGAATACATCTTTCGCACAATGGATAGAACTACTTATCTAGAGATTCTAGCTAAACAAACTATCTTAGAGAACTTTGATAATGATCTAGAAGTCTTTAAAGCCTGTGTCTTAAATAGCTATCAAGAAGCCGATTTAACAACTAAAGCTGGCATTGTTTCTGTGATTTCTGAAAAGATAATGATTGCTTCAGGTTTTGAACTTACTGAAACCGAAGAATTATAAAACTACCTTCCACGAGTAGTTTCAGCAGGGGGCAGAGGCAACAGTCTCTGTCCCTTTTTCGTTAGGAGTCTCAATGACAAAGAATACAAAGCTTTACAAGACATACTTCACAAAGCACGAGAAGAAAATAGACATATACTATAGAGATCTCACTGTCTTAGAGCTTTCCTTCTTTTCTAATATTAATAATGATTTTATTAGAAACGAAATGGCAGGAAAAGTTGCAATTGTTAATATGGATCCCGCAGATGTTCCTTATCCTACTATAGAACGAATTGGTGAGGAAGCATATCTTAATTCTACTAAAGAAATCAATGACGAACAGTTATTAGAGATATGTGTCAGTGAATTTAGAGACACGGTTCCAACTGACTATACGTTAATGTGCATTCTTCGCATTAATCAGGCCTTTCCTACTCAGCCAATTTTAGAACTGATGAATTTAACTAATAAGGATCTTATTGAGCTCGTTGTCCTTGCAGAGATCTCTCTTGGTAAGCCTCTTTTTAACTTTAAAAATGGTATTACTAAAAAAGGTATGAATCTCATTGATCCACATTCTCTTCCAGACGATGGAAAAAGTCTTCAAGAGCAAATGAATGAACTTAATCAACATATAAGCTAATATGGCATACTACAATCCAGACCAACAAGAGGGTTATTATAATCCATATGCATCGTCCAATGCTAGTACTGGGACAGGTGCACTAGGAGAAACCATTAAGAACATGGCTATTCTTGGTGGTCTTAATATAATTGGTAACGCTCTTACGCACAAAATGAGTGGTGGTGCTAAGAATATTATGCGCAAGATGGCCCAGAAACAATCTGGGCTTGGCAAACTAGCTAGAGGTGCTCAGAGAGTCACTGACAGCGTCTCTACGTTCAAATCTAACGTTAAACAAACCCTAAGTGGTACAAAGTTTGGGAAGGCATACAATGCCCGTAAGGAGCTCCTAAAGCCTCTTAAGGGAAAAGAAGGATATGCTGCTACCAGTTTCGCATCTGCTTTTAAAAATAAGACCACATTTGCTGCATCTGCAGCAGGAGTTTGGAAGAAGAATGTTCTTCAGGGCATGGCTGTTGCCTATACAGTTGATTCAATGCTGGGCTTTACAGCAGATATGGGCCTTAAAAAGAAGGCCATTTATGATATTCCTGGCCAAGTTGGTAATTTTGGAAAATGGCTAGCAGTAGATTCTGTAGCTGGAATGGCTATGGGTGGTGCTCTCCGCGCCTTACCTGCTATGGGCGCAGTAGGAATGAAGGCTGCTGGTAAAGCTTTTGGTGGTTCATTTGGTAAGAGTGTTGCTAAAGCAGGAGCTGCCGTCTCAGGAAGTCTTCCTTCTGATGGTCGCTACGCTAATTACTTTAAACAAGATGTCGCTGACGCTATAGGTAGAAGTAATCATCAAAAAAAGTTTGCTACTGATATAGTATCAAAGGGATTACATTTTGCTCAGACAGTTAGAGACTCTTCTAAGGCAGTAGCCTCATCTTTATATACAGTACCAAAGGCAGCTACTGATAGTTGGAATCAAACAGGTAGTTGGAGAACAGCCAAGAAAACGGCTACAAATGTACTAGAAACTGCTTTTAAGCAAGTTAAAGAAATAGCACAAAAACCACGTAGATTACCTAGTTCTTCACATGTTGATACAACTGGACTCCGCGCTATGGAGTTCCTAGATACATTATCTCAGTCTAAAATAAGTGCATCAGAAGCTAACCTAGCTAATACTGGTCTCTCTAAAATGTTTATTCCAGAGTTTAAAAGATTAGCTAGTCAGAAAAGTCTTCTCCAAAAAGTTTTTACCTTCTTAGAACCGATTAAAAATAGAGACATAGCTTCAGAGAGCTGGATTAATAGAGTAGCTCCAGGACTACAAAGTAGATTTGGTAAAGATAAAGCTGACATGTTAATGTCTAATGTTCTTAACATGAAGTCTGGAGATAATCTTTATAGAGACTGGAGAGGTGGAAAGAATAAAGGAGCAGGCGTAGACCTTGGTGCTTTTGATCCTATCCATGTGATGAGAAGAGCTGCTTCGTTCATAGCAAATCATAAGTTTGGTATTCCTTTCACTAATAGTAATGGTATGTCTCTTGCTGAGTTAACGGGCACTACACGTTATTTATCTAAGAGTCCTGACTTTGAATTCTTTAATGAGCGCCCTCAATTCCAGTTCCGCAATGGATCTATTGGTGATATATCTCACGCAAAAGCTGGTGAACCTACCATGTTCATGTATATGAACGGTAAGTACGCTTCCTTTGATAATGAAGGTATTCATGTTGCTGATTCAAAGAGGAAGTTATATTATTCTCCTCGCACGTCTAAAGATAAGAGCTTTGAACTTAAGACTATAGCTGTTAATAGACTAAAAGATTCCGTATCAGGTAACCCAGAGAAAGCCGCTGAAAGATTTAGCGCTGTACGAGATAAGGTAGATCACTATCAAACTTTTGATAGTAAGTGGGCAAACTTTTTAGATAGACGAGGAATAGGCTGGCCTAGTAAAATACAAGAATTAGCTGGAGCACTAAACTCTAAGCTAAATGGAAATAAACATTATTCTAGATTAACTAATTCTCTATTTGGCAATGACAAGCTAGAGTTTGAATTAGCACATAGCATACCGCTACTAGATAATACTTTGGCTTCTACTACTCAAGTATTAAGTAAGGTTTCTCGAGATCCTGCCGCCGTAGCGCACATGGCAAATTTTGTTCAGGACAAATTTTCTAGGGATTTACTTGGTAAACTTAATTCTGGACGTCCCGTAGTTGATTTAGTAGAAGAAGCATTAGTAGGTGACGCAGCGCACTATGCTAATAGATCTGGTTTTCAAAGAGCATTACAAGAAGCAAAAGCTTATCCAAAAGAATCATTAAAACATAACTCTGTCGCTAGAATGGGCTCTTTGTCTGAGATGAAGTCAGAGGATATCTTACGAACACATTATATAGACGACATATTTAATAAATCTTTTGAAACTCATATCGGTAAAGGAAATGCCCACCCTCTTCTAGCGGCTATTCCAGGACTAGAAGCGGCAGGCAAACTAACGACACAAGAAGCTAAAGATCTATCACTACATGCTAAGCTATCTGTCTTCAGACAACTAGATGGTATGAGTGGAGCTATAGTTAATGCTCCTGAGTCAGCCACTAGTGTTCTTAATAAAGTTAGACAAAGAGCTAAAACAAATCAATGGGAAGTCACTAATGAAATTACTGACTTTGTTCAGAGCCACGGTATTAAAGATAGTAAGATTGGATATGAACAGCAAAGAATACTTAATCAACATCTATTAAAGGCTGGTTTTACCTCTGCTGATCTGTCAGTTGGAACTTCTCCTTATTTCTCAGCTCCTCAAGGTCTTGCTCAGATCGGTGATTTATTAGCTCGGAGTATGGATTCTACTACGGATCTGATGGCGGAAGTTCTTCCTTTTAAGAAAAGATTTGCTAAGCATCATGGTATATTAGGTGGAGCTAGATTTGTTGGTGGTATCATGGCCACTACTGGTCTAGCCTTTGGTGCTTATAAGGTAGCAGATACAGTAGTAGCAGCTAATCCTTTATTTGATAATACTGCTCTAGACGACGGCGTTACTGGATTTGGCGCTGATCAAATAGCCAGAGGTAGAATGGCTATGGCTAAGGCTGGTGATCTATTTGGGGTCACTGATGTAATGAAGTATATGCATGGCCTTGCTCCTGGTTCTGAAACTACATTACCAGGTATGGTCGCTGGTGGTGTAATAGGAGCTGTGACTGGTGGAGGTATTGGCCACATAGCTAAGGGTCTAGTCGTTGGAGCTATAGCAAATAGGATGGCGTCCCCATATCTTCCAGATATGACTAAGACACACGAAGAGCTTACAGAAATTTACTCTGGTCGCGCTCAAGTTCCTATTATGAAATCTCCTACATGGCTACTTGGTGGTACTCCATGGCAAGGATCCAAAGTAGAAGGCTGGTCTCCAAACTGGTACGTTAGAGCTAAGTCTAGATATAAAGAGACCAATACAATGTATGGCTCTGCTTTTAGAAAGCTAATACATGAGCCACTTCCTCTAGTTGGAATGAATATTGGTGATGTACTTGATCCATATTATATGGAGAGAAAGCATTTCTTCAGTAGACCAGCTCCTTTAACTGGTGGGGCATTTGATGAAGTTCCAATTATTGGTAAGCCTTTATCCGCCACAATAGGTAGAATAGTTAAGCCACAAAAAACAATGCATCAAGAATTCTTAACTTCTGATCTAATTAAAGCTGGAGAAAGAGGAGATCCTTATCCGTTTGCTATACGACCACCGACTGTTGGTGAAGGTCAGTTTGCAATGCAAACTAATACTATGTCCAGTCGTAGCTCATCTGCTATAGCTAATGATGGTGGAACTGTTAGTATTCAACCTAATAAAAGATGGACTGAGACTGCATCTGAGGATTTCTTATATGATGTTTCTCACTTTGCTGGATTAAAAGGTTTCGTTGGTGGAACAATATCAGATAGAATATTTGATGGTGAAAAAGTAAGACCCACACTAGAGTCTGCTGGTAGAATAGCTTCTATGAGTAGAAGTTATCATGATATGAATCTTGGTGGTATGGGTGTTATTACAGAGCCTATTAGAAGACTAATAGATAAACCAGAGTATAAACAATACGGGGTTAATCCTATTCCTAATTTAATGCCTAACTGGTTACCTTCTAATTTCTTAACTGGTGATCCTTATACTAAAATTCTACGAGGAGAGCTAAGGCTTCCTGGTAAGGCCTATGCCACAACTCATACAAGCCTTACAAGATCGATGCCTGCTCGTGCCTCCATGGTAGGTGGACGATTAGAGGATATTACTTCGTATTTTTCTGGTAATTTGTCACCAATGCTTAAGGAAACTTATGATATTGTTAACAAAGGTACCGAGATGCATGAGCAGATACAAGATACTTTAGCTGCTGAAGGATTATTAATCCAAGCTGAAGCCTTAGTATTTGATGTTAAGAATAATATCACTGGTCACGTAGATGCTATTATAAGGGGTGGTAAAGGCGGCGGCGGACGTAAGGCTCTTGAAATTAAGTCAATTAATGATAAAGGATTTAAGAAACTTGATGGTCCTAAGTATCAGCACGTTGGACAGCTTAACTTCTACCTAAAAGAACTAAAGATGAATCAGGGTCAGATTCTATATGTAAATAGACAAAACCCTCTTGAAACTAAATTATATGATATCAGATACAGTCAGAGTAGATGGGAAAAAGACTTTCAAAAGCTACGTAAATCAAGAGAAGCGGCTCAGTCTATGCTCGAATCAGGAGTAGAAGATGACTTTGGTTATAGTTATTCATGGATTGATAGACTTAGTATCTTAGCTGATGTAGCCCCATCTAGTAAAGAGTTTAAAGAAGTTAAGTCCTTAGTTGAAAAACAAATTAAGTTTGGTGTTCTAACTGATAATGAAGTTAAACGATATAAATATGCTCTTAAAAATAGACAAGCTAGGATAAGAAAATACGAACTATACCCTGATAGATTCAGAGGAAAAGTACTCTCTCCTGATACTGAAGTTAATATACAATCTATCAATGAGGATATTAAAGCTGGTGCTGATTATAGTGTTACAGAAAGAGCAGTGGGTGCAATGTGGGAACACTTTACTAATACAAATAGTTTACTTACTAATAAGCTATTTGCTTTTAAAGATCCTATGGAGCATTATAAAATGACTCGTATGTATGGTAAAGAATACAAACCATGGGACGAGCCAATTAGATCATTTATGGAACCTTATTCTAGAGGCCTAGCTTCTAAGACTGATCCTCTTGGCGGTGCACTATCTTATGGTACTGGTGGGTTTGTTCTAGGTGGAGGTAGTCCTGTCGCGTCTCTCGCAGGTGCAGGCTTTGGTGCCGCCTATGGTATGCTTCATGGTATGTATAGATTTGCTACTAATTCTACTTATGTTCCTGATAGTATTCAAGAAAAACGAGACATCGTATCATATTTTGATGCTGCTAAATATGCTAAGAGTGATATGTTATCTCAATTAACTGCAGGCTCTGTTCAACAAAAGTTTATAGCGAGTAAAGCAGCTACACTTACCTCAGTTAATGAGGGAGGCGGTGACGTAGGAAATTTATTTAGAGCTACCCCATATACTGAAAAACCATACATAGAAAGTTTCCTTAATACTAGAAATTCTAAAGAAAGAAGCGACATATTAAAATATATTCCTGAAGATCTTGGTAGAGCTCTTACTGCTCAGTGGCATATTAATGATGAGCGCGACGGGACATCTAGTTTTGTGGAGCGCACTAGTGCTGATATAGCCGCTGGTGCAAAGCGCCCAGCATTCAATAAGAGCGTACTTGATCCAGGAGTACAGTTAGAAGACGTACAATTAAAAACTATCGAGTCTCGTGGCATGGATGCTCATGAATTTGGTCTTGGTTGGAACGAACAAATGCTAAGAATGCAACAAACTAGAAATCAAGTGACGGAAGTTAAGCGTGGAGAAATGGCACAGGTTGCTCCAGAGAATCCTAATCTTAACTCAGGACATATAAGAGGAGTAATTAATAACCTTTGTAGGAAGAGTGGAGTTTATTCTAAAGCAATGGTTTATATTCATAATAATTCAACTAGTCTAAATACTATTAATTTAACTGTTCGAACAAACAAATCAAGAGTTATTATTAATTCAATAAGAAATAGAAATAGGTATATGTAATGGCTGCATATTATAATCCTTTTGACAAGAATGAAGTAGAAAAAACTGATTGGGCCCTAGGTGCAACTTTCCGTTTAGGTGCCCTAGCTGGTGTAGCTTATAGTGCCTATAGAATTAAGGGACCAGCTGGTAAATTAGTCTCATCATTTGTAGATGAATATAAGAATCGCATCATTGCCAAAGAGATGTATAAGCAAATCGACAAACAAGAACTAGCTCTCGGTAATAATATTGCTTTGCATCCTTCTGAAAAAGGAAAACAAATTAGTGACGAAGTTGATAGAGCCGTTGATGAATTAATGAAAGCTAAACCAAGCAGTGAAGCAATGGCTAAAAATGCTACCTTTGCTAAAGCTGTTGTTAAAAGAGAAAATAATGTAGTAGATAGAGTATTCAGTGAGATCCGTCAATCTACTATTGGAAGAATTGCTAAAGGCGAATCCGCTGCTCCCGTACGTGGCTCGTCAGGTGCCAAGGCATACCCAATGACTATACGATTAGGAGCTACAGATAAAGCACAAAACGCTCTATTATTTAAGTTAAGAAGAGAAACATTATATGGTTATTTTGGTAGGAACGCTGCTATGCAAGAAACTGATGTTTCAATATTACATTCAATTAAATCTACTAAGGCTGATGGCCTACGCATGAATGATTTACATGAATATTATATGGAGAACGCCCCTGACTATGCAAACGAATATGATAATAAGCTTAGAAAAGTAGAGAAGAATGTTAAAATGGCTGGCAAAGCGCATGATGCCAATGTTGCTACTGGCGCTTTTAGTGGCCGTGAAGTAGACGCTTATATGTATGGTGGTCCTAACTTTAAGGGAGAAGCTGAATCTATTGCTGAGCATAAATTATATACCCAAGCTATGGGAAATGCTTATAAAAGCCATGAGATGAAATCAATTAATGTATTTGAGTTCTTGGCAAAAGAGGGTAATACTATTACTTCTGGTTCTCTTAATAAGACTTCCTATATTTCTCCTGATAAGAAGATGGCTTTGTTAGGACAGTTTGATTATACTAATCAGCTTAAAAAGATATCTGATAAACTGCAACAACTTCAAGGTGAGAGAGGCAGAGATACACAAGTTAAGTCTACTCAATTTGAAATTGTACAAAAAGGTGCTACTAATGATCCTAAGTTCTATGGTAGAATGACCCTCGTGCATCAAAGTAAAGGAACATATCAAGTAGAATTTCCAGTAGCTCAACATGGAAGGGTACCTGGCGCTGATCCAACAACATCAGAAATACTAGATGGGTTTCATTTAAAACCAACGTATGATGCTATCAGAGCAGCAAGTAGAAAGTCTGTTGTTGGAGTTGATCTTAAGGTTAATACTCATCTTGAAAGTAAGACTAATCAAATAATGAGAGCAGTTCTCAGTGCTCTTGATAGTGATCTAATGGAGGGAACATTCTCTACTAATCCTGATAAAGCAGCTAGAAGATTACAGAGCTATGTATCTAACCTATTAGATAACGGAACTCGCCTTAGTGGTACTCCAAGAGATTATCTTAATATGGGTCAACTAATTCTTGATTCACAAGCTAGTCAAAATCATTTACTAAGACTAGAGAATAGTTATGAATCACTTAAGAATCTAATTGGATTACGTTCAGCTATTAAAGATAATAAAGGCGTAATTAATATTAAGGTTGACTTAGAAACTGTTTCAAGTAGCTTTGTTGGTCCAGAGCATATGGCTAGGGACGAATTTACACAGTTAACTAAAATTGGTGTATTATCATCTAGTTACGATAAGAATGGTGTCTCTAGAACTATAGGTGGCGAAGAGTTTATTTCTGATCATGGTTATTATCAGATGAAAAGAGCTGGGTTTAATTCGGAGAATACTGTATGGCTTAAGAATGAGGTTGGTGAACGAGCGAGAAACATGAGCGATCCTAATCAAATTGGTGAAGCTTGGGGAGATCAACTTAAAGGACAAGCAGCAGATTATAGAAGAACTCGTGGAGCACCTAAGTTTAAAAATAATAGAGAAATAGCAGAGCATGCAATTGAAGCAATAGTTAGACAGATTGAAGCCGCTCCTGAAGGTACGGCTATATATCTTACTACTAAAAATGGTAGTCAGTTTGATTTACCTTTATTACAGAAGTGGGCTCCTCAAGGATGGGCTAAACTTAAGAAATATGCCCAGTTCATAGATACTCACAGTGTAGCTTACTTTCAAAAGATGGGTCATGGTGGTGATGAGTCTCTTGCTCTTAATAAAATTATTATGCAAAACATGAGATCCCACAAAGGCGCGACCGATGCTGTATATGATATCGATAGAGCTGGAAATCTTGAGAAAGCTTTACGTCAGTATATGAGAAAAGGTAATATCATAGTAGGTGAAGATACTATGAAAGACTTTAAGGGGCGTGGTTATTTTTCTAGGGCTCACTCATCTCCAGTTGCAGATAACTTATTTAGTGAACTAATGCTTGGCTTCCAATTGAATGATATTGAATCAGGTAAATTATCTCTTGATCATCTTAGTGATCTGGAAAGATATATAATGGAGAGCAAACGCATAATTGGAGTAAATGAAAGTATTGCTGAATCTAGAGCACTTGAAAATCATTATTCTGTACATGGTCAGATTGTATCTGCTGGTATGTTAACTCACAGTCAGATGGCAAAGCACGCTGTGTCTGTTTGGAGCCCTAATAAAATATTTCCCTTCGCTGATAATAACTGGGCAAAGCAACATGATCAACTATTAGCAGGAGCAAAGGCAAGACCATCTTCTAAGCATATGGCATCTATGGCTGGTAAAACAGATCTTCAACAAGCAGCCCTACATAGAAAATACTTCACCGCAGCATTTATTGGAGAAGGTGAAAAAAATATTTCTGGTCCAAGGCTGATGGCTGATACATTTCAAAATGAATTTACTCGCACTATTAAAGCAGATGCAGTATTGCTACCTCATTCTTTCCGAGGAGCTGAAGGATTCGTTGGTATATCTGATGCTGTTCTAGATCGTCACGAATTTCACATAGAGAAGAATATAGATATTACTGCCGCGACTTGGGCATCAGGTGACGTTCATCTTAATAAAGGTATACTTGAGCTTGAGACTAGAATAAGACATCTAGCTAAAGAATATGCAAGAGTTGGAACTGGTGGAAAGACAACTGCTCAGCATTGGGAAGCAGCTGTTAGAGACGTTACCTCTGAAATGGAAGGCGCAACTATACCAAGAGGCTCTACTGTTTTAGGAAGAGGAGATCGATCCGCTAGTACCGTGAGCACAGAATATGATGGAGTAATTAGAAATGTTACTATCAGTCATACTATGGGTGATGACATCAAGATGCATGCTAACCTATTAATGACTGCTAGTGGTGCTGACGTTAGAAAGTCAACTGTAGTATATAGATCAGCTCTTACTAAAGGTACTATGCATGGTGATAAATGGTTATCTCTGGGTATGGTTATGGGTGGAGCTGAGCAGGTTGCTTCTGCTGACTTTATAGAAAAAGGATATGCTGGTGCTCAAAAGACAGCCATAGTAGAAAAAATATTTGAACGTTTACTAGATCAAAAAGAGAATGGTACTAATAATCAAAAAGCTCGAGCAACTAAACTTATTGATCAAATATCTGCTGGACTTAACTCACACTATGATGAAAAAGAAGGACAGATAATACATAATTCTAATGCCAAATCAAAGTTTAAATATATAACTGATCCTACTGAAGCTAGAGTAGCAGAGAAGTATCTTGGTAATATCGATCTTAA
>Ga0307928_10003221_pt1 | contig 12453 bp, 18 predicted proteins | sample AceLakmetagen232_FD_201815 | JGI IMG/M metagenome (GOLD analysis project Ga0307928, IMG submission 201815) | Saline water microbial communities from Ace Lake, Antarctica - #232 | ecosystem: Environmental > Aquatic > Non-marine Saline and Alkaline > Saline | place: Antarctica: Ace Lake... | reverse complement strand
ATATACTAAATCTAAACTTAAACTGAAACGTATACCTGTGTTTCTTGAATTTGATAAGGAAATGCAGAGACCGTTACGACATATCAGGTGTACAAGGCATCATGGAATACCAATTTTAAAAGAGGAAACTAAATGAAAAAATTCATCTTAACTGTGCTGATGATATCAGTACTGGCAATATCTACTTTAACTGCAAATGAATACCCTGAAATAGTAAGGGTGGAATTTATAAGAAATTGCATTAAAGGAGATACTACATATTCTGTATGTCTATGTTCTCTTAAAGAAATTCAGAACACATGGTCACTGAAAGAATACAATGCTCTGGGAGTTCGTATACGATATGATCTCCTTACGAGTTGGGATAAAAAGGAACTTAGACGTATATCGAAAATATGCTCTTCCCAATAATAAAAAAATAATTTTAAAAAGGAGATTAAATGAAAAAGATAATTTTAATTATGCTGGCAGTACTGATGCTGGCAGTATGTACGTTAACAGCCGATGATTATCCGCAGTCGGTACAGGTTTCGTTTATGGACGGATGTACAGGTGCGGGATCAGTGTATTCGAACTGTGTATGTATGCTTCAGGAAATGCAGGATACCTATACTTTAAAAGAGTTCTATGCATTGGAAAAAAGAATGGAATTAAAAATACTTACAGATGAAGACGCCGCAAATCTTGTACGCATAGCACAGCTGTGCGTTGATAAATAAAATTCTGAGATAGTTTATTTCCGGAGAAAAATTGATGAGTAGACAAAAATGCAGGAAGATAGAGGAGCATCTAGGCGATCTGGTATGTGAGCTAAAATACCAAAAAAGTCTGCGGGGGACGGATCAGTATGATGAGTTCCGTATAGAAGAGCTCGGAAAAGAGATAGAGGAGTGCCGAGAAGGTATTCAGGGTGTTATAGACAATGTTTTGGAAAACAGAGAGGATTAGAGGAGATTCTGATGAAAATTGTAGTATATATATCCGGTTTTTATATAAGGGACGCCCAGCGGTTTAACGGGAGAGAAGATGAGAGCGATATCCATTCCAGCGATGACTGGGCAGATGTGGACGGAGATACCATTATTGGAACTTTTACTGTATCGGGTGTGGATGCTATATCTGATAAGCTGAAAGAACTCGGTGTCTTGTACCCTATTCATACACTGAATGTGCTGAAAATAATTTAATGAGGTTAGGATGCGCGAAGATCTTGAACTTAGGGGTTATGCTAAAAAATTAGGGTTTAAAGAGGTATACGACCGTAAAGATGATAGGGAATCTGAAATACCTGAAAACCCAATGTCCTTTAAAAAGGGTAAAAGAATAGTGTGGTGGAACACATGGACAGACTATGACCGGGTATTCGCCGGAAATAGAAATAACTGTATTATTACGTATTGGCTTGCGGCAGATAAAATAGATGGCTATCTTAAAAACAGCCGGGGTTATAAAAAATTAAAAGAAGCATTGAAATGTGAGGCATAAAAATGAACGAGGAAAAATACATCGAAGAAATTGAAAGATTACTGTGTGAAAGATTCGGCATAAGTATTAATGATACAAACGTTGATTTTATTGAAAGATGTCGAATTGGAGGAGAAACTCCGGATGAATGTGTATATTCTATAGGAATAAAATATGATCTGGTACAGTTTGGGGGAGGCTAGCTCTGTCTGAATGTAAAAGTTGTAACATAGTATATATAAACGGGGTTTGAATGCCATGAACAGGACTGCCCTGACGCTTGGAAAGACGAACGCAGAGAGTATGCGAACTGTGGTTCTGAATTTAACCCGGAAAGCAGTATGCAGCGGTTTTGCTGTGAGGACTGTTATAATATGTATACATTTTAAGAGGTAAACATGAAATATTTTAAAGAACTTACATCTATTCTGCATCAGGTGGAAGAGGATGCTGAAACAGTATGGGGTGTGGGTACTGACCAGTATGGACTGATTATGCCGAGGCATAATCAACTTATAAGTGATACTTTTGATAAAAGATCGGCGAAGTATCTGGAGAGTGAGAGGATCTATGAACCGGAACAGGTAGGTATCTATGATATGCACAAGGGTGCACGAATGGATAGGGTACCGTTTGTTCTTACGGTTAGATATTTTAGGCAGCAGAGTAATGAAAAACTACGCCATCTGCTTAATCCGGAACAGTTAAATGATAAACGGTTCAGGATCAAGCACAGGCTAATTAATAATGACGGCCGAAGCAAACGGAGACTGCATGACGCTCTGTGTCATATTTTTAATATGGAACATACATATGATTTTGAGATGGAATCGGGGTATACCATATGTAACAATAGATTGACTATAATAAAGATGTTCGATAACGGAGGAACAGTTATTGAATATCCTGAGAAGGAGTATAATGAGTTTAAAAAAGTATGGGCCGCAATCGAAAGCGGAGACTATGAAGCCGATTGACCTGGCGGGTATGCTGTATGGTACGGAAGATATGCTGAGTAGAGCTGCCCGAATACCGGTGCTTAGAAGAACATATGAAGTTAGAATATACCGCAGGGGGATAGATAAGACCAATGGAAGGTATATAACTGTAGCCGGATTTAAAAAAGGGGAAAAACTAAAATATGTTACGCAATGTTTTTACGGTATTAAAGAGCAGAAAATTTACCCCTATGTTGAACTTTGGCAAAATGGTATGCGACTTTTATAAATCCGGAGAAATATTATGAAAGAATTTTGGAAAAGATTTGCCGTTGATATAATAACTCTGCTGATACTTATTGCAATAGGGTTAATGCTACTTTATGGATTAAAGGGATAGCTATTCCTATAGGAGGATATATATGAAAGTATTTACATGGTTCACAGTGTATATATTGATACTGAGTTGCGCTGTGTATGCCAATACCGCAGTGCACGTTTTACCGAAACTTTTACTGGAAAAAAAGATCGCACAGATCGTTAAATTTGAAAAAAAAGTAGTAAAAAAACTTAAAGTTGTTCCGAAACACTGCATTAAAAATATACCTGAAGTTACTATTGAAAAGCTGATCATAAAGCACTCGAACAGGTACGGTATAGATGCTAGAGTAATAAGAGCTATAGCCTGGCATGAGAGCCGGTTAAATAAAAAAGCACTGTCTATACAGGGTGCAATAGGAATAATGCAGCTTATGCCTGATACAGCTAAAGCTTTAGGCGTAATAGATCCGTGGTGCCCGGATCAGAATGTTCGAGGAGGTGTAAAATATTTCAAACATCTTCTAAAACAATTCGGAGATCTTAAATTAGCGCTAGCGGCTTATAATGCAGGACCGGCTGCAGTAAACAATTATAACGGTATACCACCCTATAAAGAAACACAACGTTATGTAAAAAGTATTATGAAAGAACTTGCAAAAAAGGGGTATAATGGATACAATACCAATTGAAATTATAGTTCTGGCACTTATAGTGTCAGGAGGAATATTATGGGTTATAAGTCGAAAGAAAAATTAAACACGGAAGTTATGGAGATAGAGGATGTTATAAAGTGGATGCACCTAGCTTTCACAAAAGATGTATTTCACTTTATGCGTCCGCTACTTCCAGTACTTGAACCGGAAGTGTATACAGTTCCTATTCCTCCTTCCGGATATACCTGGATTAAAAAAGAGGAAAAAAGTATTCTGGACGGAACACGTCAGAAATTTTATACATGTGAAGAGGAAATGCCTCCGGAACATGTGAAGATCATGACAATAAAAGAACAGTTGATGTGGGAATGGCGATACAAAGCACTTCTTCGTAAACAGCGTAGATTATCGTTCTGGATCAGTTTCACAGGTCTTTCTATAACAAAACTGTCGAATATTGCAATAGAATTAGGGGTAAAATTCGGACGTGAGATACAATCTGTTAAGGCATACAGAGATCGTTATGCTGTTAGTACCCCTAAATCAACGGTTAAAATAAAAATTGCAGGGGAAGGTTCATTCCAGCTACATTGGCTGGATATAATAAATGCTTTAACAGAATGCACAGCTGAAATTGAAAAAGGTACAGTGTTGAATTATTATGAAGCGGTACTTAGTGTAGCCCGCGGCAGAAGTATGTACGTTGTGGAAGCTTTAAATGAAAATCACGCTGAACTTTTACTATGTGTCAAATTGAAGCGTACAGTAAATATTATGTCAATGCATATTTTTTCAAAATATCCTTTCGACAGAATAAACAGACGCAGAGATCATTTCATTACACATAAGCTATTTACCGAATATAAATTGTCACGGGAAGGGTTCATCAGAGCAGAGAAGGAGCTTAAAAATGCGAAAAAAAATAGTTTCATGGGTACTTACAGCCTTACTAAAAGAGCTGCTGTCGGAAAACAGCCATACGGAAGAAATACAGCAAAGCCAAAACAGAATAAAGCAGATAATGCAACAGATAAAAATAGAAGATCCAATGCTGTACAGAAAATTGTTGCAGAACCCAAAGTACTCACGGCAGCAGATATCTTCTGAAGTATAATAAAAAAGTATAGATCGGAGGAATAAAGTGTGTTCAAAGACATAGCAGTTATTAAAAAAAACGGACGATACTACGTGCATGATGATCCTGAAACAGGAAAATGGGAATTTTTCCACACTGTTTCACAGAGTAAAGATTCTACAGTTCGGTTGTTAACTCTTATGGAAGCACTTCTTGATCATAAAATAATTCCTATGGGTATTACAGAGGTATTTTCTGAACCTATAGTTAAACCAGACGGAACAGAGAATGTGGGAGATACATGCCGGATATACATAATGGATGATTTCCTCTTTGTCGGCACTGAAGGACTCCGTGAGAATACTAAGTGGCAATGGCTTCCGGCCAGTGCACTGCTTAAAATAGGTAACTTGGACAATTCCATACGGAGATATTTGGAAACAACAAAAAAAGGATTTATAAATAAATTCGCATCCGGTCCGAAAGAAGCACATAGATCAGTGTCCGCTGTTATTACGGATGGTACAGGTAAAATATTGGTTATGGAACATCCTTATCAGAAAATATGGAGTATTCCAAAAGGACATATAGATGATAAAGAGACAGCTCGTGAAGCTGTACTCCGAGAGATGAAAGAAGAACTGGGGATAACAGTGGGGAGAGAAGATGCGGTACTTATGACCTGGTATGTGGAAAAATATCGTAACGGAGATACTCTGGCACCTGTTAAACATTATATTTACCGTATAAATAAGTATGAGGGAAAAATAACTAATGCAGAAAAAGACCGATGGGGTAACATAAAAATGAAGTGGCTGGATCCTAAAGACATACCGGCTATGAAAGATATTTCATTGATGACACTGAACGCTGTAAAAAATTTTAATAAAAAAGCATTTGGTAAAATACTCCCGGCGATGGCACTTACGTATACTCTGGGCAATTTATTACCTTACATTGCTATGAAAAGCGGACGTAAGTATACCGGAGCACAATACGATAAAATACAGGACTATATAAAAGATAGTGAAACCGGAATGAGACAGCTGGGAAAAGATACTGTAGAGTTTGCGGGAGATACTTTTTCCAATGCAAAAGATTATGCGGGCAGTATTGATTTAAATCCCGAACAGTTAGGGCAGCGTATTAACAGATGGTGGGAACCTGACACCTCTGTATAATAAAACGTTTCTCTGTTAGGGCGGTGGAAGTAAAATTCTGCCGTCCTTTTAAAAGGAGTTGATATGGATAAAGAACAGAACATTCCTAGTAAATGGTGGGAACGGGATAACATTATTTCGAGTACAGTCAGCAACATCCTGGGTAATGAAAGTATTTCTGAAGATCATATAAATGCCGCAATGAATCGCTTATTCGAAGATTACACAGCTGTACTTGATCAAGATACACTATATGCGCTTAATAAAGATATGGTTCCGTCATCTATGGCGGATGAAAAGCATGAAGACATTTATGAAAGTCTTTCCAAGGAAGGGAGTGCGGGAATGAAGAAACAAGCAGCGTTAAAATTTATGACTGATCATACTGCAGCGGCTATAACTGCTGTGGGATTATTAAAAAAAGCGGTATATTCTAAAGATCTTATACTTAGAAACGAAGCTCTGCGGGGGCTTTCCAGTATTTCAAATATGATCAATCCAGAACGTAAAACAGCTTCTGAACATCCGTTTAGAGAACTTTTTAAGCAGGCAGGTATTGAAAAACTTTATAGTAAAGTAGGTAATGCAATGGAATCTAAATACAGAAGAAATCCGGATCCAGTTAAGCTTGCTATAGATATACGGACCTTAAAGAAAGTGGTAACTAAAAAATCCGAAGAAGAAGCTTCTGACGAACGTATGGATGTTGCAGTTGAAAAAATACTTAGTAATGAACCCGATAGAATAATTTAACAATCTAAACAACAGAGGAAAACTTATGCACAAAAATGAGAAACAAGACACACCGGGCGTATCTACCCAGAAATCTCCGGGTTTAAAACCTGCACCCGTCAGCCCTATTCCTAAGATCCTTTTATCAGCAGATCTGTTTAACCGGATATGGACGACGTTTGTCCAGTACCCGGTTAAAGATGTCCTTAAGATCCTTCACCAGGTTTTAAAGTTAAATATGAGCCCGAGTCCGGAAGGATACCTAATGTCCCTGGAACTGTACAATACTCTTTACCATCATTTCGCGGCAACTATTGTGTATAAGGAAAGTGCTCCGCTTCTGAGAATGATGGAGCAAAGGGTCCAGGAGTTTGCCGCAGAAGAGAAATTATCCGAAATAAAGTAATAAAAACTTGACATACCGCTAATTTCCAGTTAAATTCATTTGTAAAGAATGTTTTTTTTGAGGGGTTATGCTTCAGGATCTAATAAGACTTGACATCGAACGAATACAGCGTAGAAAACTTACAGCATACGGTAACGGAAGAAAAGTAGGATACACAATAGCGCTAGGTATGCTTAAAGAACTTCCGGGAGTAGCGGATTACTCTGATTTTGTAAAACTGAGAAGTATATTTAAAACTTTATTGAAAACGTTTTCCCGAAGCACTGCTTTTGATAATGGAAAGTACAAAAGCCTGAGGAATGTTTATTGTGCATTGTATAGCTATGCGTATGATCCTAACGGAGTGTTTTCTCCAGTATCTCCGGGGCAATTTACAATAATAGGCATGATCGCCGACAGAAGCGCTCCTGAATTTTTCGGGTTAACTTCCAAGGAAGCGGCGGAATATATAGACAGATATGGAGTGTATTATGAAAATCAAAGATCTCACTAAAGTAGGTAATGCTGATGGGTTGGAAGCTATTGTTTCTGAACGTGCAGTACGAGAGAAAAAGAACGGTGATCAATATTTTACAGGTAAGCTCCTGGATAACACAGGGGTAGTTAACTTCACTTGCTGGAGTATAGAACTGTTTAACACTTTTCAAACTGGTAATGCTGTTATATTGTCAAATTCATCTATGGGGGAATACAACGGAGATCTGCAGATGACTGTAAAAACAGCATCCGTTATTCCTGTGTCCAGAGCGGAAGCGGCGGGTATTATTCCTGTATCGCCAATGACGTTGGTGCAGCTCGATGATTATTTTGAAAGTATCGTTAAAATCATGACTGATAAGATCCCGGATATTGCCGTAGGGATAAACAAAATGCAGGCAGACGGCACTCTTGATAAATTCAAACTATATCCCGCAGCTATGCGTATACACCAGGCGTATTTACGTGGACTTTACGAACACAGCATATCCGTTACACGACTAGCCAGCAGATGTATGGGAGTATACGACGAAAGAGCCGGAGTTAATAATATGAATGGAACCATTCTCTTATTAGGTGCTCTGTTCCATGACATAGGTAAGATCTGGGAATATGAAATGGGACCGCTCGGGCTAGTCAGCGATGTATCCGTCATAGGGGGGCTGTCCGGACATCATTTTCTCGGTGCAGAATACCTTAAGAAAATATTTTATGATATACTTACACCTATAGAACTGAATAAACTGATACATATTATACTCGCTCATCATGGTCGTAAAGAATGGGGATCCCCTGTAGAACCAAGAATAATGGAAGCATTTATAGTACATCACTGCGATATGATAGACGGAGCTTTTGAACGGTACACAGAAGTACAGTCGGAAGACCGGTGGATATGGAATAAAGGAAACGATACTATCTTGAACCCAATCGTTTAGAAACATTTTTAAGAAGTTCGTGCAGTCTGTCGTACACTACAATAGCAAGTACATAGGCAAACACAGCTGACATAAAGGCATCGTCACTTACTTTACCTCTCTTTTTCCAAAAACGTTTACCGCGTTTATCAATGTATTTACGCTGCGCAAGTGCTCCTGTATAAAAATCCGGCAAAGCCGTCCCCTGCTGTCCTGCCATAAAAATTTCTTTTCGGGTTATTTTTCTAAAATATTCTGTGATCAAATTAGCTTTGTATACCTTAACTACATTATAAGATGTCACTTCTATAGCACAGGCAAGAAGAGGAAGTAACTCTACTTTTAGAAAATGCAGTTCAGGATTTATTTTTTTGAGATAGTCTGTTAATTCGGCATTGGGAAAAAATCCTCCACCATGATCAGCGGCTACTCCTATCATTTTAGGCATTATAATTTTGCATATTTCTTTGATCGTAGCCAGACTTTTATTAGGATTTTCAAAAGGAAAAGTATGTTCATACAGTATTTTCATTTGTACGCGGGTATTTTCGGGATTGTAACGTAGACCGTTAATACTGAATGCAGTGTGTGATTTCATATATTCTTCCGGGAGAGAACGCTGTTCAGGATCAGAATCACCACCCCAATCAATACCGAGTATCAATCCGTCGACTTCATCAGGTACCGTGCTAAGTACATCCCGTACATTTTCGATGATTGTTTTAATACGGAGGCATTCATTAAGTGTTTCTCTGGTAATAGGCATTTCACCACCGGTGGAGGGTACTCCGAGAAGTTCTTCTTTTTTCTCTCCGTCTGTTTTATTCTTATCGTTAATAACATCCGTAATAATTTCCCATGTCCCCAGACCTTCGTCGTAAGGTTTTCTGAGAGAAGGCATCATCAGCATGTTAGCATGCATACCAAGTAGTCGTGCTTCCGGATTAAGTGCTATAAATCTTCCGTTTTCACGGACGTTTAAAGGTTTACCGCAGAAACGGCATATTATCTTACGTCTGACTGGATCAATATTATCAAGACTTCGGAGATCCTGTTCTCTATTACAGGCTTCGCAACGGACATGGTATACAAAAAACAGGGAATCATTTTCAGCAAGATTTGAAAATTCGTCATCTCCCAATGTAGTCCCAGTGTTAAGTATTCGAGGGTTTCTAGATGATCGAAGACAGTATTTCAGAACGTGGTGTACACTTGAAAGGGCTGTCATACTCTGAGCTTCATCTACGTAAGCATCGTCAATGGAATAACTTCTAAGTCGCCGGGTCTCTGTACCGTCTGAGAAAGACAGCTGAATATACGACCCTGTAACGAAACGTTTTCCGAAAACATCATTCTTTGTTTTGATTTTAACATCTCTGGTAATTTTTGGGATAAATTTACTACTGCGTAAAAATAAATTTCTATGAATAACAGGGGTTTCGAGCATATCATCCAGTCGTATAGTACTAAAAGCTTTCGTAAGTTCCGACTGCGGAGCTACGTACATCATTCTGTGGTAGGGTTGATGGCCTTTACAAGTCATTTCACCGGCAAGACTTGTAGATTTAGATATCTGTCTGCCGCCTATAATACATCTGGAAACGCCTATTCTATATCGTGCAGTAAGCAGTTCTTCTAACTGCCAAAAAAATCTCCAGGGAAAAAATTCGTCATAGTCTAGATGTCTTCCCTCGAATTCGGGAACTGTTTCTAAAAAATCCGGTATAGATGTAATAAGTTTTCTACTCAAAATGTTCCTCCGGAAAGCATAGGCTTTCGAACCTATTATACTTTCATGACTTGTATAATAAAGAGATTTTAAGACTGGTCACCCGGAGGAAACATGAGTGATATGCTTACAAAAAGTATTACAGAAGCTCCGATACTAATTTCTGTAGCGGGTACGGAGAAATTATTCGGAGTAGGAAGTGCAAATGCCAGTATACTTATACCTACCAGTTTACTCGCTACAATGGTGCAGCTTAACACTAAGGTTGATAAAATTACAGGTAAGGGATTAAGTACCAATGATTTCACTGCAATATATAAGGCAGCTCTCGATTCTCTGACAGAAAATCTGAATGCTAAAGCCAATACTACTGCTTTAACTGCCCATACTTCAGCGGTTAATCCTCACGGTATATCTAAAAGTATTTTAGGACTCAGTAATATAGATAATACCAGTGATGTAGCTAAACCGTTGTCAACAGCCGTGATAAATGCATTCGGACTTAAAACTGATCTCACATCTTTTAATATACATACTGCCAATCATACTAATCCACATCTGGTTACTAAGGCGTTAATAGAGTTGAGTAATGTAGATAATACATCTGATGTTAACAAACCTCTATCCCTTGCAGCTATAGCAGCTCTGGCGGGTAAGCTTAATAGCGATGCGTTCATTATAGGAGATGCTCTGGATGTCGAGACATACGGTATCGAAGATGGGGACGTTTTGATTTGGAATGAAATATTAGAAAAATTTGTAGCCGGTTACTTTGAATTTGCAGTGCTGAGTGCTGTTGATGTAGATGCTGACTATATACTGGATAACGGTGTTCTTACTTGGGATGAACTTGCCGGGAATTTTAAAGCTTTAAATACTCTGGAAGAAACTTTTTCCGGAGAAACAGATAAAATACCATTATCATCTTCTTTAAAAACTATGCTGCAGGCACTCTATATTACTGACGCAGATACCTGCGGAGCTGCTGGAGATGCACTTATGTACCGTGTCAAGGATATCCCGCTTTCAGCGATATCTATAATAGAAGATTCTGATGTTACGCTCGTTGAACTGGAGGGGCATGACCTTCATCCCGCAATAGGAGAGATAGCGCAGCTTACTCCGATATGGGAAAATTCCGGAAGCGGGTATGGAAGAGGAGTACTCAATACAATTGCAATTAATACTACCGATGCAGTGTCGGATACCTGCTCAGGGTGTATTCTTCCGCTATCTATAGACGCAGATATAAGTGACGAAGATGCTACAATTTATTTTGATGTTTTATTTTCCTGTGAAAAGACACTGGGTGCAGAGGAAACTGCCGAAATAAGACTCTATGTCATACTAAATGATATTGCAAATGTTACTCATACACCAATATTTATAGCACCGGTATACAAAAATGTTGTTTATGAAGCAAGTACCGGTGTCAGCACTGTCCGTAAAATAACATTTGAAATTGGTATATCTGACCCTACTATTGTAAACTGGACAAGCGGAGGGGCTGTTTTAACAGTTGGTTCGGCAGGAGTAGCGGAGTTCGATTCAAATAATGCAATAATAGTCGGTGCCAGATTACGTTATAAAACAAAAAAAATAGGACTTAGAATAGCGGATGTTGTTTAATGATAAAAACTATAATTTTAATAGAATTTATAAATAAATTTAATTATAGCAAAAATATTTACAACGGAGAAAGATAAATGGCTTTTGCCGGTGGTGACGGATCTTTACTTACCCCATGGCAGGTATCTACTGCTGATCAGTTAGATGAAATAAGACTTTATCTCGGTGCAGCGCACGGAGACAAGTACTTTGAACTTATAAACAACATTGATCTTACTACATTTTTAGCACCTGCAGGGGCCGGGTATAACGGTGGTTTACTATGGGAACCAATAGGAACTGTAGGAAATGAATTTTACGGGCACCTTACCGGTAATACTTTTACAATATCAGGTTTACAAATAAATAGACCTCTAGCTGATTATGTTAGTCTTTTCGGTGTTTGTAAAGGTACAGATTCCGGATATGTAAATGATTTTGTTATTGAAACATCTGGAGCAGGAGTACTTGGAAAAAACAATTCAGCAATAGTAATCGGAATGATGTCATCCGGTTTTACTATTGAGAATGTCAATGCCTATGGGGATCTTACTGCGGGAAACGTTGTGGGATCTATCTGCGGATGGAGTCAATACTGCTCTATAATAAACTGTATTTTTGAAGGTAATGTAACTTATTTTGATAGTCATGCCGGAGGAATAGTAGGAGCGTTCAACGGATGGGCTCCTATTAATATCTTATCTTTATGCAGTGCTAATGTTATAATGAATACAACAGATGCTTATTCTTTTGAAGTAGGTGGTCTAGCTGGAAGATTGGGGGGAGGACTGGCAGAGCAATGCTTTTCAGAAGGGACAGTTAACGGAGGTTTTCAGCGAGCAGGACTTATAGGATACGTAGGAAATGTAGGAGAAGTTAAGAATTGTTATTCCAGAGCCGATGTATCAGGGAGTATATTGGCGGCCGGTCTGATATGTGAAAATCGGGGATCAGTAACAAACTGTTATGCAAC
>Ga0307928_10003220_pt1 | contig 12455 bp, 19 predicted proteins | sample AceLakmetagen232_FD_201815 | JGI IMG/M metagenome (GOLD analysis project Ga0307928, IMG submission 201815) | Saline water microbial communities from Ace Lake, Antarctica - #232 | ecosystem: Environmental > Aquatic > Non-marine Saline and Alkaline > Saline | place: Antarctica: Ace Lake... | reverse complement strand
TCATTTACAAATCCGAATACAGTAATAGGGCATATTTCATTTGCAAGACAATCGGTAGTTAATATTCCAACCATTCCAGATTCAGAAACATTTGAACCATCAGCAGCTTTAAATTCAGGGTTATCTCCACTCGCTCCTGATAAATAAACAACAGCACCATTCAGTAAATTTCCATTTCGATTTATTCCCCTTTCAGAAACTTCACGACCAATTTGAATTGTTTGACCTGTTTGAGTTGTTAGACTTAATGTGTCTGCATCATAATCATAACAAAGATGTCCTGCGTCATGAGTTTCTCCATCACAACCATTTATGTTAAAATCTAATGCTCCTATGTCTGTTATATTACCATAACTCATTAAAATATTGTGTCCATCCCAGTTGATATTGGATGTTGGAGAATTAGTTCCATCAAGTCTTAACCACCAAGCATTACCAATAAGTTCTAGATGAGATTCGTCTATAGTTAAAGTTCCACCAATATTATCAAACTGTGCTGAGTTAGCATCATCAAGAGGGCCTAGGGTTATTGTATTCCAATATTTTGATGAGTTAACCGTCGGTAATTCAGAATAATTAATAGCAATATCTTCAGTACGGCCATAACCAAATGTTTCTGCTTGAATTAAAGAAAAAGAGCTTACAACTATTAACATTAAGAATAATATTCCATACTTCATAAGTAATTAATAGAATTAATATTTAAATATACTTTATAATTTCCATTGGAAGTAATTTCTTCTATATTTTTTAAGAAAATAAAGCCACATTAGATTATTTTAAATGGTTTAGCATTTGATAATTTTTGTTTAGCTATGCCAAAAATATCAACACTAGCAAATCCTTCTCTTTTTTTATGACTTATATTTTTAATCTTATTACCATAATATGCTTTTTGTTTTGCAACAGCTAATCTTATTTCTTGTGTTTCTTTCTCTTGAAATGCAGCGGCTCTTGCCTTTGCTCGTATCATTCTATTCCTAACTGCATATTGTTTTCTTTCTGATTCACTTTTACCAGTAGTAAATTGTTTTAGTGATTCTAATAATGCCATGTTTATTTTTTCTTAGGTAGTTTAACTCTACAAGGAGCTACTCTAACTTGCTTCTTCTTCCCAGGTATCTTCATAAGATAACCTCGTCTGTTATATGCTTTTCTTTTTTCCATTTAGTTTACCTCCTTATAATATATTTTCATTATTTAAATATACTTTATATTAAAAATAAAACTGGAGGTTTCCCTCCAGAATTAATAATATATCTAAATTCTTCTTCTACTAACTCCTAAAAATACACCGATAAGAATTGTCAAAACAATTCCAACCAAAGATATTGTTAATACTATTCCTGCAATCGAAGTGTTGTTACCAATCTCAGTCTGCAAATCTCCAGTTACATTGTAAGCTGTAGTTTCTGGTGTGTGCGTATAAGTATATGTTATATTAACATCTTCAAAGTTATAATCTGTTACGTTTGTTAATACTCCAGTAGAGCTAACGGTATAATTACCAGTTGCTATTAATAAATCGTCCGTACTATTGTATATACTTGTTACAACAAGATTAGAGAAACCTAATAATGAAGCACTATCAAGTGTATATGTTGTCAAATTAATCCAAGCACCAGATTCATTTATTACAGATCCAGATGTAGTTGTAAGAACAGATCCTTGATACTTTTCACCAACCATAGCCATAGTTGCCATCACTAGAAATACAAGTCCTACTAACAAAACAACAGTTGGAGCATCCTCCAAGCTAAGCTGTCCTTTCTTATTTATTTTTTTTAATTTCATTTTACCTCTATTGTGATTTATTTTTCAATATTATAGTCCTGGTGTCGATTAGGTTTCCAGTACTTTTGAGTATAAAGGGGTTCTGCACACAGGACTTACGAACCCACTACCTTATTGAGTTATAGAGTATAAGGCAACTCCAAAAGTTTACTTATCTAAAGAGTTTATACTCTAGATGTTCCACCACGTACTCCGATGAATACACCGATAAGGATTGTTAATACAATTCCAACCAAAGATATTGTTAAAATAATACCTGCGATAGAAGTGTTGTTACCAATCTCAGTCTGCAAATCTCCAGTTACATTGTAAGCTGTAGAGTTTTCTGTTAAAGATCCTTGATACTTTTCACCAATGAAAGCAATAGTTGCCATCACTAAAAATACAAGTCCTACTAACAAAACAACAGTTGGTGCATCACCTAGGCTAAGCTGTCCTTTCTTTTTAATTTTACTTAATTCCATTTTACCTCCATTGTGATTTAGTTAAAAACTTATATAATAACACTAAAAAAAATAACCATATATACTTATAATAGAAAAGTTCCATGACGGAATACTTTAGAACTTATTGGAACATTTTGGAACTTTTAATTTTTCTTGCAAGTATTCTCGTTAAAACTCTTGAACTTATTTTTTCTATGCCATCCCAAGCTGCATGTTTCACTTTACTCTCTAACTGTTTTAATATTTCTATAAATTCTGGATCAACAGTTATCTTTAAACTTTTTTCTCCCATATTATTGTGCTTCCAACTTTAGCCATACTAATCCAACCAATGTTAAAATTATACATAAGTACATCCATTTCGGTGTCATCAAATTAAGTACCGCAAGAAATATACTAAGCATAGAGCAGAAGAAACTTGCGAATGTCCATGCTCTAGATGTAGAGTATTGTTTAAATCCTAAAAAAGAAACAATCCAAATTACCATTAACATAACAGGCCAGAACAATCCAGCAGTTGCACTAATCCCAATATATTTTGACAGTTCAAATAGTCCAGATGTTTCATTCCCAGTTGGTGCAACATAGTAATCTGTAATTGCCATTATAATTCTTTTCCACTCCTTATAGAACTAATTATGATAAAGACTATTGATACAGTTAGTATGGTAAATATAAGTACCATAAATATAGATGAAATCTCAGACGGTATTCCAAAGAATTCTCCAAATCCAGCCAACTGTTCTCCTGCGGAAACAACTGAAGTAAATACTAAAGATATAACTTTAAATGTAGAGAAAAATAATAGTTCTGTAGTTCCTACAAGACTTAATCCACCTTCGCTAGTTGATGCACTCCACATCTCTCCAGCTCTATCCGTATCATCTGAAAATTTATCAAACTTTTCAGAAAACTCTGTATCTATAATTGTTGTATTGTCATAATCATTTGCCATACTCCCAATCATAACAACATATATTGCTAATACTCCAGAGAATACAAGCATTGCTATTATAAAGTCCCTAGCTACCCATCCTTTTTTATTTAGTTTATTAATCATGTTTTTAATAATATAATTGTTATTACACTAATTGAAATCATACCGAATATAAATATTGGTGATACTGAAATAAAACCTATAATATTTACAAATATAACTGCGGCGTTAATTGATATTATTCCTGCGGCAGGATTCCACATCATTGCGAATCCAGCAGTAAGTATAATCATCATGCCTAAAAATAATCCATCGTTACCAAATATTTCTCTAGCATCGGTTATTATAATTTCTATTATCTTTTCAGAGCCTCCATTTATATAAGCCATAGCAGTAAATGTACCATTGTAAGATGATAGGTCACATATTAAAGTTGCAGATGCTTCGGATGATGTTACATTACAAATTACTACGGCTGTTGAATTTGTTAAACTATTTTGATAAACTAATAATTGTGCAGAAGAAACATACCCAGTAGTATTTTCAATATAACTGAACGTAACTATGTTTGTATCTTTATCAAAATCTAAAGTAGTTGTGACATTTTCGCTATCTTCAAATGATGTCCACGGATAACCCAATGCTGTACCGATAGTAAATGTTAATGTATATGGTACACTTTTTCCTACTACTTTTTGTTGTGCAGTTTGTAACAATATTACTCCATTCTTAATAATTATATGTCTATAGTCTACTGTTTCTGTTTCATAAAATCCAAGTGTTTCACCATTGGAATCTGTTTTAGCAATTTGAACTGTTCTAAATGTTCCATCAGCTGGATAATATTTTTGTATATAAACTAATGCCTCTGTAACTGGAGATAGTTTTTGGTCTTGAACTTTTATAATAAATGAAGTTGAATCTTCAGCCTCTAACAATAGTAAGTTTATCTCCTCGCTAACATTAGTTAATGTTTTATTCTGAAAGAAATAGTTTCTTGGTATAAAAGTTATATTCTCATCCTCAAATTTATATTCTATCTGTGCATTAGAATATTGAGTTCTACCTGTTGGAGTAATACATAATTTTAAATCAGCCGTCGATGATTCATCAAAACTTTGAGTTCTATAAATTAAACCACTACCTAACCAAGTATCAAATGTTCCAGTAATAAAAAATGGATTAATCCTGGTTAAATTAGTTTCATAATATGATGTGAAATTAACTGTGTTTGTAGTATATATACCAGCACATTTTTCTAAATGTATTCTTGTAATATTCTGTTCATTAGATTCTGTTTCTGTATCAAATGAATAACTATTAGTTCCATCATAAACGGTTATGTTCCAATAATAAGTTCTATTAATACTTTCTCCAGTTGAAACTAATGGTATATCAATTATAGAATAGATATTACATGTTTCAGCAGTACAAGATGTTTCTGCTGAATATTGTGTTCCGTTATAATTTAATTTAGAGCTAACACTAAGCACAGATTCTATTGTCGTTATGCTTAGATTAAATCTTTGTCTATCAGTTTCATATACAAAAGCATTATAGTCTTGACTAACAATTTCAAATGGTCTCCAATCAAAACTATTATTATTCTCAGATTCTATACAATAAGTTCCAGTAACATTTTCGTAACATGCATTTGCATTCCACTCATAATTTCCAAAAGTAAAACCACTAATTAATGATGTTTGATTAAATGTTTCATTATCTGTAAAATCTACAATTGTTGAATCAAATAACGATGTACTATTCCAAATATTATAAGTAACATTAGTCCAGTTGGCAGATAATGCAGATATATTACTACCACTTATTGTAAAGTTAATTTCACTACCAGATATTATTGATTCATTTTGTGGAGATTCTAATGTTATTATTGTTGAAGTTATTGGAAGTGTAGTTCCATCTCCACTATTATATAAATCAGATATTTCCGTTGGTGTTAAACTTCTATCCCAAATACTTAATTCATCAATAAAACCATCATATTGTGGTTCTCCAATGGTGAATGGAGTATCGTCTACTGAGACAGTTGTCGCATAAGAAGTTTGATAAACACCATTCATCCATAAACTTACATTCCCGCTGTTTCTCATAACACAAATAAAATTCCATTCATTTGAAGTGTAGGAAACTTCACTTGAAGATATTCCACCAAAATAAACGCTTGACGTATCTCTATCTCCGTGAACTTTAATGTAAAATCTATTGTTTCCTCCTGTTAAATTTCGTTGGTAAAAAATATTATCATCTTCATCAGCATTTGTATCATTAAACCACATACAAACTGAGAAGTTTGCATTAGCTCCTGTTGGTAATCCTGCATCATCAAATGTTACATCATCAGTTCCATCATAATAAAAACTATTCCCAATTAAACCCGTTTCCCCTCTATCCGCACCATTATTTATTCCATTATTATCCCCTAGTTCATCAACAACAACGCCAGTTGTTTCATCAAATTTCCAATAGCCAGTATTATCCCATGTTATTGCTGAAACTTGTGGTATTATACCAATGATGAAACATACAGCTAACACTACAAAGATTGATTGTAGCCGTCCTGAGAGATTGATTTTCTTAGTTTTTACCATTATAAATCACTATTTGTTCCTGTGGTATCTCCACCACCAATTTTACCGAATATTATAATCATACTCATTGCTCCAACAGCCAATAGTATTTTTGTAACATGTTTCATCATCCAAGTTATAGTAGCAAATTTATCAGCCAATAATGCAAGTTGTCCATTAGCAACAACCATTGCAAAAGCATTAGCAAGATATACTGAAGTTAGTATTGAAGCTAAGAGTGTTATAATATATATAAATATAAATATTGGATGTACCCTTACTAAGAATGATGAAACTAATATTCCAATTATTAATATCGCAAAGAATAAAGTGAATCCTCTTTGAATAACAAAGTCATTTATATTAGAAAAACTTGCATCTATTGAAGCATAGGCCTCACTTTGATTAAGAGCTGTTGTAGATATTATTTCGTGTACCTTTGTATTAGCGAAGATAACTACTACAAAACTTATTGCTATAAAAAAGAATATAACAAGGAATAAAAATATATCTGTTGGATCACCTTTCTTATTACTTTTTCTTAACATTTTTACCTCCGAATATATTTATTTTAGTTGGCATATTAATTCTTTTAGAAAGTATATTAGTTGCTTCTATCTGAGATAATTTAATACCAGCTTGGTCTTGATACATCTTTCTAAGTTCTTCCATTTTTGAATATAGTGATGGGTGACTTCCAATAGTTATTGATTTTATTCTTCTTGCCATTTAATCATTAAGACCTCTTTTAATTTTCCACGCCTTTAACATTATTAATGAAATAACTATTCCTAATGCTGTAAGTCCTACAGTTATTCCTATCTTCGCAACAACCCATAAAGTTTCTATTCCATTAACTATACTATCAAATCCAAATAATACTTGTTGAATTATTACAACAGTATAAAGAATAACCATTATAAAAACTATACTAGCAATACAATATAATGCTACTCTTCCAGCAAGGCTTTCAGTTTTCATAGCCATAAGAATAAAAACAACTGAAAGAATTAACATAACCAATAAAGAACCAAATAAAGTTGTTGCACTTGCAGAATCTAATATATTCCCAGAAGGACTAACCTCAAAATATAGAACATCAAAACCAGTATCAGTTCCTTCTAAATCTCCATGACCAGTAACGTCATATCTTCCAACCAAAGAAGTATTACAAAATTCATAAAACCAATCTCCACTACCAGTTCTATTCATCTCTACTTCGTATTGTGCGTATGATGAATTTGGTGATGGATATTTAACTGACATATTAACACCAGAACAACTTGCACATACCTGAGATAAAATAACACAACTATTAAGTTTTACAGATGGATATTCATTTACTTCTGAACTTGCAAATCCTATCATTAAAACTAACATTAAGAATAATATTCCATACTTCATAAGTAATTAATAGAATTAATATTTAAATATACTTTATTTAGGCATACGACCAATTACTATTGAAAAACCAACAAGGTTCATAAATAATACCAACCCCATCGCAACCAATGCACCATGTTCTGCTATCCAATTCTTAATAGAATAAGTCATCTTAGCCTCTCTTTCAAAGGTATTTTTCCATGACTTACTCTCAGATGTATCAATAACTGCCTGGACTAAAGCACCATCATCACCATTAATATCTTTCAATTCTATATAACTTTCATCTCTGATTGGCCTATAATCTTCTATCCCAGTTTGAACAACAGTTAGAATATTACCAGTTGAAAGATATTGTTTAATATCAAATGGTTTCATAGCAACTGCTTTTTTACCTTTTCTCTTTACAAAAACAGAACCTTTCCTAGCATCATAAAATCCTTTCCCCCATTCCTTATTTAATGTACCAATAATTTTTATTGTCCCTTCTTTAGTTCTTACCTTTTTTATATTTCTAGGAATCTTAAACTCTACTTTGATATTCCAAGTTTTTCTTTTCTTTAGAAACCACCAAAGACCAAACCCACATATTATAAGAACTGCTACACCAATAAGAATATACACTATATTAGTCATTCCACCTGGTCCCATACCAGGCATCTTGCTTGTTATGTCACTTATCCCCATTAGATAATAACAACCTCTTCTTCATTTTTTATACCAACTAATTTCTTTGCTCCCTTAATAAAACCAAGAGCTTCTGATTGTAAGTTTCTTAAATTCTCTCCTCCATTTAATCTATCTCTGAAACATTTGATATGATAATACCCCTTAGATAAAACTGTATCTTTCTTTTCATAATGTTTAACTTCTACATATTGTTCCTTATTAACTTCTATTCCAAGTTTACAAATCATACATGTTTTATTCTTCATTTTCTTTTGGGAACAATATTAAAGTATTCCTTTTTGATTTTTGATATTTTCATAAGTCTAAATAAGATACAAAAGTAATCAATTATAAATCCAAATATAATAACATATATAAGTACCCTACCAAGAGCCATGAATAAATTTATACCAGCTCTCAATAAATCTATGTGTCCATTCTCAAATGCTATAAACCATAATGGAATTACTATTGAAAGTAATATAATATATTTTAAAAAGTAATTCACATAAGTAATTCCAAAACATATATACGGTTTAGATTTTTCAGATTTAATCCTAGATAACAGTTCTTCTTTATCTTTCTTATTCAGTTTATCAATTAAATGTTTATTCATTTTTCTTAACCTCTACATTCTTTTTTCTATCTGAACTCATAATAGTTAGGTTGCCTAATTCATCTGTTCCAGTAAAATAAATAAACCCTTTCTCTCTCTTTATTTTTGTGTTAGCTATTATTTTCTTTACCATTATTTCCAGAATTTTAATGCCTCAGTAAATTTACCTTTATCATCATTAGTTAGATTATCACTAAGCGACATTGCCTTCCACATTCTTTTAGCTTCTTGTCCATTCAAAGAACGATTCAATGTGAAGAGCATAGAGTTTAACATTATCTGTCCTATCCTTGTACGTTCAGTATAATTATTATCTAAATTATATATTGTAGAATTACCGTCTAATTCATCTGCTACATAATTAATTGCCTGAGACATCAAAGCATTTATTTGTCTATCAGAAAGATTACCCTGTGTAGTATTTTGATTCATTATAGAAGATAAATAAGAAATAAATCTAGAGATTAATAACCTTGGAGGCTCAGGAGAATCAGGGTCTATCTTTTCCCAATCTCTTGTGAATACATTTTTCTTATATCCTCTTATTCTCATTTCAATTTCTTTTAATTGATTCTCTGGATCTAATTGAGAAATAATATTCTTTATCTTATCTTCTTGTGCTGCATTTGCATATAGTTCATCAGAAGAAACTGGGATAGATTGATATTGTTCTTGAGGAATCTCTTGTTGTTGCATAATAATGTTACTAGAATTTCATTTATATAAACTTATAATTTATCTATAACCAGAACTTCTTTTTCTTATTAGATTTTTCTTCTGGTAAAATTCCACGAATTGAAAGTCCGCCTGGCAATAATCCTTTTCCTTTTACTCCTAAGATTGAACCAGTAAATGAAGTTTGAAAAGCTGTTCGTTGCGGTCTTTTTTGTACAACTCTTCTTGATTTCCCAAACTGTGCTATCTGAGGTTTTACAAAACCTAACGGTAATCCAAACCCGAATCCTGATCCACTACCAAATACTGGTGATGATGGTACTGGTTGTATTAGTGATTGTTGTAAAACAGATTCTTGTATTGTTTTTTGCTTAAGTTTTTGTCTCTGTATTTGTCCAGTAAGTTGTGCAACATTTAAAGCAGGTAATTGTAATGAAACTAATCCTTGTGATTGTTTAGAAACTAATCCACCTCTTTGTTTTGATTTTTGGATAATATTAACACTTTGTCCAGTTAAAATATTTTGAGCTGGTTTAATTTCTTCTTTGATTAATGACATAGATGTAAATCCATTATTCTTTTGTTGTTTAATTATTTTAGATGAAAGACTTGCACCCCCTACTTTTAATCCTGGGCTACCTGGTAATGTTTTTATTTGTCCAGCACCAATTGCTTTTGATGATTGTTCTAGTAAACTTGTTTGTGTTGCTGGACTACCATATCCCTTAACTATTTTTGTTCCAGTACCTCTTCCAAATGAGAATAATGATTCTCCTCCCAAACTACTTATATCATCAACCGAACTAACTCCAACCTTAACAACTTTCTGTACCCCAAAAGTTCCTACCTTTTCTGGTGCTTTAAAGGAGAATGCTCTAAACCCACTACCTTCTGTTCCTAAAACATTTACCTTACCACCTATTGATTTATAATATTCAGCACCAGCCTTATCTACTCCTAACTTCTCAGAATACCCAGTAAATAATCCAACGTCAGCTTTACCACCAACTTTTACTTTAGAAGCTATTGTTTTTCCTATATCTTTTGTAGATGATTTAAATATAGAACCAAAACTTAACTGAGGTTCTATAACTCCTTTACCAAATGTTGCATAACCCTTGCCTAACTGAAAAGAAGCTCCCTTGCTACCGATTTTAAATACATCTCCACCAGCATAAGAAACTGGATCAATCCCTTTTGAACCCCATAAAAATTTACCAGCAGTTGTAGAATATCCTTGACCCGATGGCATAATAAAAGTTTTATCTCCTTGTTTTATTACCTTACCAGATATTGTTATTTGTCTTTCTATCTGTCCACTTTTTTGTACTCCTTTTATAATATCAAATGATGATTTATCTTTAGCATAACTAATTGACTTAACTGCAATAGGACTTTCTCCAACATCTTTTAATGCCTGTGTATAATATGATTTCTCATAAGCACCACCAAGCCCTCCACCATAAGCAGCACCAATTAAAAGATTGATACCAGCCTTAGTTCTCAATCCTTTATATTTAATATCTAATTCAGTTGGTTCTGTAACAGATAACCTTCCTTTCTCGTCTGCTGTAACTCCTGCATATAATCCTCCTTGCTGTCCAACTTCTTTGTAGGTTGGTTTTTGTGTTGCCTGTAGTAATCCCTTACCACCAAAGTATGCAAGTCCAATAGAAGCACCAGCAACTGGATTAACTACTCCAACAGCAATAGAAGCACCTGTTGCAAGAACATCTGGAACTATACCTACAACTTTTCTTGTTGTTCCAGTTCTTTCAAATACTCCTGGCACATCTTTATATTTTTTATAACTTTTTTCTTGTTCTTTTGCATATTCAACATTAAGTACATCAAATTCCTCTCCTGCTTTTTTAGTTGCTTGTTCGACTGTTAATTCTCCTGAAGAAACCTTCCCTTGATATGAACCTGTTATCCCACTTGCTCTAGTCTCAAATACTCCAGTCGTTTTTAATAAATCCTTTTCTCTTTTGGTTTCTATCTCTCTTTGAATATCTCCATAAGTTTTTTCACTTTTCTTTCTTGTAAAAATTGGATCAATTGTTATAATAGATTTTTTATTTAAATCAGTTCTTGAAGTATCTCCTCTTTTTATTTTACTAACTAAAACATCAATTTTTTTTGGTGTAAATGTAATTTCATCAGGCAAAAGAACATCTCTCTTTAATCCTTCAGAATATTTAAACTTATCAATATATTTTCCTGGAGAACCTAAACTACCAGCTCCTATATCTGCAAACAAACCTCCAACAGCTTGTTTAGTACTTTGTAAAAAGCTTTGTCTATAAGGTGTTGTTGTATATCTGTCTTCTGGACTACCTGCTTGAACTTCTGGAGTTGTGAATACTTTAGGTCCATTAGAACTTACCTGTCCACCAATAGTTTGTGAAGATGCCTTCTGTTCTCTTTCTGCTTTTATTTGTTCTCTAAGTTTACGAGCTTCTTCTTGTTGTCGTTTAAGTTCTGCTTGACGTGCTAATTCAGCTATACGATTTCTTTCTGCTTGTTTTATTGCTTTTTCTGCCGAAGCCCTTTGTTGTGCAGTTTGACTGTAAGAAGAACCACCCCCTCCACCACGATATTTTTTTGGATCAACAGTAACTTTTCCGCCACTTGCAGTGTCCTCATATCTAACACCACCACCCTCAACAAAAACCTTACCATCAACTAATCCGTATTTAGGTATTACCATTTACTTAATTATTACTTGTGATTTTCCACAATCTTTTAATTCACTTTCAAATCTTATCCCCATTCCATCTGTATAAACTTTTCCATTTTCTAATCCATATTTCATTTCATTGTCGTAATTATTATTAGTCTCTTTATCTACACAATTATAAACAAAAGCATAAACACAACTAACTAACAACAAACCTAAAACAGCAACTACAAATATCTTATTCATTTTACAGCAAGGATAGCGTCTCTACTAAGTATAGATTCTCTTAAAGACATTATCTTTCTCTTAGAAGTTGCAACGCCAGAATTTATTTTCTTACGCTGTTTTCTGACAACCAATACTCTTTGAGTTATGTTTCTTGGTACACCAATATTTTTATGTTGCCAATCAACAGTTCTTGCTGGTAATCTTGTTTGTTTTAGTTGAGCAGTAAGGCTATCAATGATTCCTTCCTGTTCAGAAATGTCTGTTGCATAATCCATAGTAATAAGTAAGATTTGTTATTTAAATATACTTTATTTTATAAGTTTATATAAATCAAATTTGTAAATCTTAATTATGGGTGATTTTAATGAAGGACCTGATTTTGAAATAGGTGATATTGAAAACTTCTCTTCTAATAAGGACGAACAATTCTCACATTCAA
>Ga0307928_10003218_pt1 | contig 12458 bp, 11 predicted proteins | sample AceLakmetagen232_FD_201815 | JGI IMG/M metagenome (GOLD analysis project Ga0307928, IMG submission 201815) | Saline water microbial communities from Ace Lake, Antarctica - #232 | ecosystem: Environmental > Aquatic > Non-marine Saline and Alkaline > Saline | place: Antarctica: Ace Lake... | reverse complement strand
CCCCAAAAAAAAATTAACGCATTAATTTCTTTTGGAACAAGGCCGGAGGGCATTAAATTAGCGCCGGTAATTAAGTGTGCCAGTAAACAAAGGGATAAATTTAATCTAAAAATTTGCAGTACCGGTCAACATAAGGAAATGGTAAAACAGGTCATTGATTTTTTTGACATAAAACCTGATTTTAGCTTAAATTTAATGACAGAAAACCAATCACTTTCATATTTTTCTTCAAGGCTTTTAAGTAAAGTAGATAAAATTATAGTGGATGCAAAGCCTGATATTGTATTAATTCAGGGCGATACCACATCTGCACTGCTGATTGCACTGTCAGCATTTTACAGAAAAATCAAGGTTGGACATGTAGAAGCCGGGCTTAGAACTTATGATAGAAACAGCCCTTTTCCGGAAGAAATTAACAGGCAGCTTATAAGCAGAGTTGCAGATTTTCATTTTGCTCCGACAATAAGTTCATTTAACAATCTATTAGCCGAAAGGGTTAACAAAGACAGTGTTTTTTTAACTGGCAATACTGTGGTAGATGCAGTGAATTGGGCTATAGAAAAAATAAAAAAAATTGGTGTGAAAAAGATAGAGTCAGGCGAGCCTTTTAATTTGCTCAATAGCAGAGATAAGGTAATTTTAGTTACAATGCACAGAAGAGAATCCTTCGGCAGTGATATTGAGAATGTGTGCAGGGCGCTAAAAGTAATTGCAGAAAAATATAATGACATCAAAATTGTTTATCCTGTACATTTTAATCCTAATGTAAGAGAACCAGTATTTAAAATTTTAAGTGGGATAGATAATATATTGTTAGCTGAACCTTTAAACTACCAATCATTTATATGGTTAATGAATAAATCTTATTTTATAATTACTGACTCAGGTGGGGTGCAGGAAGAGGCCCCGGTACTTAAAAAACCTGTTTTGGTTATAAGGGAAAAAACAGAAAGAACTGAATCAGTAGACCTGGGGATTTCAAAATTAGTTGGAATGGATGCTGACTCAATAGTGGAGAGCGTTTCTAATTTGCTTGATAATAAATTAATCTACGAAAAAATGATTCCAGGTGCCAATCCTTATGGTGATGGAAATGCAGCAGAGAAAATTATAGAATGCATATATAAAAGTTTAAATAACAAGCGTTGATTGCAATAAAGTAAAAAATGAAGCAAATTTTTATTAAAAAAGGTAATGTGATAGTAAGAGAAGTTCCGGCACCGATGGTTTCGGATAACGAAATATTAGTGCAGGTTTATTATTCATGCATCTCTGCAGGTACTGAGATTGCCGGGCTTAAAAATACAGCAGCGCCTTTATATAAAAAAGTATTAGGAAATCCACAGAATATAAAAAAAGTGCTGGGAATGGTAAAGAGCAGGGGCTTAAACAAAACAATCGGGAAGGTAAAGAGCAAAGTTGGAAATGAAAGTCCCATTGGATATTCTGCCTCAGGTTTAGTTTTAGAAGTAGGGGAGAATATAAAGAATATAAAGGTAGGTGATAAAGCAGCTTGTGCTGGTGCTGGAATTGCAAACCATGCTGAATTTATTGCTGTTCCCGAAAATTTGGTTGTAAGAGTACCTGAAGGCTTGTCACTAAAATATGCTTCTACTGTTACATTAGGAAGCATAGCACTGCAGGGGGTTCGCAGATGTAAGCCAGGATTAGGTGAATTTGTAGTGGTAATTGGTTTAGGAATTTTAGGGCAGTTAACCATGCAATTACTAAAACTATCAGGTTGTAAAGTAATTGGTATAGATTTAAATCAAAACAGGATCAATAAAGCGCTTTCATTGGGCCTGGATATGGGGCTTAATCCAGAAAAAGTAGATATTGTAGAAGAAATAATCAGATATACAAATGGTTATGGGACTGATTCTGTAATTATAACGGCAGCTTCAAAAAGCAGCCTGGTTATAAATCAAGCTGTGGGGATGTGTAGAAAGAAGGCGAGGATAGTCGTAGTCGGAGACATACCATTAGATATTGAAAGAAAACATTTTTATGAAAAAGAGCTTGACCTATTAATATCAACTTCATATGGACCGGGCAGATATGATGAAAAGTATGAACTGAGAGGTTGTGATTATCCATATGCCTATGTCAGATGGACAGAAAACAGAAATATGCAGGAATATTTAAATCTTTTATCAGAGAAAAAGATAAATGCTGAATCGATAATTGAAAGGATTTATCCAATTGAGGAAGCTTCAAAAGCTTACGAAGAGCTTACCCAAAGCAATGGGAGACCTTTAATTGTTCTTTTGGAATACAACAAAGATTCTATTCCTCAAAGAAAAATAATAACGGCTAAATATAAAATTAAACATGACAGAATTAATGTGGGAATTATAGGTGCTGGCGGCTTTACCCGGGCAGTTCATTTACCTAATTTAGAAAAGTTGAGTAATATTTACAGCATATATGCTGTATGCTGTAAAACTGGAAGCAATGCTGAGAGAATTGCAAGACAGTATAATGCAGCTTATGCAGCAACGGAGTATAAAGAGATATTAAATGATAATGAAATTGATATGGTTTTAATTTCTACAAGGCACAATCTACATGCACAAATTGTTATTGATGCTGCAAAATCAGGTGAGGCTATATTTGTTGAAAAGCCGATGGCATTAAACGAGGGAGAACTAAATAATATTGCAGCTGTTTTAAAAAAGACAAAGGTTCCTTTTATGGTTGGATTTAACAGAAGGTTCTCTCTTTTTGCTCTAAAGATTAAAGATGTAGTTAGCAATAGAATAAACCCAATGATAATTAATTATAGAATGAATGCTGGATTTATTCCCAGGGAACACTGGGTACATACTGAAGAAGGCGGCGGCAGAAATATAGGGGAAGCTTGTCACATTTATGATTTGTTTAATTATTTTACTGAAAGTGAAGTTTCTTCAGTCAACGCGTTTAGCATTAATCCAAAAACAGAACAATTTGGTTCTAATGATAATTTTGTAGCAACGATAAAATATAAAGATGGCTCGGTCTGTAATCTAATTTACACAGCAATGGGAACTAAAGATTATCCAAAAGAACAAATGAAAATTTATTTTGATGGGAAAATTATTTTTCTCAATGACTATGAAGAAATGAAGATTTATGGAGTAAAGGGAAGAGGACTGGGGTTAAGGCATCAGGACAAAGGTCATTTAAATGAAATCCAGAAATTTGCTGAGTCAATAAACAATGGCAGCGGCTATCCCATACCGCTGCGGCAGTTAATTCAGGCAACTGAGATTAGTTTTGAAGTGGAGAAACAAATTCATAAATATTAGAAGATTAAAAGATGGATCTAAAAAAAATTGCTAAATCTTTACCTTATCCATTACAAAAAAGTATAAAGTATGCTTACAGCCTGGTTCCTGCTAGGCTTAGATATGGCAAGGTATTTTGGGATACATACAATTTTCTTCAGCAGTCTCAATGGTGGAGTAAAGAGAAGCTTGAAGAGTATCAGATGGAACAGTTAAGCAAATTATTGGATCATGCATATAAAAATGTTTCTTATTATCGAAGAGTGTTTGATGAAAGAGGATTGAAACCAAAAGATATACAATGTTTTAATGATTTAAAAAAATTACCTTATTTAACAAAAAAAATTATCCAAAAAAATTTTAAGACTTTAGCTGCTCAAAATTACCCAAAGTCAAAATTAAAGTATGTGACTACAGGTGGTTCCACTGGTATGCCAATGGGGTTTTATGTAAATAAAGATGTATTTTTTGAAAGAGAATGGGCATTTATGTTTACTCAATGGAATAGGGTTGGCTATAAGTTTGGTAGTAAAAGTATTGTATTACGAGGAGATATCATTAAATCATTGAAGAATGATAAATTTTGGTAATATAATCCTATAAAAAAAAATCTAATATTATCAACTTATCATATGAATAAAGATATGTTACCAAAGTATATCAAAATAATTAGAAAATTTAACCCTGATTTTATTTGGAATTATCCATCGGCTATAACGATTTTAGCAAAATTTATGAAAGAAAATAATATAAAACCATTTGCTAGTGTTAGAGCGCTATTGTGTGGATCGGAGAATTTATATCCATGGCAACGTAAACTATTGGAAGAAGTATTTCAATGCAGGGTGTACAGTTGGTATGGTCATACAGAGCAAGCTGTTTTAGCTGGCGAATGCGAAAGAAGCAATTATTATCATGTCTTTCCTGAGTATGGTTTAACGGAACTAATTAATGGTAATGGCAAAACAGTGTCTAATGATGGTGAAATGGGCGAAGTTGTTGCTACAGGTTTTAATAATTTTGTTTTTCCATTTATTAGGTATCGAACTGATGATTTGGCGGTTTTTTCTAATTCAAAATGTGACTGTGGAAGAAATTATTCATTGGTAAAACAAATTGAAGGGAGATTGCAAGATTTGGTAGTTACAAAAGATAAAAGATATATTACACTTACGGCACTTATATTTGCTCAACATTTTGAGAGTTTTTCTAGGATAAAAGAAATGCAAATTGTTCAGGAAAAAGAAGGTGAGATAAAAATAAGGGTTGTAAAATCTTCTCAGTATTCAGACAAGGATGAGAATGAAATTATGTCAAAAATGAATATGGCTGTTGGGGATGGTTTAAATATAAGATTTGAATATGTGGGTTATATACCTCGAACTAAGAGTGGTAAGTATAGGTTTTTAATCCAGAAGTTGCCAATTAATTTTGGAGATTAAAAGATGGGCAGAGTAAACAAGAAATCGAAAATAGCTATAATTGGTCCGTACCCCCCTCCGTATGGGGGTATTTCTGTTCATGTCCAAAGGGTGTTAGCTTATTTGGATAAAATTGAATATAGTTACGATTTTTATTTGGAGAATAGTTCTGCTGATATTAAAATATTACATTCTCCTTATAGCTTCTACGGCTTGAGAAAAATAATATCAATGCTGAAACTACTATTTAAAAAATATTATTTAATTCACCATCACTCTCCGGATTGTAAAACAAGAATTATTCTCGGAATTTACGGAATGTTAGGTAAAAATGTTTATTTGCACATACACGGTGTTTCTTTAGAGGATGAAATAAAAAGGAGTGGAATAAAGTCAATTTTAGTAAAAAAACTTTTAAAGTTTGTAAATATTATTGCTGATAATGAGAATATTGCAAATTTAGCGAATAAATATAAAGCAAAATCTATAGTTACTATAGATGCGTTTTTGCCACCTTTGTTTGAAGAAAGTATTTATAAAAAGTTTCTTGCTAATTATAGTAATTTATTAAGTGGGAAAGAATATATAATCTTTATGATAGGGTGGTTTATATATTATGAAGATGTAGATCTCTATGGCTTTGATATTGCATTAAGAGCTTTAAAAAAATTTAAGGAAGAAATTACTCAGAGTGTCTTGCTTGTAGCAAGTATTAATGGAGTTAGATCGGGAAAATTATTTAGGAAAATTAAGAAATATATAGAAAGTAATGGATTGAGTAATAATATCCTTTTTATTTATGAAGAATTAAGTGAAATTTGGCCAGTTTATCTTGCTTCAGATGTGTTTATTAGACCAACTTGCACAGATGGTTCTGCATTATCAGTAAAAGAGGCATTATGGTTTGGCACGCCTGTTATTGCCAGCAACTGTGTTCCGAGGCCAAAAAGCGTTATACTTTTTGAAAATCGTTCTGAAAAGGATTTATTTAATGGGCTTTTACAAGTCTATAGTCAATTAGATAAAAATAATAATGCTAAGAATAAAATTTTAAAAATTAAAAATAAAAATTTTGAATATAAATTATTTAGAGATATCTACAAAATTGAAAGTGAGGGTAGTAATAATTGAATTTATCAGATAAAAGGATTCTTGTTACTGGTGCTGGAGGATTTATTGGAAGTCATTTGGTCGAAGCTCTAGTAAATAAAAGTTGCAAGGTACGTGCATTTGTTCATTATAATTCCTTCAACTCTTGGGGTTGGTTGGATCATGTAAGCAGAAATATAAAAGATTGTATAGAAATATTTGCTGGTGATATAAGAGATCCTTATGGCGTAAGAAAAGCAATGAAGGATATAGAGGTTGTTTTCCATTTAGCAGCCTTGATTGGTATTCCTTATTCTTATCATTCTCCTGAGAGTTATGTTGATACTAATATAAAAGGGACGTTAAATATTTTGCAAGCTGGGAGGGAGTTGGGTGTTCAAAAGATAATACATACTTCTACAAGTGAGGTTTATGGAACAGCACAATTTGTTCCTATTAAAGAAGAGCATCCGATAAATCCACAGTCTCCTTACTCAGCTACAAAAGCAGGAGCAGATTTTATAGCTTTATCTTTTTATCGTTCTTTTAGTTCTCCTGTAACTATAATCAGGCCATTTAATACATATGGGCCAAGACAGTCTGCAAGAGCAATTATCCCTACAATAATTACCCAAATAGTTTTTGGGAAAAAAAGAATAAAACTTGGCCATATTTATCCAACGAGAGACTTAACCTATGTTAAAGATACTGTGCAGGGATTTATTAACATAGCAGAATCAGACAACTCTTTAGGCAGGGTTATAAATATTGGGAGCAACTCTGAAATATCCATTGAAGATTTGTCAAATTTAATTGCCAAACTTATGAATGTTAAATTTGATATAAAGGTTGAGAAAGAAAGAAAAAGGCCAGAAAGCAGTGAAGTAAAAAGACTAATGGCTGATAATAGCAAAGCGAAAGAATTATTAGGATGGTCACTAAAGTATACACTAGAAGAAGGATTAAAGGAAACGATAGAATGGTTTAGATCTACAGATAATTTAAGTTTTTATAAGCCTGATATATACAATATTTAAAAAGGTGTGATTAATATGAGAGCAATTATATTGGCAGGGGGTGAAGGGACAAGGCTAAAGCCCTATACTACAGTAATACCAAAGCCTCTTGTACCCGTAGGTAATAGAACTATTTTAGAAATTTTGATTAGCAGGTTAAAAAAGTGTGGAATTACAGAGCTGACGATATGTGTAAATCACTTGGCTGAACTAATTATGTCGTATTTTGGGAATGGGAATAAGTTGGGAGTGAAAATAGAATATTCTATAGAAAAAAAGCCCTTGGGTACAGTGGCTCCAATAAAGATGATAAAGAATTTGCCAGAGAATTTCTTGGTGATGAATGGTGATCTTTTGACAGACTTAGATTTTAGAAAATTATATAATTACCATTTAGAAAATAAATCATTAATAACAATTGCAACATATAAAAGAACTGAGAAGGTAGATTTTGGAGTAATAGAGATTGATAAGAGTAAAAATATTGTATTGGATTTTAAAGAAAAGCCAGAATATGAATTAAATGTAAGTATGGGAGTATATGTGTTAAATAAAAAAGTTTTAAATAAGATACCATTTAATAAGCAATTTGGTTTTGATGATTTAATGCTTACGTTGCTAAATAAAAAGCAAACAATAAAGGTTTACCCATACAATGGATACTGGCTTGATATAGGAAGGCCTGATGATTATGAGAAGGCAAATGAAGAAATAGAGAAATTAGATTTATAAGAGGTAAATATAGAAATGAAGTGGAAAATAACACTATGCGAACCGGATATTGGTCAAGATGAAATAGACGCAGTAGTAGATGTACTAAGAAGTAAGTGGCTGACAATGGGAGAAGTAGTCCAAAAATTTGAGAATGAGTTTGCCAAAAAGTTGAATGTCAAACATGCTTTTGCTGTTTCAAGCGGTACTGCTGCACTTCATATAGCAAATATGGTTCTTGATATAAGCCGAGGTGATGAAGTAATTTGCCCTGCTTTAACATTTGTTGCCTCAGCTAATGCTACTAAATATACAGGCGCAAATGTAGTTTTTGCTGACTCTATTTCAGAGGGAGACTTAACTATTGATCCAAAAGATATAGAAGCTAAAATAACTGATAAAACAAAAGCTATAACAATTGTCCATTATGCAGGCTTTCCTTGTTTAATGGATGATATTATAAATATAGCAGAGAAGTACAATTTAAAAATTATTGAAGATTGTGCACATGCCCCACTTGCCTGGTGGAAGCTTAAAGATGGTGCTAAAAAATTTGTTGGATCAATTGGAGATGTTGGTTGTTTTAGTTTTTTTAGTAATAAAAATATGACCACTGGTGAGGGAGGAATGGTAACAACCAATAATGATGAACTAGCAGAAAAAATAAAATTATTACGTTCACATGGCATGACTTCACTTACTTATGATAGGCATAAAGGGCATATAAGTGGTTACGATGTGTTAATGTTGGGTTATAATTATAGAATGGATGAGGTTCGTGCTGCTATTGGTATTGTACAGTTGGGAAAATTAGAGGAAAATAATCAAAAAAGAAGAGAAGTTTATAAATGGTACGTAGATGCTTTAACAAACAATGCTAATATAATTATTCCATTTACCGATAGAAGCTTGGAGCAAGTAACTCCACACATAATGCCTATCATTATAAAAAACAATTATCAAAAAATAAAAAAAAGATTAACCAATACAGGCGTTCAAACCAGCAAACATTATGATTTAATTTCAACCTTTACTTTGTATAAAGGAAACAAATTTAAAAGTAAGATAAAGTATATAAATAATATCTTGACACTGCCGATGTACCCTGAGCTGAGTAAAGAAGATGTGGAATATATAGCGGATGTACTTGATAAAAAAGGAAAAGGCAAGCAATATCTTAAACTTTTGGGACAAAAATGAAGGAGGTCCAGACCGTATGAGATATTTAATAAACAAATTTCGTTCTATGATACAAAAGATTCTTGGGATCCCATATACCTCAGTAAGTCTTGTAATTTATAGATCTGACTTCCCTGATGGTGAGATTGTCGGAAAGCCTGCTCAAATAGGGAGATTTAGTATTATTGATTATGGGGGGAATGTAAAGATTGGGCAAAATGTTAAGATAGGTTATGGAGTATTTATACTTTCTGCTTCCTCAATCGTAGGCAGTAACAAAGCTGAGATTTTGAGAAGGCCAATAATAATTGGAGATAGTGTTGAAATTGGATCTAATGCGGTTATTCTCCCGGGAGTTAAGATAGGAAATAATACTACTATTGGTGCTGGCGCAGTTGTAATACGGGATATCCCTGAAAATTCAATTGCTGTAGGAGTGCCAGCAAGAGTTGTAAAGAAGAAATAAAAATGTGATAACAATGACTTTTGTATTTAGAAAGATTGCAAATGAATTGCAAATTTTGTAATAGTAATAAAATCGAGAGAGCAAAAATAATACAAAGCTCTTATGTAAACTATAAGTATACTTTATATCAATGTATAAACTGTAAATGTAGATTTTTCGATATTAAAGAACACGATGTAGATTTAGAAAATGTATATGAAGATTATAGTATTAAGCATAATAAAGCAATACCAAACTCTCAATTTAAAAAGAGTTTTTATTGGGCTACACAAGTTCGGAGAATTGAAAAAATATTAGGTAGAAAAATTTCATCTGTTTTAGATATAGGATGTGGAACAGGTGATTTTTTAATGCATTTTCCTAATAATATTGTTCGTGAAGGGGTGGAACTATCAGCAAACTCTGCAGAAATAGTTCGAAAAAGAGGCCTGATGGTATATCAAGACTTTGCAGAGAATATAAATTTTAATAAGCAATATGATGTTGTTACATGTTATGCAATACTTGAGCATTTGCTGAATCCTTTAAAACTTTTAGATAAATTTCAAAATGTTGTATCTCTAAGCGGTGTATTAGTTATTATGATACCGACCCATGAATGCTTCAAACGATGGGCAATTGATACATTTACATCAACTAGATGGTGGATGTACAGTCCTCCACAACATTTGAATTTATTTTCAAAACAGTTTTTGGATAGATACCTTGGCAAAAAGAATTTTAAATTGATCGATAGATATTGGACTTCCGGTGGGATGTTTAATCCTTTTAAAAGTATCCCTTTTGCAAATCGTGTTTTTGGAAAAGCTATGGCTTTTACAGATGGATATAATCCTATAAATAAATTGCCAATTTTTGACCATCTTTACTCTTATTATTATAAGGTAAGATAGGATTTTTATTGTTTATCAGTATAAATAAAATTTCACAATTGTTAAAGGATATTACAAAAAAAGGATTTTTTCATCTCCTTTCTGCTAATATTATTATTGGTTTTCTTGGTTTTTGCTCACAATTATTAGTAGCAAAATTCCTAACGCCTGTAGAGTTAGGGCAGATAAAGACAATACAGTCATTCATTGGAGTAGCAGTAATCTTGGCTGGGTTTGGGTTTAATACCGCTGTTTTGAAACTCTGTTCTGAGAGAAAGCCTTTTGAAGAACGTGCATATATCTTTAAGCGGAATTTTTATTATACTAGCATCCCTATATTGTTTGTGCTTGTGATTCTTTTTTTATTGGCAAGATTAAAACTCTTATCCCCTGACCAAGCAATTAATAAATGGCTGCTTCTCTATATGTTGGTTATCCCAGCTATGACCTGGACGTCTCTGATTATGGTTTATTTGCAAGCATTAAAGAAAATACAACTCATGGCGAAAATGCAAATATTTATACGGCTTTTTGGGTTCATAGTCTTGGTTGTTATAACTTATTTCTATGGTTTGATTGGTTTTATTATTTCAACGGTATTTATTGGATATATTGCACTTCTGCCTTTGTTTAATTTGGTTAAAGATGATTTTAAAAGTAAAGTGAAAGTGGATAATGTTTTTTCCAAAAGTTTTTTTTATGCTAAATGGAGCGTATCTGCCAATGGAGTTAGTACAATTGGAGGGTACATGGATATTTTTATGCTTAATTATTTGATAAAAGATAGGATAAGTTTTGGTTACTACAGCCTTGCAACTATTTTTATCTTAGGAATGAATTACATAACCTCAACTGTTCAATCTATTGCTACACCTTATTTTTCTGAAAAAAGTAATGATAAAAAGGATTTTTTAAGAGTTTTGAAGAAATATGAAAAATTGATGATATTGCTTGCGCTTGCTGTATCTATTATTGCTGTAGTAATTGTCCCACCTTTTATTAAAATTGTATATGGGAATAATTATACGGTAGCAGGATTTTATTTCAGAATATTGGTATTAAAATATTTTTTTGGGAGTTGTTATTCATTACTTGGAGCAGCAATATTAGGCTTAGGAAAGATGCGGTATAATTTTCTTACTGTTTCAATTTCTGTCCCAATTTCTTTTATTTTGAGTTATTTCTTTATAACTAATTATGGTATTGTAGGCGCGGCGTTAGCACAGGCATTGGCATATTTTATTACCTTAATTATCGTTTTATTTATGACTAGGCAGGTGATAAAAAGTCATTTTGTTACTGAAAAATTATGAATTTGAAAATAATTTTGTAAAAAATCTAAAGTATTCATTTACAAAATAATAATAGAAAAAGTATTGAGAAAGTCTTTGCTTTAATTCAAAACTATTTGGAATAAATATATAGGTAATATTATTTTCAAGAGCAGGGATAATTGATAGTGATTTGCAGGAAATGGGATTCCAAATTGAAGGTTAAAGAGCTTGGTTTCTGTGAGGAAGATTTGTGGGTTTTTGGGAAAGACGGTTATGATATTTGGAATAATTTAGAGAGTATAAGTATAAATAGTATTGGCAGTAGAGCTTTTCCCAATATAGGTTGGTATATTCTAAGAAAAGATAAAAATTATATGTTAGTATCTTGTGGACCAAATGGTCAAAATGGAAACGGTGGCCATTCTCATAATGATAAACTGAGCTTTGAGCTATGTGTAAATGGAGAAGATATTATAATAGATCCAGGAACTTATGTGTACACTCCGTTTCCAGAGTGGCGAAATAAGTTTCGTTCGACATCTTTTCACAATACAATAGTTGTAGACAATAAGGAGCAGAACAGATTTAACGATAAGAGTATATTTTGTCTCGGAGAGGATGCTTCTGTTAAAGTTAATAATTGGAAAGCCACTAAAGAGTAGGATTTTTTGGATGCAGAACATTATGGATATAAACGCCTAGAGTCCCCGGTGTTACATAGAAGACAGATATACTTTTGTAAGAAAGATAGATATTGGATAATTAAAGATATGTTAACAGGTGAAGGGGTGCATGCCTTTGATTTGTATTTTCACCTTGCTCCTGTGGTAACAAAGAAAGCAGATGGCGGGTCTTTGATTGTTGATATTGATATAAAAGGTGGGAAAAATTTAAAAATTATTCCATTAATTAAAGATGATATGAAGTTAGCTATTGAAGATGGCTGGTTATCGTATAGTTACGGTGAAAAAATTAAATCAAAAGTATTAAAATACTCAAAAAAATCTGCACTCCCAGCTGAATTTTTATTTGTGTTTGCTCTTGGAAATTATCCTTGTTCTATAGAAGAGATTGATAAGATAATTGGAAACACTTGTCAGGTTAAAAGGTAAATTTTATTGTAAGCTGTAGCATTTATGATATATTTTATTTGAAGTAATG
>Ga0307928_10003216_pt1 | contig 12460 bp, 17 predicted proteins | sample AceLakmetagen232_FD_201815 | JGI IMG/M metagenome (GOLD analysis project Ga0307928, IMG submission 201815) | Saline water microbial communities from Ace Lake, Antarctica - #232 | ecosystem: Environmental > Aquatic > Non-marine Saline and Alkaline > Saline | place: Antarctica: Ace Lake... | reverse complement strand
AGCCATACAACCTATTACACCAATCTTAGGATTTTTTTCTTTAGATAGAATTTTATTGATTTTTCCAAGTCGTGAGTAAATTTTCTGTTCAGGTTTTTCTCTGACGCTGCAAGTATTCAATAAAATTAAATCCGCTTCTTCTAATAAATCTGTTCGTGTTAATCCTTGGTTTTCCAAAATTCCGCAAACAATTTCACTATCAGCTTCATTCATCTGACAACCGTAAGTTTCAATGTAATATTTATTCATTTGACCTTTATTAATAATGCTCTAACACAAACTATATTACTCAGTTACTTCAATATTCATAAAGTTAATTTTTATTTAGATTTTAACGCTTGTTCCAAAATGTCATTCATTCTTTTTACCATTTTTGATTTATCTAAATCCATCCCAGCATTGAATAAAGCATTATCATATATCTGTTCAGCGATTTGTGTAATTAACTTCTTATCTTTTTTGCTGTCAACTAACTTTGATATTTTTTTGATCAATGCATGTTCAGGATTTATTTCCAATATTTTCTTACCAGCTGGAAAAAAATCCCCTTTTGCATCTTTCAAAATCTTCTGCATATTTGTTGTCATTTTATCATCTGGATTTACAATAATTGCAGGTGAGTTTACCAATCTGTCCGACAATACAACTTTTTCTAAATCTTTTTCAAATAATTTTTCCATCCATTTTGTCAATTTTTCAAAATTTTCAATTGACTTTTTACTCTCTCTTTTCTCGCTTTCTTTTTTCGGGACTTTAATATCTGATTTGTCTGCAGAAGATAATTCTTTCTTATCATAATTTGATAATGCGGACATTGTGAAATCATCAATTGCTTCATATAGATAAATTACTTCAATATCCGATGCGATAAATGTTTCCAAATACGGACTATTCTCAATTTCTTGACGATTTTTCCCACTCAGAAAATAAATTTCTTTCTGATCTTTTTTTGTTCTTTTTAAATATTCATCAAAAGAAGTCAATTCATTCTCTTTTGTCTTACTTGTTTCAAATCTCAATAACTTCGCAAGTTTTTCTCTATTTTCAAAATCACTATTTATACCCTCTTTGATAAAAGGTGAGAATGTTTTCCAAAAATCAAGATGTTTCTTTTCATCTTTTTGAGCATTATCGTTTAAAAATGAAATTACTCTTTTAGTTAAAAATTTCTTGATCTTTGAAATAATTAAATTATCTTGTAGTGTTTCTCGCGAAATATTTAAAGGTAAATCTTCAGAATCAACAACACCCTTTACAAATCGTAAATAATCGGGTAATATTTCCTTTACTTTTGATTCAATTAGAATTTTATTACAATAAAGATTAATTCCCGGTTCCATTCTATTAAATCCAAATATTTCCATATTTTCTTTTGGAAAAAACAAAATTGTCTTCATTTGAATTGGTGCATCTGATGAAGTGTGTAAATGATAAAACGGTTCTGATGGTGAATTTGTTAAAAATTTATAAAATTCGTCATATTCCTTGTCCTTTACTTCATTTGGATTTTTTACCCAAATCGCTTGAACGGTGTTTATTCGTTTTTCATCAATAAAAATTGGTGAAGAGACAAAATTAGAATATTCTTTAATTATGTTTTTTACATTGTCTTCTTCTGCATATTTATCATACTCTTTTTTTAGATCAACTACTACTCTTGTACCTCGTTTAATACCTTCCTCTTGTGAAATTGTGTAATTATTCATTCCATCTGAAGTCCAGATATATCCTTTAGAATTCTTTTTGTATGATCTTGAAATAACTCTTACTTTTTGTGAAACCATAAAAGCCGAATAAAATCCAAGTCCAAATTGTCCAATTAATTTAGCCGCATTTTCTTTGTTTTCAGCTAACTTTTCTAGAAATTCTTTTGAACCGGAATGAGCAACAGTTCCTAAATTCTCAATTAACTCATCTTTCGTCATTCCAATACCCGTATCTGAAATAGTAAAAGTTTTTGCCTTTTTATTCAATTCAATTTTAATATTTAAGGGCAGATCTTTTTCAATTATATCTTCCTCAGTTAACGAAACATGCCTGAATTTTTCTAAAGCATCAGCAGCATTTGAAATTAATTCACGAATAAAGATATCTTTATTTGTATATATTGAATGTACTACCACATCTAATACTTTCTTTATTTCCGCTTGATATTGATATGATTCTACTTTATTTGTCATTTTTTCTCCTTTTTCTCATTTTATTTCTTCTATATTCGGGGCATAAATTATAAATTATTTTTTAATATATCAAGATTTTATTATTCTCTTTCGGAAATTTTTTATCTTTTGTGCATTTAAACTGTATTATTTTTCTCCTTCAGAGAAAATCATCAAACTAAATATACAATAATTATTTCAATTTTATCTCTATTAAAAATATTTATAAACTTTCGCAAAAAAAAATAAAAAAATCCTTTGATTTTGAAAATATTTTTATTACCTTATTTTTAGTTATTTGAAATTTGTTTAGAATTTTTCTCAAATAAATAAAATTCAAGGTTTTATACAGACGAAAAACAAATAAATTAAAATTTCAATGAATGAAAAGATAAAAATAATTACAAAAAACACAAAAAAAATAAAAAATTATATTTTTGCAATTTTGCTCGCATTACCACTTTTTACGGTTTTCAGCAACTCAAATTCATTAGTATATCCGGCTCATACAGCTAAAATGTTTTACTTCTATCTCGTTTCTGTAATTATATTTACAATATTTGCACTTTATTCAATATTTAAAAAAGAACCGATTAAAATAAATATAACAAAAATTGATATAGCTTTACTTTCCTATTATTTTTATTCATTTATTAGGATTCTTTTTACACCAAATACAAAAATTTACAATGATGATTTCATTATATTTACATTTCTGATTATTTTATATTTTCTCTGGAAAAATGTATTTAGTAAAAATTCTAAAAATGAAAATAATTGTCATAATTTTAATTCTATCAATAATGATAACAGGAATGGTTTTTCTTTATAAATTGAAAGAAGATTCCGGAAGAGGAAGAATTCTACAATGGAAAATAATGTCAAAAATGATTACAGATAAACCGATTTTTGGACACGGTTATGAATCATTTGCATTCAATTATGATAATTATCAAGCAGAATATTTTAAATCAAAAGATAGACCGGAAGTAGAAAAAATGCTTGCATTACATAATACAATCGGTCATAACGATTATCTCGAAATTACTACGGAGCTTGGTATTATCGGAATTTTTCTATTCCTATCAATAATTGTTCTATCAGTTATAAAATATCTATCAATCTATAAACAAAACAATAATTCAAATTTTATTCCGGTAATAGCATTTTCCGGTATTTTTGTTTTTCTTATTCAGATATTATTTGATCCAGCATTGCAACGATTACCGATGTTTATTTTATTTATATTTTTTATCAGTGCTGTTTCTATTTATACAAAAAAGATATTTTCAGTTAGATTAAACAAAATACCGATTATTTTAATATCTGTAGTAACAATTTTGATTTTAATTTTATTCTCAAAAGATCAGATAGAAAATTATAATGCACAAAAACAATGGAAGTTAGCAAAAACATTTACAAATATGAGAAATTATTCTTATGCAGAAACAAAATATAAAAAAGCATACTCAAAGTTAAAAACCAATGGTACATTTCTTCTAAATTATGGCGGTGCTTTGTCATTTAATAAAAAATTCAGTGAAGCAATTCCGATATTAGAAGAGTCAACAAAATATTTAACTGACCCTAATTTATTTACTTTATTGGGAATTTGTTATACAGAAACGAACAATATTGAAAAAGCAGAATATTATTTAAATAAAGCACAAAATATTATTCCACACCAAATGTATCCGAGATATTTACTTGTTAAATTATATAGAAGATATAATAAAAATGAAAAAGCAATAAAAGTTGCAAAAGAAATAATGAATATGAAAGTGAAAATAAATAATACTGCTTCGAGAGAGATAAGGGCAGATATTAAAAAATATTTGAATGGTGTGATCGCGAACACATCAATGGTGGAGTAATTGGAAATTTTAACCAAAAAAAAGGAGAAAAAATGGTTAAAGTAAAGAAAACGAGAATGATGATCATTGGATTATTTGTTCTCATGGGAATCCTGTTCAACATTACTGTCTATTTTGACAATGGTGGTGTTCAGAATAGTGATCTGGCTCTCAGTGATTTGAGAGTTAGTTTGGTGAATAAGGCGTATGCAAGTGCAGATCCTTCGGGTTGCTGGCTTATATATTGTCCTGATGAACCCAATGGGCCTATATGTGGAACCATAACAAGCACTTATCCTGGTGGATCAACAACACGCTATTGCAGATGGGGTGTAGAAGGTTTTTAATATTGTTTTGTAATATGACATGTCATAATTATATGGTGTGTCATATTATTACATTTATGTTTAGTTAAGGAGAAATTTATGTATAAAAAAATAATAATTTTATTTGTTTTTGTCTTTTTAGTTATAAGTTGTGATAAAAAAATTAAAGAAACAGAAAGTAAATTGAATAATAAAAATATATTATTAGATAAAAAAATCCAATCTCAAAAATCTAATAAAAGAAATTTTATTAAAACACCCAAAAAGTTGAAAAGTATAGATTTTAAAAATTTATATAGACCTTCTTATGGGTGCGTTGATAAAAAATATTTGTACATTGTAGATGCATCAAGTATGTTAATTCATAAAATTGCATTATACGATACAAATTATACTGTTTTTGGTAAAGGAATTGGACGAGGACCTGGTGAGTTAACTGGCATAAGAGATATACAATACTATAAAGGAAATATATATATTTCTGATCCAATTAAACATACAATTGAAGTTTATTCAATTAATGAAGAATATGTAAAAACTATCAAAGTAAATGAAATTTGTCCAGAGCAAATAATTATAGACAATAAAGGAATAACAGCATATAATTTATATGATCATAATTGCTTTTTTTATAAGTATGATTTTAATGGAAAATTTATAGAAAACTTTGGTAGTCCGCTGATTATGAAACATATTGGCTCTGGACTCTATCACGAAACTATTTTGTGCAAATTATCAGATTCATCTTTTATTCAAATACCAAAACGACTTGGTTTAATTGGATATTATGAAAATGATAGTTTAATTTATATTAAAGAAACAATTGATGGAATTAGAAAAGAACCTAATGATATTATTTATGGAGAAAATTATGAAAGAGCAGATAGAGAAAAATTGTTTTATACATGCTTAAGAGTTACTTCAAATGACAATTTTGTGGTAATGTTAAGATTTAGAATCAGTAAAGATAAAAAAGAAAGTTATTTTGATGTATATGATAAAAAAACATTAGATTACTTGTATAGTTTCGAAACACCTTTAAAAACAAATGGAATGATATTGCTTAATGATACTTTTTTAACATTTAATAATAAAATTATAATTTGGGAGTTATAAAGTGATTAGAATGGAAAAGAAAAATAAATTTTTTGTTATTTTCATATTTTTAATAATCTATACTATTTTTGGTTTTTCTATACCCAAACAAAATAATAATAAAAAAAATAATATTTATATTAATTATCCTGAATTATCTAGAATAAAAGGAGTTGATATTAATTTTATACCTCATATTTTTAATCAAATTAACTTTAATAACTTTAATAATTTTTATTTATTAGTTTATCGTGAACATGATTGTAATGTATGCATAAAACAATTATTAAAATTATTTAATAGAAAAAATTTATTAATATTATATTTTTCTGATAATAATGATGAAAATTATTCAGAATCAAAATATAAAAAGAGGGAAGAAAACATAAATTTTTATTTAAAAAAAATGAAATATATTAGGACACCCGTTATTTTAAGGTTTGATTCGACATTTAAAGTTTTGGACGCATTTTTTCCGACAGTCAAAAAAGAAAAAGAATTTAAAGATTTTATTGATAAATGATCATCACAATGAATATGAAAGTAAAAATAAATAATACTGCTTCGAGAGAGATAAAAACAGATATTAAAAAATATTTGAGAGATGTGGTGGAGACCGCATCTGAATAGAAGTTTAACCAAAAAAAGGACAACCTAATATGAAAATTATAAAATATTGTATTCTTATAATATTAATAATTACATTGATTCAATGTTCAAAAAATAGATATGATAAATATTATGATAATTACGAAACTTTTACCGAATTTCCTATTACTGAGCAATATGAAATTAAAGAATTTGCAGATGAAAAGTTTATGATGCCTCCGGGAGATTTTACAATTATTAATGATAAATATTTAGTTATGGAAGATGACAATAATTCTATTTCACAAATGATATTAATATATGACCTTGACACCAAAAAATGCGTTAAAAGATTTGGTAAAAAAGGCAAGGGACCAGGCGAATTTGTAAACATAACATCAATATTTGATGATATTAACAATAAAAACAATTTTTGGATATACGATAGGGCTACGCAAAGATTTAGTATATTTAGTATCAAAAATATTTTACAAAATAATAAATTAATGCCGGATACAGTGTTAAAAATAAATTTAAAAGAAGGTGAACCACTTGATCTATGTTTTTTATTAGAAAATACAATTGTATCAACCGGTATGTTTATTAATAGTAGATTATGTTTTTATGATACTAATATGGAACCTATTAAAACTGCTGGGAAAATACCAGGGAATATTTCAGATAGAATAGAAAAATTTATGTATATTGTAACAACAAATATTGTAAAAAATAAAAAAGAAGAAAAGTTTATTTTTGCCTATCTTATTGATGATATACTTGAAATGTATAATTTCAAAGGGGAAATAGTAAAAACAATACACGGCCCGGACATTACTAAACCGGCATGGCTTAAAAAAAAACGCATCGGTTATGCAGAGGGATATACAGATCTGTGTTCATCTAGTAAATTTATATATGCAGTATATTCAGGTGAAAAAAGAAAAACAGCTGGAGATTTTTTATCAGGTTATGGTAAAAATATTTTAGTGTTTGATTGGGATGGAAATCCTATTAAAAAAATTACTACAGATGTGCGAAACGGTGATATTGTAATATCAGAAAAAAGAAAAAAATTATATGCTATGTATTTTGATGGTGAATTTTTTAGGATTGGTTATTATGATTTGGAAAAGTAAATATATATATATAATAATTGTTGTTGTAGTTATTTTGTTATCTATATTTTATGGTTTTAAGAATCTGAATAAAAAAAATAGTGAACCAGAAATAAATTTTGCTTTACGTAAAGCACTTTCCGATTTTGAAAATTTAAAAAATAATAAGATTAGTTTCATTAAAGATTTATTTGTAAATATAGACAAAACAAAACAAGAAATAAATTATCTTTTGATATATGATGATTACAGTTGTCCTCCTTGTAATGAAAAGGCAAAATTAATGGCAAAACAAATTACGGATTCACCAGTTTATATATTTTATTTATTGAAGAAGGATAAGTATAAAAAAAATGTGACATATTTTTATGCTAAAAGTGATAGTGTATTCTATTATTTGGAAAGGTTCAAAAGTATTACAACTCCAGTAATTTTAAAATTTGATTCGACATTTAAAGTTTTGGACGCATTTTTTCCGACAATCCATAAAGATGAAGAATTTAAAGATTTTATTGATAAATGATCATCACAATGAATATGAAAGTAAAAATAAATAATACTGCTTCGCGAGAGATAAAAACAGATATTAAAAAATATTTGGACTGTGTGGTTGCGAACACATCAATGGTGGAGTAATTGAAAATTTTAACCAAAAAAAAGGAGAAAAAATGGTTAAAGTAAAGAAAACGAGAATGATAATCATCGGATTATTTATTCTCATGGGCATCTTGTTCAACATTACTGTCTATTTTGATAATGGTGGTGTTCAGGATAGTGACTTTGCTCTCAGTGATTTGAGAGTTAGTTTGGTGGATAAGGCGTATGCGAGTGATACATATTCCATTTGGTATTGTGTTTATGATCCAAGTTACTACTGCCCTATTGAAGGTTTTCCAGGAGAATTTATAGGCTATTTTAATTAACTTGATTTATTGAGATGTTGTTACTAGGCACTTTGAGATTATATGCAAAGTGCCTAGTATATTCAATTTATAAATAGAAATAAGGAAATAAATTATGAAAAATTATCAGTATTTAAAAATTGTAATGTTATTAATTATAATTTTATTCAATAGTTGTAATAAATATAAAAAATATTATGATAACTACGAAACTTTTACAAAATTTCCTACTACTGAAAAATATCAAATTAATAATTTTGCAGATAAAAAATTTATGTTGCCACCAATTGATATGGCAATAATTAATGATAAATATTTGATAATAGAGAATGAAGATGGTTCTATTAATCAAATGGTATTAATTTTTGATTTAAATAAAGAAATAGTTATTAAAGGATTTGGAAATAAAGGAAAAGGACCAGGTGAATTTATCAATATTACTAGTATTTTGGAAGATAAAAATGATACTCTTTATATATATGATAATAGCAAGAAAACAATGAATATTTACAATATCAATAACGTCTTAAATAACAATAAGATATTACCCGAAATAGAAAAAAAAATGAATATGAATGAAGGAGATCCTTGGGCATTATGTATGTTAGATAATAAAATTATTGCTACTGGCGCATTTATAAACGGTGCATTGTGTTTTTATAATCTTGATTTATTTCCAATAAAAACTACTGGTGAATTACCCAAAATTATTACAAATAGAATGGAAAAATATTTATATTTACAAACAACGAATATTGTAAAAAACATTAACAAACAAAAAATTGTTTTTGCAAGGCGAAATGATGATATACTAGAAATATATAATTTTGATGGTAAAAAATTAAAAACAATTCAAGGACCTGATATAATTGAACCATCATGGCTAGCAAAAAGAATAGAATTCAAAGATAGAATTTATACATATAATAGTTTGGCTACTGATAATAATTACATATTTGCAGTATATGCTGGTAAAAAAAAGGAGAAACCTGGGAATTGGATAAATGCTCAAGGTAAAAATATATTCGTGTTTGATTGGAATGGGAATCCAATAAAAAAAATTACTACTGATTTTCATATTCTATCAATTGTTGCATCGGAAAAGAGAAAAAAACTATTTATGATTTATTTTGACGGCGAATATTTTAGAATTGGTTATATAGATATTTCAGATATGGAAGGAAAATAGAAAATGAAAAACAGAAGATTTTATTTATTGTTATTAATCGTTATAATTGTTTTATCAGTAACAATTTTATTTCCAAAGCAAAAAAATAAAAATGAAAAGAATGAGATCAATTTTATTTTAAGAAAAGCGTTACACGATTTTGAGAATTTGAAAAATAGAAAAATTAATTTTATTAGTGATTTATTTTTAGATATTGATGATACTAAACAAGAAATAAATTATCTTTTGATATATGATGATTACAGTTGTCCTCCTTGTAATGAAAAGGCAAAAATAATGGTAAAACAAATTACGGATTCACCAGTTTATATATTTTATTTATTGAAGAAGGATAAGTATAAAAAAAATGTGACATATTTTTATGCTAAAAGTGATAGTGTATTCTATTATTTGGAAAGGTTCAAAAGTATTACAACTCCAGTAATTTTAAAATTTGATTCAACATTTAAAGTTTTAGATGCATTTTTTCCTACGGTTCATAAAGATGAGGAATTTGATGAATTTATTGAAAGATGAAAAAAATATTTGAGAGATGTGGTGGAGACCGCATCTGAATAGAAGTTTAACCAAAAGAAAGGAGAAAAAATGATTAAAGCAATGAAAAAGAGAAAAACAATAATCATTGGATTATTTGTTCTCATGGGCATCTTGTTCAACATTACTATCTATTTTGATAATAGTGGTGCTCAGGATAGTGATCTGGCTCTTAGTGATTTGAGAGTTAGTTTGGTGGATAAGGCGTATGCGAGTGGAATTGGACCTGTTGATTGGGGAGAGTGGTTTTACACTTATCATTATGGATTTCTTTGTGCTTGCCCGGTGCCTATTTATAGGTCCCAATGTCATTGTGATTTGTAATAATAGTAAATTAAAGTATAGGGTAGAAAAACTTTACTCTATACTTTTCAATTTTTTAAAAAAATACATGAGAGGAATTTTTATGACAAAAAATAAAATAGCAATGGTTTTAATAATTTTATTTTTTATTAATTTCTGTTCAAAACGAGATATAAAAATAGCAGACATTAAAAATATAAATTATAAAAATGTTACGCAAAATTACAATATAAAATTAATTAAAATGAGAGATATAAAATTGGAATTTAATAAGGATAATCCGTTACAATGGATTAATGCAGTTAATTTTGATTCTAAAAATAATATATTAATAGCAGATAAAACTAGTTCTAATATTAAAAAATACAATCATAATGGTCAATTATTAGGTGTTGTCGGTAGACCTGGTCGTGGTCCCGGTGAGTTTCTTAATATTCATTCTTTTTTTATTGAAAAAAATAGCAACAAGATAATTGTTTGTGATTCACAGACACGACAAATTACTTATTTTGACAATAATGGTAACTATGAATACAGTTTTAAGTTAAATGATAATTATTTTTTAACTATTTCATCACACCCAACATTTCTTGCAAATAATAATAAAATTTATATTCCGGTTATTTATGCTAATGCGAAAGATTATGACCAAGAAGTATCATTTTTTCCTATTATTGAATTAAATAAAGAGGGTAAAATTATAAATTCAATGGGAATATATGATGAAGTCTATAATGATTATAATCTTCAAAAATTCGTAAATGTTAAATTGGCTCAGAAGATTTATAAAAACAAATTATTTTATTCTCAAGAAGGATATTATAAAATAAATTATCTTGATTTAGATAATAAAAATAATAATTACAAATTCGGGGTTAAAGGAAAATACTATAGAAAATTAAAAAATTATGCAAAAGGTAATTTAAATCAGCTAAGTAAATATATCTGCACAACATCTTCTATGAAAAATCCAATTATTATAAAAGATAAATATTTAATAATTGAATATAGAAATATAAATAAAATTTCTGCTAATAATAAAATATTATATACAAACGGAAAAGAAAATGAATTTGATAATTATTTACAGATATATGATATTCAAAATAAAGAATATCTTGGAGAAATCAATCTTGATAGAAAAATTATTCTTAATGTAGATGATGAAGATTATATATATTTTATGTTTCCTTATAATGTTGATTATTTATATAAATACGATTTAGAAATTACAGAGAGAGAAAATCGAAATGAAAAATAATATTTTATACATTCTATTGGTTGTAATACTTTTTTTTATAATTTATATTTTATATAAAGTTACTTCAAATGAAAAATTGATATATAAAGTTCCTAATATAGAAAAAGTCACATATTCAGGAAAGCCATTTAATTTGTACAAAACAAATTCACAATTTATATTAATAGTTTTTCTAAATGATAACTGTATTCCTTGTCTTGGTGAATATAAATATAGTAATAAATTGGCTGAGGAATATTCTGACAATGAATTAAAAGTTATTGGAATTTTATATACTCATAATTCAGGAACAAAATTAAAAGAAAATATTGATAATTTTACATTTCCTGTAATTGTTGATAAGAATGGCAAAATATTTAAACAATATGGAATTGTTAAGGGAGAAGAAAAAAAAATATTAATTAATAGTAATAATAAAAATATTATTTTTATTGACGATATTTATAAAAGTCCCGGAATACAGCATGTACTTTATAAAGTAATTAAAAAAATTGTTGATTTAAGTTAAGAAAATGGGTTGATATTGAAGAATTTATTGAAAAATGAAAAAAATATTTGAACCGTATGGTCGCGAACACATCAAAGATGGAGTAATAGGAAATTTTAACCAAAAAAAGGAGATCTAATGGTTAAAGTAAAGAAAACGAGAATGATAATCATTGGATTATTTGTTCTCATGGGAATCCTGTTTAACATTACTGTCTATTTTGACAATGATAGTGCTCAGGATAGTGACTTGGCTCTCAGTGATTTGAGAGTTAGTTTGACGGATAAGGCGTATGCTTCTAGTATAGGTAATCCTTGTGATAACAACCCAAGAATTTATTGTTATCTCGATGGTGTTGATGGAGAAGAATTGTATTGGTAGTATAGCTGAATAAAAAGTTGTCTGCTAATATAATTGGCGGACAACTTTTTTATTTATCAATAAAAAATGAAAATTATAAAAGGTATATTAAAATGAAAATTATAAAATATTGTGTATATATAATATTAATGATATTACTAATTCAATGTTCAAAAAATAGATATGATAAATATTATGATAATTACGAAAGTTTTACCGAATTTCCTATTACTGAGCAATATGAAATTAAAGAATTTGCAGATGAAAAGTTTATAATGCCACCCGGAG
>Ga0307928_10003214_pt1 | contig 12469 bp, 33 predicted proteins | sample AceLakmetagen232_FD_201815 | JGI IMG/M metagenome (GOLD analysis project Ga0307928, IMG submission 201815) | Saline water microbial communities from Ace Lake, Antarctica - #232 | ecosystem: Environmental > Aquatic > Non-marine Saline and Alkaline > Saline | place: Antarctica: Ace Lake... | reverse complement strand
TATACGAATCAGATGGAACTTTAATAAAATTACTTGAACCAATTAGAATGGTTTGTTTAACAAATCCTTGTACTTATTCAATAATAATTTCTGGAACCGAAACAGATTTGACAAGTTTCTTAAATATACAAAGTAGTTTAGTCTTTGATGAAGATACTAAAATTTATACATTCATTTGGAATGATCCATCACAGAATACGGATTCAATGAACTTATTAGTTTACAAAGATTACCCAGATAAAGCAAGTACTGTAATTTGTAACCAAACAGCAAGTGGATTCACAGGAGTAATAGCTTGTGATGTTTCTGCATACTCTGGAAACTTTAGGGCTGAAGCTTGGAGAATGGCGAGTCCTTGGAACCTTCTAGCACAAAGCTTTGATTCTATACAATCATTCTTTGCAGATACAGAAAATGGTAAGACAACTGGGTTGTTTTTTGGTTTCATATTAGTAGTACTATTCGCTACAATGGGAACCATAAGTCCAATACTAGTTATTATCTTATCAATGATCTCATTAATTCCATTAGTAATCTTAGGAATATTCTCAGAAACAGTATTCATCTTAATTGGTTCAATAGCGGGAGTTATTCTTTGGTTCTTAAGAAGAGGTAGTGGACAATGATTAACAGAAAGTTACTTAATAACAAGAAAGGATTTAGTATGAGTGGATGGATTGAAACAGCTTTGTTCTCAGCAATGTTTATACTTCTAGTAGTTTCTTTATTTGTTATTCTTAATAAAGATTTTGATTCAGATATTGGGGATACAGGACCACTAGGAGATATCGCAAATTCAACAAAGATTGGTATAATGGGATATGAAGATACCTTACAAACTTCTGTTGCAGGTGGAGAATCTTCGTCTACTGGAACAGGAATAAGTTTATCTACAACCTGGAGTATTATTTCAGCAGGTTCTAAATTAATATGGGATTTCCTTACAGGAAGATGGATAGAAGTTCTTGGTGGAATGGTTGGCCTTCCAAGTGTTGTGTGGACAATATTAAGAATATTATTTGTTATCTCTGTAGGATTAGTTATACTTAGATTGGTGCTTAAAATCAAACCCTAAAATGAAAAAACAATTAAATAAACAAGGAGAAAGGAAATGGTAGACATGACTAACTTTAGTAATGTTACTAACTTTGGACAAATGTTAGCAGTAGCAAATACCCAAACTTCTGGATACTTTTGGTTTGGAATGAACATGATAATCTTCCTAATAATATTTGTAACTATGGCAACTGGTTTCGGATGGGAAAGTGCATTCTTCTCAGCAGGGTTTGTATCAATATTAATCTCAGTGTTCTTAATGTATCTTGGATTAGAATCAATGAGAATGGCAGGAATAATGATTGGTGGAATTGTGTTGTTGTTTATAATTTTAATGTGGTCTAATAAAAATGACTAGCATGAAAGGAGGAAAACAAAACATGGCTAAAGGAAAACCAAAACGAGATGGTTCTGGCAGAGGCGTTGGTGCAAACAAAGGTAGAGGTGGATGTACGAACCCCAAAGGAACTAGACAAGGTAGAAGAAAATGAAAGGAGGTATTAAACAATGAAAGAATATATGGATAAGAAAGAACCAACAGTTAAAGAAGTAGTTGAACATCTAAAAAAGATGCGAAGGAAAGGTTTAAACCCTCATTTGAAAGCTCATAGAGGAACTATTAAAGTAATCTATAATTAGGGATGTAAACATTTCTGTATGTACCTTCGAGGATAATACTTTTTAAGATGCATACATTTACTTAAATACCTTGAAAAAAATAAGATTAGTAACTAAAAGCACATATAATGTGTATGCTAATTAAATTTTAATAAGGAGGAAAAAAATAAAATGATGAATGCATTGATTGCCCTAGGATTAGGAATTGTGATCTTTGCACTTATTGTAGGTGTGGGTGTTGTTGTTCTAGAAAACTTTGGTACTGCTACTGGTGGTACTGCTAACACAACTGTACACACACTTATTGGATACCTATCAAGTAACTTAGTTACATGGGTTCCAGCAATAATCGCTCTTGGAGTTGGTTTATTGTTCATAGGTGCATTAATGGGTCAAAAAGCAACAAGCAACTAATCATTCTGTTATTAATCTAACAAAATGATGAACGCTTTAATTGCCTTAGGATTAGGGATAGTAATCTTTGCTCTTATCGTAGGAGTGGGTGTTGTTGTATTGACAAATTTCGGTGATACAGTTGCAAGTTGTGCAACAGATTACACATATAATACAACTTCAAGATTGTGTGCTAACTCGACTGGAGGAGATGCCACAGCACCAACAAACACCGCATGGTCATCTCAGAATACACTTATCGGATACCTATCAAGTAATTTGATTACATGGGTTCCAGCTGTAATAGCTTTAGGTGTAGGTCTATTGTTCATAGGTGCTCTTATGAAGAACAAAGGAACTAACTATTAAGAATAACCAAAAATTTATTATTTGTTTCCTTTTTATTTTTTAAGGAAAAAGAGGGGGAGTATCACAGCTCCCCCATTATTTTTATAAGAATTAATCACAATCATATTCAATTAGCCGAGTCAACAACCATCTTCATGGCAATGACGCTAATTGATTTATAAGTTTTATTTAATTAATGTTACTAATTGTTCTAGAAGTTGATTTGTATAATTAACTTTCTGGTTTAATAAACTTAGAGTTACTTCTCTTTCAACTACTTGAACATCTTGTTGTTGTTTTCTTTGGAGTAATTTTTTACCTTCTTGTTGTTCTTCTACTACTTCATTAACAGATTCTTCAGCTTCTGCTGTATCACTTTGTCTTGATCTCATTTTTTGGTTCTTCCCTCCTTTCAGATAATTCTTTTAACATATTATCTATCTCTGGACTATTTACTACCTTTTGCATCCCCATAGCATTCTTAGGTGTCATCTTGTATAAAAATACAAACAAACCAATCCATAAAACATTAAACAATACTCCGATGATTCTTGACATCCTATCCCCCCCAACAATACCACCCCAAACGCTGTATAAAGCCCATAGCGAACCGATTACAGAAAAGCACATTAATATTGCACCTGCAAGATAAAAGGTTGTTATTTCAAGTTTAAATGGCGGAAGCTTCATTTTTTCCTCCCAAACATTAAAACTGTAAGAATTGCAATTAACATCCCTTCAATCATTCCATATAAATAATAAACTAATGACTGAGTAATCATTTTTCTTTTACCTTGATATTATGTTCTTTTAGATGTTTTAAGAAATGTTTCGCAATGTCTTCTTTTTTCTCACCAATAAATTCTTCAGCATAAGTACTTAACCTTTCTTTAAAGATTATGTTTTTATTAACTTCTTTTTCCTTCTCATACATAAATCTTGCATAACGAGCATCAGTAAATTTATGAACAGCTACACCATCCATTATCTTTATGCCACAACCAACTTTCCCAAAGTTTGGGCTTTCGGAAGCATAATTTATGGTTAATATTTTATCACTCTTATCTTTATTAATTTTATCTTTTTTCATAGTATTTTCCCTCTGCTTCTTTAATTGCTGGATAAGAAATCCAGATGAACATATAAACAATAACAACAAAGATTACATGAGTTTGAATACTTGGAAGGCCTATTGAAGAAACTCCCCTCATAGATAATACTGCAAATACTGACATAATCCAGATATAGAAACAATAACCCAACAGAGAAAATGCTCGATCTAATTCTTTAATGAATTGTTTTTTCTGGAATCTCATTCTATGGGCTTGAACCCCCGGCAACATTTCCAGCGTTCTTACCTGCTTGTAATAATATTTCTCCAGCTTTGTCTACAGTTCTATTAAAGAATTGAGATGCAAGGATAAAGCCAACGATAAAGAAGATAATCATTCCACCTAACATGATGTAAGGAAGATATTTATCAGCCCAACCTTGTGTTTCTTTTGTTGCACCTTCAACAATATTTATTGAAGCATCCCTAAAATCTGCTGGTGCAATTTCAAATATTGCCTTTTCATTTTGCCAAGATACCTTAGATATTGGAACTAATATTTTTCCATCGTCATCTTTCCTTCTCACTATAAATCCTTTTCTTGCAGATTTTCCTACTTTAATATCATGCAAATCGTCAGTGTTAGCTTCTTGGATTATTCTATTATCACTTGTTTTGAATACACTTTCCTTTCCAACATCTATTAATCCAAATAACATAGTTTTCTTTTTGAATACCCCAGCCTTCATTGTATTCATTCCAACTTTGCCATTACCAAAAGAAACAAGTTCTAAACAATTATATTTTAGTTTAGTTCTTTTTAGATGAACTAATAAGATAGCTGTACCGACGGTTAAAAAAACTGCAAAGATTAACCAAGCTAATCCTGAACTAAACCATGTTCCAAATGCTGAGAAAATTCCTGCAAAATCCATTATACTTTAATCTCCATCTTCTATATTAGTATATATTTATGATTTAAATACCTTTTGTTTTTATTTTTTCTTAACATAAGATATTTAAAACCAAAATACTTTTTAGATAAGTGCGAAAATCTTCCCACCTAATTGCTAGGCACGGACTTGCACACACATTTTTTATTTCTGTTGTCCCTAGAAAAGGAAACTAATTGTTTAAATACTATTTAGATTTCTAGGTATCATGGAATTAAGTAAATATGTAGGGAAGTATGTTAAGATTGATTTAAGAAATGGCTTCTACTATAAAGGAAAAGTTAAATCTGCTGACGATAATTCACTTTCTCTTACTGATAAGAACGGATTAGCTGTTGATATATCTTCAGATCAAATAAGTTTCATTAGAGAGGTTCAAGAATGATTTCAGAGATAATTGAAACAATAAAAATTTTAGAAAAAGAGGGTTTTTCTAAGATGGAGGCAACACAAGTTCTTTTGATTCAAGAAATTAAAGAGGTGAAATTAATTCTAAATGAACATCGGAATTACTAACTTCAAGCATTTACAAGAAATGTATCCTGCTGTAAGTATAACCAAAATATCTGAACCTATTTTGAAGTACTATAATGAAAAAGGTTTAAAAGAAAAGATAAAATCTGTTTGGGTTGACCAAATAAAAGATGAACTAATCCTAGAAAGGATAGAGGATGAAGAAGAAAATGACGATACTAAAGAAATAGATGAAGATTATTCTAGAGACAGTGAAGAAATAAGAAGTGAATTTATTGAACTTATTTCTGGAAAGGATAAAAAATGGGGGAAAGCTACAGAACTATTAGCAGAATATATTCAACAAAAGCTAAAAATGTACACTACAAAGGATGATAATAGAAGTGAAGTTTGGGTTTTTAGAGAAGGCGTTTATACCCCAAATGGTAGAAGTGAAGTAAAAGAATTACTAAGACAAACATTAAGAGATTTTTATTCTAGTTTTGTTTATAATAAAGTTATTGAAAAAATAGAACCTGATACTTTTATAGATCAAGAGAAATTTTTTACAGTAAATTATAGAGAAGAAATTCCTGTTGGAAATGGGATATTAAATATCCTTGATAAAAAACTACTACCTTTTGATGATAATAAAGTATTCTTCAATAAGCTACCTATAAAATACCTTCCTAATACTGAGTGCCCAAAAATAAAGGAGTTTCTTAAAAGTACTTTAAAAGAAGAAGATGATATAAAAGTATTTTTTGAGTTAGCTGGATTCTCTTTATTAAAAGAATATAGATTTGAAAAAGCATTTATGATGGTCGGGAATGGAAGAAATGGAAAAGGGAAATCTTTAGAGTTATTAAAGAGGTTAGTTGGTGTAAAGAATTGTTCATCTGTTCCTTTAATTTCTCTTGATCCAGATAGCTTTCATATTTCAGAGTTATTTGGAAAGATGTTGAATTTAGCAGGAGATATAGGAAATAAGGATTTAAAGGATACAAGTATGTTTAAAGGTCTTACAGGAAGAGATTTAATAAATGCACATAGAAAATTCCAAAATGATATCTCTTTTGAAAATTATGCTAAATTTGTTTTTGCCTGTAATGAACTCCCAATGGTATATGATGTTTCTCTTGGATTTTGGAGTAGATGGGTTCTAATGGAATTTCCTTATACCTTTGTTGGCCTTGAAGAATATAATCAAGCAGAAGATAAAACAAACTTAAAGGTTAGAGATGAAACAATAATAGAAAAGATAACAACTTCTGAAGAAATGTCGGGATTTTTAAATGAAGCATTAAAAGGATTAGACAGATTATTATTAAATAAAGATTTCAGTAGCAGTAAAGGAACAGAAGAAACAAAATTAACTTGGATAAGAAAATCAAATAGTTTTATGGCTTTTTGTTATGATTTTTTAGAATCTAATACTGAAAGTAAGATTAGTAAAAAAGAATTAAGGCAGAAATATTCAGAATATTGTTTGAATCATAAAATTAATACTAAATCAGATTATGTGATTAAAAGAACATTGCAAGATACTTTTGGAGTAGTGGATAACTACTCAGAATTTATGGGGATAAAAGAAAATATTTGGGAGGGAATTAAATGGAAGAATTAGGACATTTAGGAGTTGTAGGACATTTAGCCCTATATACTTACCCCCCTAGGTTACCTCTAAAGGCTATAAAAGGTCTATGTCCTGAATGTCCTATATTAAGCCTTAATATGCCCAAATTTGAACCCCTGTTTCCTATGGAACTTCATTTTCATACTCACCAAGCGGTAAAAAGGTTAGGTATAGGAGGTTTTCAACTTAGTGTTTTCTTTTGTTAACACCTCTTTCCTCCCATACCGAAATCATTGCCTACAGGATGCCACCTTGCATACAATCTGTCTTGGCTTGGTGAGATTATAATAAAATGAGTAACAAAACCTTTAGATTTTTTAAATATTGTGCTGAATGTGGAAAGAAATTTAGACCAACTGCTAAAATCCAAAAGTGTTGTCCAAATTGTATTAAAACTAAGCATGAACTTCAAGTCCGTAAACAATGGAAAAAAATTAAACAACAACAAGTTCAAAGAACAGAGATGTTTAAATGTGTTATCTGTGGAATCGAATTTGAAAGATATAACCCAGATAGAAATGGCCACACAATAGTTAAATCAAGAACTGTTAGACCTTCGTACTGTAAAACTTGTTGCAGGGAATGTAGCAGAAAATATTCAAAGAATAGGTTTAAAAAATGACATTAATACCCTGTAAATTTTGTGGAGAAGCATTCAAGTCAAGAAATATTAGGCAAATATATTGTAAGAATTGTACAAAAGAAAGAAAAAGGGATCGTTTTAGGAGATATACCCATGAAATGAGAGAAGTTGCAAGAGATATAGGAAACTGTACCCAATGCTTTAAACCAAAAGATGATCCAAGATACGCCATGTGTAAAAAATGTAGGGATGCTCATAAAAAAAATGCCAAACAAAAATAAACCACTAGCATTGAAGATTTCCTTTTGGAATACCCAGAACAAAGAGAAGTATGCTGTATGCGAGTACGATGGAAACGAGATTATGAGATTTAGAACTAAGTCTTCTGCAAGGAATTGGATTAGAGAGAACCAAAAAGGTTTCCCAGAGGGAAAGCTAAGTGTTGTTCCTTTATAGTATTCGGAACATTTATAAACTATTAAATCCTCATTAAACTACAATGAAAACAAAAACAAGAAAACAAAGCAACAGTACTGAAACAACAATCACTATTGGTAAGAAAGATAGGAATTTCTTACAGGCATTAAAAAAGGAAATGAGGTTGGCTAGTATTTCTGCTCTTATTGAAAAGATAAACAAGATGATTAAGGAATTAAAACTACAGAAGGAGTTAAAATGAATGTTGAAATATTAACTGCAAACAGAATCAAGGAACTAATAAAAAAAGAAGTTGAAAAAAAGATGTTTAAACAAGATAGAGTAATAGAAATTTTGAATAAACGAATAATCAAATTAAATGACGAGATTAAAGTTTTAAAATGAAAATCAAATGGATCAATGGCGGATTAGAGATCATGCCTGAGAAAAAACCCATGTTTGTAGATTACTTAGAACACAAACAAGCTGAAGAAGATTTAAAGAGTTGTATTGCAAGGCAAAGGCATCAGCTATTTACAGTCCGCAAAATAAATACACAAAGGAGGAAATAAACACATGGCACAAAAAACTTTAAAGGAAGAAGCACAGAGCTACGAAGCTCCAGCTAAAACCAAAAATATTGTAGACTTGCCAAAGGTTACAACAGATTTGCAAGTGGAAGAGGAAACTCACATGGACAAAGAAGGAAAAGAGTTTACAATTAAGACCGTAGAAGTAGAAGGTTCAAAGTATAGAGTCCCAAACTCAGTATTGAATCAGATCAAAGTTCTATTGGAAGATAATCCAGAACTTCAAAACTTCAAGGTTAAGAAAACTGGTACTGGCTTAGATACAGAATACATTGTTATTCCGTTGCAATAAATTATCATTTACTCCCCATTTAATTTGAGGGGAGTTCACACTCAACAATGTGGGAGCGGAGGTTAATCAGATTGGGCGGGGTTTGGATCACTCTTTTACCTCGATAAACATCCTCCTTACTTCCACACTATGCGGGGGGTTCGACATCATCTTTCCCCCCGCTTCATACTCAAAATGACAACCGAAATACAACAAATAGGTACAGTATTATTCATGTTTGGATTCATAGTGGGAATAATCATTGATAGGATATCTATATGGGCAAACAAAAGATTAGGGAAGGATTTGAATTCACATAAGGCAACAATCCCGCACCAGGAGAATTCAAAATGAATCCTATAAAAGTAGAGATATTTTACTGGGATAAAGAAGAATGTGAAATGGCGATAAGATTAGAAAAAGAGATAAACGCTTGTTCTCATATACCCAAAGAAGTAAATATCATAAGAAAAAGGACTGCTAAGACCAACAAAGAGAACTCGGGGGTTCAAGCATGAATAATATAGTAAAAGGAATATTGTGTTTTATCATAGGAAACTTAATAATTGGTGGAGGATTATTTATAGTTTCATTATTTGAATCTATCTATATTAGAACTTTAATGCTATTTTTTCCAACAATAGGGGCTATGATTATGATGTTTGGAATTATACTAATTACTCAATCAGACACAGAAGCGAATCATAGTCAGCAGAAAAATATGGGGAACAACACTAATACCAGTCCGACAGTGCCTCTGAAGGTTAACGAACTATCGGAAGTCGGATGTGATGGGGATTTGCCTTCAACTGCTGACACCCTTCGGGGTTGTGGAAAGAAACTTCCAGTAAAGAAGAGGCAAGTTAGAGACAGCTTATACTGTAATAAAAACCAATTATGTGATTCGTGCAGTAATAATAAAACGAAGGGGGATGAAGAATGACTAAGAAACAACAAATTGAATTTGCAATAGAAGAGTGGATGAAAACAAAGGATAAAAGAAAACATAAATTAGTTTTATTGTGGACTGAAGATATTCCAGAACTTGCAGACAAGATATTAGCAGAACTCGGTTCTGAAAGTAACGGAGGCACGAACTAATGAATAAAAAAGAAAGAAAGCAAATGATTGAGTACAGATTAAAACAACTGCAAGATAATATTAAAGCATATAGAAATATGATTCAAGACTATCAAACAGAACTTGATTTTATGAATGGTCATTATGCTAAAACTTGGGAAGAAGAGTATGATAGTTCGTCTAATCATAGTAAAACGATTAAGGAGTCTGACAAATGACATCAATAAAGAAACTTAAAGAAGAGTTGGAGAAATTGAAACCTTGTGTAAATTCTTATGGACAAGTTCCAACACTTACAAAAAGTAATGCGGAAGAATTTATTAATTATATTTCATGTCAAGCAAAAATCTCCGAGCATGAAAGTGTTATGGAAGATATAGAGAAAAGTTTAATTGCAGATGGAAAATTTACAACATCCCTAAATAGAAAAGTTTGTTATGAAGCGGGAAAAAGGGAAACATTAGAAAGAGTTGATAAATTTATTAAAGAGTTGAAAGATTTATTTGATTGTGATTTAGAAAGTGAAATCCATATGTCCAACCATTTTATTAAAACTGGAATAGATAAACTTGCAGGAGACAAATTAATATGAAAACAAAAACAATAAAAGGAAATTTAATCTTAACAAAAGATACAATCTTTGAAGGAAATTTAATCGTAGAAGGAAATATTCAAGGTTATCACAATTTAAAGGTTAATGGGAATCTTAATGCTCGAGATATTAATGCTGGGAATATTGATGCTTGGAATATTAATGCTGGGAATCTTAATGCTCGAGATATTAATGCTCGGAATATTGATGCTGAGAATATTAATGCTCGGAATATTAATGCTCGGAATATTAATGCTTGTGATATTATTTGTGAAAAAAGAATTAAGAAAGCCAAATACAATAAAACAATAGCAAGAGTTTTTATTCAAGATAAATCAAGTTTAAAAAGAAAAGAACAACTTGCAGGGGAGGATTTGAAATGAAAACAATAAAACAACTGATACCTTCAATATTTTTATGGTGTGGAATTTTTGTATTAACATATCCATTAATAATTTATTGTTTAATTTCGCCAAAGGCAACAAAGGAGAAATTAGAATGATAGAAGTTCCTTTACTAACTAAAATATTAAGCATAATTTTAATATGCCTTTCCTTTCACCTAATAATGTTTTCGCATCCGAGATGTAAGGAGAATCGCAAATGAATAAAACACAAACCATCCAAGAGAGAAGAAAAGAACACGAAAATGGAGAGGTAATTTGTATTCGTGAGATAAATGAGAATATAAGAAATGTAATGGAAGGCAAACCTTTAACTCGCCCTTTATCCGTTTTAAATAAGAATTGTCAATTTAAAAAGAGATATGAAATTGCCTTTGAACTTGAGAATGAAGATAGAATAAAAAAGGAAGTAAAACAAAAGAATAAAGAATATTATCAAAGACCAGAAATAAAAGCAAAGAATAAAGAATATCATAAAGAATATTGTCGAAGACCAGAAATAAAACAAAAGCACAAAGAATATTATAAAGAATATTATCAAAATAACAAAATGAATAAAAAGGATTCGCAAACCTGTTCGAGATGTAAGGAGAAGTTGAAATGACCTCCCCTTGTCCACTCTCAGTTTATCACCCAATTTGTTCAAATTGTTGGAAACTAAAAGAAAATCCAATTTTTTTCATAACAACAAAGGGTGAAGTGCATTGGGCTTGTTGTGAAAGGTGCAAAAAAGAATTACTTGGAAGAAAGAAAATTAATTTTGAAAAGTCTTTAGAAAGATTATCTAATCTTTATTTGGAAGTTTGGAAAGATACTAGACATGGAAAAAAGGTATGGAAAAAAGAAAGGAAGTTTTTACTAAAGACGCAAACCAGTCGAAATACGGAGGGGAAGAAATGAAAGAGGGATTAAAATATTTAAATAAATTAGAATTAGATGAAGAATTGGATGCTATGTTTGAAGTTTCTTTAATCTTATTCAAAAAGTTTAGAGGAAAACTATGTAAGGAATGTGGAATAATACAAGGTTCAAAGCATAAAGGATGGAATGAATATTATTGTAAACATACAGAAGATTTAGTAAATGAAATATTGAAAAGTCATCAAATTAAAGCCATGCAAAAGTTTGACAAGTTCGTAAAAGGTGGTGAGGAAGAGTAAAGGAAAGAAATCATAATGGCTACAAAAAAACAACTAAATAAAAAAATAGAACTATTGGAAAGACAATCTGTAAAGCAAGAAGTTGCTAAACATAAATCTAACTATATTCATATTCCAAAGCCAAAGGGATTAACTATAGGAAAATTCTTTCTGACAATATTCTTAGCTTTCCTAAGCACAATGAATTTCTTATTAATTAAGTTAATCTGGAATCATTTTAATTTAGGATATGTTTTCGCTAAAGATTCAGAAATGATTAATTATGTAATTGAAGGAATACATCTGATTGTTCTATATCCTCTGGTAAGTCAATTTATTTTGATAAGTTTAACAGTCTTATCTTTTGTAAGTTTATTTAAGAAATTAAAATCTTACGATGAAGAAGGATTGATTTGCGGATTGATTGGCGGATTGATTTTCGGATTGATTGTCGGATTGATTAGCGGATTGATTGTCGGATTGATTGTCGGATTGATTAGCGGATTGATTTTCGGATTGATTTTCGGATTGATTAGGGGGTTTGATTAATATGGGTTTGCGAGATAATTTTCCCACTCGCTTCATAGTTCATGCGAAAGAAGACACAAAAGGTGGTAAAAAAGAATGAAACTAAAAGAAATTTTACAAAAAAAAATAAGTGAGAAGCGGAATCAACCACTTCTCTTACAGGTTAGTCCAACTAACTTGGGAAGCCATCTTCCAATCTCTTCTTTCTCCTGGTCTGACTTAGCATCACCAAGCCACTCTTCTTTGATGTCTAGCATCGTCTTCTCATCCATCTCATACGCTTGTAGAGTTGGCATGTATCCTTGTCCGATTCGATTAAGGACATTCATCCCAACAGCCGATATAAAGATGTCTGGAC
>Ga0307928_10003212_pt1 | contig 12472 bp, 18 predicted proteins | sample AceLakmetagen232_FD_201815 | JGI IMG/M metagenome (GOLD analysis project Ga0307928, IMG submission 201815) | Saline water microbial communities from Ace Lake, Antarctica - #232 | ecosystem: Environmental > Aquatic > Non-marine Saline and Alkaline > Saline | place: Antarctica: Ace Lake... | reverse complement strand
GTAGAATATATGTTAGAATTCTTATTAGATCAATTTGATGCAGTAGATGAATATGATTATACACCTGAACCATTACAAACATTTATAGGCTTCAATTCAACAGATGAAGGAGTATCTAAAGCAACTGTATTAATAGATAAAGTAGAGAATATAATATTTTCTGGTTATACTAATTCTGATGACTATCCAACACATATTAATTATGAATTTACTATAGATGGGGAATTAAAAATATCAACAAGAGATATAAATTTTAATTTCAATAATTATGGTTTTGAGAAAAATCAAGATATTGATATTAATTTTGAAGATTTGAAACCAACAGGAACAACAATATTTGGTGACTATGGTCCTTTCAGAATAAAATCTGTAAGTGCAAGACAAATAGTAATTGATACTGAAAGACTTGGTTATACAATAACTCCATTTTCTTCAAGTGGTAATACTTATTCATATACATATATGATTAAAACATTACCAAGGACTTTAGCTAAAATTGAATTATATGGTGAGACTGAAATAGAAGATGAGAGATATAGTGTAGCTCTTAATAATTTAGGTATACAGATAGGTTATGATGAAGAGCATGTTTTTATTGAATCAGATATAAAAGAGCAAGGGTATGATTATATTTTATTAAATGCTAAGAGAAAAGAAATGTTAGGAATGTATCCTGAGATTTATAATTATGTTGGGTCATATAAAGCTGTTATCAATTCTATAAACTTTTTTGGCTGGAATGATTTAGAATTAAATGAATATTATAAAAATATAAATCCTGCTTCACCATTATATCAAAAATTACAAAGAGTATTAATACCAGATATATTTGATAATACTGTTAAAGGATGGACACAAAATGATTATGTTGAAGGTAAATACCAAACAGGATATTGGAAGAAAACAAATTTATTTAATTTAAGTTACAAAATAACAGATGAAGAGGGCAATAATATATTATTGTATTCACTTGATGAAATACAGATAAAACTTAATAAATTGAAAAGATGGTTGAAAAGAAATATGATACCATTATCAGCAAACATAGTTGATATTACTGGTATGGCAGAAACAGTAGCAACAAACTATCAAAAATATGATGTTTCAAACCAATCTATAAAGCCATATTCTGTAAATGAAACAACTGTTGTTAATTTTAATTATACAGAAACATTAAATTTTGATACTAATTATTTATTTCAGATTAATTTTTATACATTAAATGGTAGTAACCCTTCTGGCTGGACTGCAAAGATACAAACATTTAGTAAATCTAATGATGGTTCTAAATTAATACCACAGAAATATTATAAGATAATGAGAAATGATTTAAACCCATATTCATTTAATATAGACAAAAATATAGATGAATATGTTTATATTGAAACTGTATATTTTAGTGAAAATGGTGTTAGCCAAATATATAATAAAATGATAAATTCTTCAACATTAAAGAATTATTTATTAATTAATAACAATTTCAATATACCAGTAGATTATCCAGACAGGTATATTAACCAAGGAGAAAACTTCAATAATTTTTATTATTTTGATGAAAACGGATACATATATTTAGATGATTAAAGAATGTATAACATATTTAATAGAGCAAGATTATAATGTACAAGGACTTAATATGGCATTAAGAAATATCTCAACATATGATGAAGATCAAATAAACTTTTCATTACAAAATGGTATTAGTTTAATGGATGATATAGTTCTATATAAGTATGAAGGTTCTGGTTTCCGTTGTATAAATCACATGGAACATATATATGGTAGAAAACCTATCTGTAATGTTATTGAGAAAAAGTTAAATGAGAAATTACAAATGTTGCATTCTTAGGACTTTCCTTTTATAATATATAATCGTATGAATTTAATAGGGTTAGATATATCAAAAGTTTCAACAGCTATGGTTATTGAGACAAATAATAAAGAATATTTATTTTCTTATAATACTAAAAGTCCTACATATAAATGGAATAAGCTTATACAGGATTTAGTTAATATTAAAACATATACATATATTAAAGAAGAAGAATATTCTAAATCAGAAATATCAAAACTTACACAATTTGTAAATATATCTAATGATATTATATCAGACATATTATCCACAATAGATATTAAACAAGAGACAACTATTTATATTGAAGGTTATTCTTATGGTAGAGATCCTGGTCCTATTATTGATTTGGTTGGTATAGGTTCTATTGTAAGAGGGAAGATACTTGAAAATATACCATACATTAAAGAGATTAAAATTGTCTCTCCTAAGAAACTAAAAGTATTATCTTGTGAATTGTGTTATGGTTCAAAAATGGTTCAGAAAGGTGTTAGGAAAATAAAAATAGAAAAGGTTATAAATACAAATAATAATGGCAAAAAGGGTGGTGATTTTGATAAACATGATATGTGTCAAGCAATTTTAGATAGTGAAAGGGAATATATATTGGGTGATTTTCTAAGGGAAAATTATGACGAAGTTATTGGTATGAAAAGTTTTCCAAAACCATTAGAAGATTTAGATGATGCTTGGTGGGCAAAAGAATGTATTAACCCTCAAATAGAATCCTAATTAACTTCTTTTCTCTTAATATTTTTATTATTTTTTGTTCTTTACAATCAGTAACTTTTATACATGCATTGTGATTATTTGTAGTTTCATCTTCTTTCATATGTATAATAGAAAAACATTCTTTCCATGTATGATAATTTCTGTGATATTCTATATTACATTCAAATATTGGTGCACCATCTATTCTTGAATAACCTACAAAATTATCTGTGATTGTTTTCTCAAATAATTCTTTTATCTTTTCTGGGTTAAGTATAGGTTCTTGGTGAAATGGTATCATAAAGTCCTCAAATGTTTTCAGTTTCATTTTGTTTGTATTTTTTCATAATCAATAATTACATTTATTTTAAAATATAAATCATTTCTATTATCTATATCTCTTAATAATCCTTTTTCTTTTATTTTAACTAAATCTTTATCTTTTGTTTTCTTTGGGATTGAAACATAAAATGTTTTACCATCAAGATGTTCATATCTATATTTTGTGCCATTTATAGCATCATCATAATGTAAATCTAAATTGTATATTAACTTATCATCTTTTGTAATTTCATAGTTAGGTATATGTTCATATATTATACTTAAATTTACTGTGCCTGATTTTTCTCTAAAATATTTTGATTGATGTCCATAACCTCTTAATAATTCTGTACCTGATCTCCTAATCATATGTATATTATTCAGATTAAATGTTTCATCTGATATAACTACTTTTTCCCCATTACAAGATTTACAAGTCCCTGTGTGTATTTTTCCTGTACCTTGGCAATATTTACATTTTCCTCCTAAGAAATTATGTCCTCTGCCTTCACACATTTCACAAATATCTGATTCAGAAGTTCTATCAAACCCTGTACCATCACAATCTTTACAATGCTTATATCTTTTATATTCTACTTTCAATGGATTTCCTTTATAAACATCTCTTAAAGATATAATGGCATTGATATTTATATCTAGATTTTCTCTAAACTCTTGGTATTGATGTGTACTACCAAAGCCTTGTGCATTACCACCAAAAGCATTAAATATATCTTCTATGTTTGTGCCGAAGTGGAATCCACCACCAAAGCCACCAAATCCTTTATGAGGATTATAAGTTTTGCCATGAGGCGACATTGTATCATATTGAAGTTTTTTTGTATCATCTGAAAGTATAGAATATGCTTCAGATATAGCTTTGAATTTATTTTCATCACCTCCTTTGTCAGGATGATGTATTATAGCTAATTTTTTATATGATTTCTTTAATTGTTCTTTTGTTACATTTTTATCTAAACCAAGAACATTATAATAATTTTTATTTGGATCCATTAATTTAATATAATTTAATTATTATATATTAGAAAGGATATATTGTTTTATAAAATTACAATATAATTTTTTGAATTAATTCTGATAATTCTTTTATCTTTTGTATATTTTGTTTAATGTCTTCGAATTTAATAGATTTTATTAAGGCTTCTGTTTCTTCTTTAATTTCTTCAGTATTTTTATTTATAATATTATATTTTCCTTCTGAATATTTATATAATGTATCCTTAAATTCATCATAAAAATAATCATAAAATTTATACCAATTTTCATTTCTATCCTTATTTTCTGTATAATAATTTGATAAAGCAGATCTTATATCATATACAATATCTAAAACTAATTCTTCTTCTGGTGATTTTCTAAATGGTTTAATATTATTTAATTTATTTGTATCAGTTTGTACATAATTCTCATTTTCAATCTCATTAGTTATATCTTGTTTGTCATATAATTCATCTTCTAATTCTTTTAATTTCTTTATAGCTTTTTTTCTTTCTGCTGATTCTTTTGATTTAATAGATTTTACATTATATTTGAATGTCTTTTTATCACCTTTTGCAGTAACATCACCATTTCTATACATATCACCAGATGCATCAGCACCACCTATTGCTCCACCATTAGTACCACCTCTATAACCTATAGAAGGATCACCTACAGGAGTGATAGCAGGTCCATTATAAACATCAGAATCTATATAATTGAATTCTTTAATATATTCTATAAATTTAATTATCATATTTTTTATTAATTTCTTTTAAAGTGTTCTTATATTTTTCTTCTTCTTCTTTTATCTTCTTTGTTATTTTGTTTAATTTATCTGCATCAGAATCTTTCATATATATTGCATCTTTAGGAATTGATTTCTTATCATCTACTTTATTAAGAATTCCATCTTTTCCCTTAAATGGAGATAACCCTTTTTGTTTATTCATAACATATTCAGCTGACCAATTATGTTTTAAATCACTTGAGTTTACTATACCATATTTTTCGAAAGTTTTTATATTTTTCATTATTCTGTGATTTTTTTAATCTTATTTATCTATATAAATACCTGTTTTTTATTATATATTAAATATTTATATTGTGTATCTTCATCCATAATACTTTCTAATAATCCTCTTTTCTTTTTAGAAATATTATCAAAATATGAATGTATACTATGAATTATTTCTTCAAATTTACCAAATAATGAAAAATGTCCCTTTCTTCTTTTTTCTAAAAGAATTGTTAATCTTCTAATAACATATGAAAATATACCAAATTTCAACCATGCAGAAATTTCTAATAACTCAAAATCTATAATATTCCAAACCATACCTATTAAGCTACCAATAACAGCAACTGTTGAATATTTCTTTATTATTTCTAATGTCTCTTTTTTTGATAAAGATTTATCTAAATTTAATATTAATTCTTCTAAGACTTCAATTGTTGAATTTTTAATTATGCCAAGGTCGATTGTCTTAATTTTATCTTCTATTTTACTTTCTATTTTATCAAATTTGTTTACAACTTTACTAACATTTTTATTAATAAAAGAATATAGTTTATCTTTTACAAAAGATTCATTGCAATTTAATTCTTCATATGTTTTTAAATGTATCATATTATTTTGTTTTCAAATCATTTAATTTTATAATCGTTATTAATCCATTCTCAATTTTAGATATTTTGTTATTTAATACAACTATATTATCATTTAATTTAGTTATATTTTTTCTTTGAAAAACTAATTCATTAGCAATTTTTTCAACAGATAATTTATTTTCATTTAACATTGTATCTACCTCTTCTTCACTCATATTATTAATTTCTTCAACTAATAAATCCAAATCTATTCTTTCGTTTGTCAAATTTGGTCCTGTTAACCAGTCACTAAATTTTGTCACATACATATCTGCAGCATCACAATTACCTAAATGTCTATTTTCTTTTGTAGCTTTCTTTTTCTTTTTCTTTTTAATAGGTTGTCCTATTTTTCCTTTTGTGCCAAGATGTGTACCCATAGTTGCTGGTAAATCACCTGAGCCAGTTGTAGATCCAGCAACATCACCAGGAGTAGAACTTGGTTGTGGTGCAACTACAGCTCCCATGCCACCAGTATTACCTAAAGTTGCAGTAGCATCTTCATTTACATGAAAGAAGTCATTGAAACTTTTTATAGATTCATTTTTTGCTTCTACTTTTTCTGGAGTTTCTACTTTTTCTGGAGTTTCTACTTTTTCTGGAGTTTTTTCTGGAGTTTCTGTCTTTTCAGATTTAACTGGTTTTACTACTTTTTTCTTAGATGGTAATTCATTTACTTTACCAGGTTCCTTGTCTGGTTGAGGAACACGTACACCACCCATTCCTTTACTGTTTCCTAATGTAGAGTTAGATGATTCAAATACACTATATTTTTCTATTTTCATAATAATTTAATTTTTTTATCGGTTCATACCTATTATAGTTTATATATAAAAATGTTACAATAATAAAATTTAATATATAAAAAGAAAAAACACAATGAAAACAATTAAATTATTTGAAGATTATATAAATTCATCTACTAATAGAATTCATACATTATTGAAGAATATGGTTAAGATGTTCCAAGAAATATTTAATGGTGAAACAAAAGCATTAAGTGAAGAAGAACTTAACACATTATACTTAGTTGAACTTGAAGGTTCATTTGAAAGTGATCCATTTGAAAAAAACTTAATAATGAATTTTTCAGACAATGTATATTATTACCAAGTAATCTTTATTATTAAAGTTGAAGATGTTAAAGATAATGAGCCAATTGAAAATTCATATATGAAAATGAAGATATATGATACTGAAGGCGGTAAGTTATTAAGAGAATGGCAATCTAATCTAAAAATAAAAGAGTGTACTGATGAAGAAATAAATGAAGAAGGTAGATTTTTTGTTAAAGTTAAAGAAGTAGAAAAATCAGATGATAATGGTGGAGAATTTGATTTTATTGAAAATTTTATTATATCTAAAATTGCTACGTTGAAAGAGCCTTTAGACAAAAAATATTTAAATGACGAATAATGGTTATAGTTGCGAATTCAAATTTATTAAGAAGATTTAAACAAATTGATATATTCAAATTAGATTTAGGTACAAATCTAAAAGGAGCTGTTAATATGAAACCTGGAAAGGGTGAAGAAAAAAAATTAAAAATAAGAGACGAGTTTATTAAAAAATATAATAATCTTAATGGTAGATATATAAATAAATTTGGTTATATTGGATATTTAGTTTTTTATGAAGATTTATATTTACCAAAAGATGAAATACATGTATATAAAGATAAAGATATTATTGAAGTCAAATTTACCAGTGAAGATTATAATAAAGAACCAAGAACTTATCTAAGTGAATTATTAGAAACTATTGATGGCAAAAAAATTGAAAAAGAAACTATAATAGAAGAAAAAAATATTGTATATACAAATATGCCACAAGATATTATCAAACCAAACATGTCTATGCCAAAAGAGCAATATATAGAAACACTTGTTAAGAATAGACAACAAGCATGGAAAAAAGTAAATGAATAAATGGGATTATTTGGTAAAAAAGCAAATAGAGGACAAATGCCAGCAGGGGCATTAACTAATAATATTGGGAATGATTTAGGAAACCAAAATTCACAAACAGATGGCGAATTAACTAAAAACACCAAAAGTAATTTAGGATTAATTGATACTGGTATTGAAAAAAAAGATATATCATTTTATAAAAATCATGCTGATGATATTAATTTAATTGATAAAGATTATATAACAGAAGATGAATTAACTAAAAATATCGTTAATCCTAAAGATCCAATGGATCTTTCATTTTTGCAACAACCTCCTGGAAAATTAACATCAAATATAAAAACAAAAGGGATAGATGACTTAGGTATAATAGAAAGTGGTTCACCTGAGGAAAATGATATATCATTCTATACAAATCATGCTGATGATATAAATTTACCTGATGATGTAATAACAGAAGATGAATTAACATCAAATATTGGTAATGATTTAGAAAAAATGTTTACTCAAGATATACCAGGGGAAATAACATCAAATATTGGTAATGATTTAGAAAAAATGTTTACTCAAGATATACCAGGGGAATTAACAAGTAATATTGATAGTGATTTAGGATTGATTCAAAGTGATAGTGGAGAACAATATAATGGTCCTATTCCAGGTGATTTAACAGATAATATTGATACAGATTTAGGAATTATTCAGAGTGATACTGGAGAACAATATAATGGTCCTAAGCCAGGTGAAATAACAGACAACATTGGGAATGATTTAGATATTCAATTTGAACAAGACAAGCCAGGAATATTAACATCAAATATTGGTCAAGATTTAAGAGATAGATATGATCAATTAAATCCTGGAATTTTAACAGATAATATAAAAGAAGGTGATGATTTAGAAACTCAATTTACACAAGAAGATGCTGGTATACTTACCGATAATATAAATGGTGATTTAGGTAGTAGATTTGAACAAGATGCCCCAGGTGAAAAAACTTCTAATATTGGGAATGATTTAGATATACAATTTGAACAAGAGGATGCAGGTATAAATACATCTAATGTAGGAAATGATTTAGATATTCAATTTGAGCAAGATAAGCCAGGTGAAAAAACTTCTAATGTAGGGAATGATTTAGAAACTCAATTCACACAAGATAAGCCAGGTGAAAAAACTTCTAATATAGGGAATGATTTAGATATTCAGTTTAATCAAGAAGATGCTGGTAAATTAACTTCTAATGTAGGAAATGATTTAGATAATCAGTTTGATCAAGATGATGCTGGAAAATCAACTTCTAATGTAGGTAATGATTTAAAAACACAATATGATCAAACAATACCAGGAAAAATAACAGATAATATAGATAATGATTTAGATTCATTATTTGATAATGATATAGAACCTGTTAATGTTGGTAATGACTTGAAAATACAATATGAACAAGCAATTCCAGGAAAACCAACAGATAATATAAATAATGATTTAGATTCATTATTCGATAATGATATAGAACCTGTTAATATAGGCGAAGACTTAAAGAAATCATATGAACAACCATCTGATACTGATAATGTTGGTAGTGATTTGAAAAGTTTATATATGAAACAACAACAAAAAGCAGGAATATTAAGTGGTAATATTGGAAAAGACTTAAAGACTTCATATGAACAACCTAACAATACAAATAATATTGGTAATGATTTAGATAGTATAGATGTTAAATCAAAACCAAAATTACCAATCAAACCTAAAACAATACCTATAAATAGAAAAGCTAATAATATAGGTAGAAATCTAGGAAAACTTTATTAATTTTTTTTAATTAAATATTTTTTTTATATTTGCATCAAATTAATTATGCAAAAAATATGATTCAAGAAATATTAAATAAAACATCAAATAAACATAACTTTTATAAGATATTGAATATATCTAAAGAATATAATATCGATTTAAATAAATTGGATAATATAGTTTATCCAGAAATAGTGATATGTTATGATATAGATGATTTATATACAAAAACACTTGAATTTGATGAATTTATATTTTATATTAAAGGCAAAGAATATCATGATCCTGATACATTTTTCAAAAATTATAAAAATATTGAGAAAATAGAAACTCAGGATTTTATTTATACTATAAAATATAATAGTTATACCCATAATTCTAATGATGATTATTTTACTATTGAGTATGATGTACATAATGAGCATGGTTATGCATTATGGGATAACCAAGATAAATCTGGTATGTATTTTATTGATGGATTAATATTAAGTAATGATAAAGTAAAGAATTTTGAACGTAAATTAAAATTAGAAAGGCTTATTAAATGAAGATTAGAAAAGGTTATGTGAGTAATAGTAGTTCTTCTTCTTTTGTTATTGTTGATGATGAAAAAGAACAAAGAGATATAGAAAGAGCATATAAAAGAAGAATGAGAAAGAAGAAATTAGATAGGATATTGAAAAAAAATAAAATAAAATTAGATGAAGATTAGAAATGGGTTTGTTAGTAATAGTTCAAGTAGTTCTTTTATTGTTATTTTTGATAAAAGACCAAAAACTATTGAAGAATTAAAAGAGTTAATGTTTCCAGGAATGGAAATGCAACATAAAATTTCATTATATGGTAATGGCGAAACAATTTCAAGTGTTGTTTCAACTGTATTTAGAGATATAGAAGAACAAGAAAAAGGTAAAATTGAAACATTGATTCAATTTAGAAATGAATTTAATGATTATTCTAATTGGAATGGAAAATTAGAAGTATATAGAGATAAATATACATATACTGATGAAAAAATTACAACTGAACTTAAAGAAAAAATAAAAAAATTTGAACCATTAACAAAACAATATTATAATGGTGATAAGGATAGTCCAGAATGGACAGAATTTAGCAAAAAATATCAGGAATACCAATATGAAATTTATGATTTATGTGATAAATTAGCTGAATCAGATTTCAATGAGTTTATAAATGATGTTAAAGATAAATATATTGCTCATTTTGAATATGATGATGGGGGTGGTAATTTATCTTCATTGATGGAACATTATGGTATATTTGATAATCTTGACCATATGAAATTTAGTCATCATTAAAAAGAAACACAGAAATGGTATTTTTCAATATATAATGACTGCAAAGAAGATAGAAATTAAATTTAAATAAACATATGAAAATAAGAAATGGTTTTGTAAGTAATAGTAGCTCAAGTTCATTTGTGTTACAAAAAGGGGATATTGGTACAGTTGATTATTCATTTGATGATGGTAATAATGATAAAGTAACTTGTGATGTTTTTAGAGAATTGAAAATGGAAACAGTGTTTGATGTTGCTAGAGTAATGATACACCGAAGAGGTTGGAATGATGATATAGAATTAGAATTCAAAATTGATGAATTAGAACTTGTCATCAACCATATGAAAAAGAAAAAAATAGATTTAGATATAGGTGTATATTTTGAATCTTGTAATTATTCAACTTGGATTAAAAAAGAAGGTGATTATTTCATAATTGATACTTGTAATAATCATACATGGTATGATGTATTACCAACACAATATGGATTAAGTATATTATCAAAAGATATTAAGGAAAAATATAATATTGATGATGATGATTATACAGGAGATTTCAAAACAAAAACTAAATTTATAAGTTTATATACTGGTATAATTGGTTCTGAAGTTGATAATTGGGAAAATAGATGTTGTGGTGAAATGATGTGGAATACAGATGATGGAATTATTTGCCCAAAGTGTGGCAAGAAAAAAGGAAAATTATTAAAATGATAATAATAGTATTAATTATATTAAATTATCTATTATATAAATTAGCAGAAGATTATAAAAGAAATGGATTTATCTGGTGCATCGTAGGGGTTATTGTTACTCCTATTATGGCGATAATAATGTTAATAATAATAGGAGAAAAGAAAAAAGATGAAACAATACCCTAGTATAGAATATTGGAATAAAGGTATATTTGGAGAAAATATATATGCTTTTGATAAATTAGATGGAAGTAATATCCGTGCAGAATGGAGTCGTAAATTATCTAAGAAGACATCATTTACTAATGGGTTCAATAAATTTGGAACCAGGAGACAAATGATTGATGGTAAGAATGATTTATGGGGATGGGCTGTTGATTTATTTATGGATAAGTATTCTTCTGAATTAGATAAAATATTTCGTGAAGATAAACAGTTTAGAAATGCAAGAAATATGACTGTTTTCTTTGAGTATTTTGGAGATCAATCATTTGCAGGAAGACACTTTGATAAGTTACAAGATATGAATGTAGTTCTGTTTGATGTATCACAGTTCCAAAAAGGGTTAATTATTCCAAAGACATTTGTAGAGAAATTTGGACACCTTGATATTCCTAAAATAATATATCAAGGAAACTACAATAAGCAATTAATTGCAGATGTTAGAAATAATGTTTATGGATTAACTGAAGGTGTTGTTGTTAAAGGTTCAAGAAAAACAAAAGGTGATGAATTAGTTTGGATGGTTAAGATAAAAACAATTGAATGGTTGAATAAAGTTAAAAATACATTAGGACAAGAAGAATTGAAAACTGAATTAAATGGAGATTTGAGTTTATTATGAAAGCATTTGTAGTATATAGAGAAGAAGGACCTGAGATTATTGGAGTAACATTTTCATTTGAAGATGGTGTAGTTATGGGAGCAAAACATATCAGTGATGATCCTAAATTGTATGATATGAATTATTTAAAACAAATAGGTTTCATAGCAAAACTAGACGGAAATCATATATACATAACTGAAACAGAAGTAGATGGCAAAAAATTACAATGTGAGTTAAGAGGAAAGAAATTAGGAAGAGTATTGAAATGAAAATAATTAAAGCAACATATTATAAAGATGGTATTATTCGTAAGAAGAAGTTTTTTATTGAACATAAAGGCGAAAAATTTCTCAGAATAGAGAAACATGATTTTATGAAAGATGTTTCACATAGATGGTTAATATGGAG
>Ga0307928_10003211_pt1 | contig 12472 bp, 15 predicted proteins | sample AceLakmetagen232_FD_201815 | JGI IMG/M metagenome (GOLD analysis project Ga0307928, IMG submission 201815) | Saline water microbial communities from Ace Lake, Antarctica - #232 | ecosystem: Environmental > Aquatic > Non-marine Saline and Alkaline > Saline | place: Antarctica: Ace Lake... | reverse complement strand
ATCTCGTAGACGCGCCGAACGCAACGGCCATAGCCGCCATTCAGGCAGGCCTCGCATTGGAAGTCACACTGACCGCTATCAAGGGCGTAGGCTGGACGAGTGCCGAATCACTCAAGGCAATCAAGGACGCGATAGACGCCATCGGGCCGGGCGAGGGCGCGAACGTTGTTGACGTGACACTGAATGACGGCGCGGGCGATCCCGCCGATGGAGTGATAGCAGTTGCCCGCCTCGTCGGCGGAACACTCGCGCGCGGCACCGGTACGACCGGCGCTGGCGGGACTACCGGCGAGGTGCAGTTCCAGCTCGACGACGGAACCTACGAAGTGACCTTCGGGCCGAGCGCGACATACTCATTCGCCAATCCCTACGTGCTCGTCGTCTCCGGCGCGACCGTTGAGACATTCGTCTGCACGCTGCTGGTTATGCCGACGCCCTCCGCTCCAGAACTCTGCGTCTGCTACGCCGACCTGCGCTACGTTGACGGCGGGCAACTCATCGGCGCGGAGGAGGGCTACCTGCAGGTGATCGCGGTTACGGATGACCCGCACGTCTGGCCGCCGCTGGCGACGCAGGCAGCCCTGGCGGTTGATGACGTGCTCTACCAGACTGACGCAAGCGGGCGGGCGCAATTTGAGGCGGTCCGCAGCGCGGTGATAACAGTCCGCGTCGTGCGGCCTTGGGGCTATGGCGCGAATCTCCATGAGGAGCAAGTCACATTCACCGTGCCCGACGAGGCGGCATACTGGATACCGGGGGCGCACTCGTAATGCTGATACAACGCGGCGGCGACATCCACCACCTGAGCAAGACCTTCGGTGCACTCGGCGCGTTGATGATCAACCACTGCGGCTACCCGTTTGAGATAGACTGGAAGCGGCGCATAGTGACCTTCCACGACGAGGTGCAGAAGTGGCGCGTTGGCTACACCTTCGAGAAGCTGCAGACCGTCGGCCTGGCTGGAACGCCGGGGCAACTCGGGGAGACAATTGCGCGGGACGTGAAGGCGACGCAGCGGATGATGAGAGGCCGAACATGAAGGTCGATGCGATGGTAGAGTGTGCGGGCGGGAAGCTCTTGCGGATACGTTGCGGGAACCCGCTCTGCAAGTCGCGCAAGTTCGGGCCGCCGCTGGCGAAGCCGCATATCATCTGCACGATGGAGCTCGCATTCGGCAAGGCTTTTGTGCAGTGCCCTCGTTGCGGCGCGGCGAATATTGTCAAAAACAAAGCGCCCGCCGTAGAAAGCCCTTGACACGAAAACGGGCAGGGTATAATATGGACGAGCATGACGAACTCCCTTCCTTGGCGCGGGACACAAACCGAAGAGGCTGAGTAGGGCAGGGATTACAGAGCGGTCCACGACCGTCCCGCGCCTTGAAGAGCAGAGGTCCGACGTAGCGAGGGCCTTGTCAGGCATAGACAACTGAAGCCGTTTGCTTGCGTTGCGCTTTACGCCCAGCATGATTATGACGGAACCCTAAGAGGGCCAGCCGTCGTAAAACTGTTGGGCGTTTTGCTTTGTCTGGAGGCAAGTGATGTACAGGGCGCCACAAGACGCGCTACTCATCAATGACTTTCCCGTATTGAACGCGCACCGCGAGGCCGTGATCGCGCTGGACGCGGCGGCGCCGACTGCCGACCAGTTCGCGGAGAACAGCGGGCGTGCTGCTTGCGCGCGGGCTTACTGCGTCTGGAATCCCGCTGGTGGCGTGACGCCGGCATGTACGTTGCGCATCTGGGTGAAGCGGGCAAAGGACTTGACGGATACGCCGAACTATATCGGCGGCGTGCTCTACGTTGACAACGGTGCCGGTATGCCTGCAGCTTACGAGGTAGTCTCGGCGGGCGGTGACGAGTCATTCGTGATAGATATTCCCGCCGATGCCGATGACGTGTTTGTGCAGTTGGTGAGTGTTGATGGTGTGCCCACCAGCTACCGCCTCGACTGCTGGATTCGTTGGGGTCCTTAATATGCCTTGGGCCAGTTTGGCGGCGGCTCGCAAAGCAGCGCCGAGCCTGCTTGTCCCGCAGAAGGGCAAGCCAATCAAGAGCCTGGCGCAGGCGAATGCGATAGCAGCCGTTTACGACGGGCTGAAGGACGAGCCTGGCATAAAGAGCGCGGCGGCGACCGCCAAGGGCTGGTTCAAGCAGAATTATACGTGGACTGGCAGCGCGTGGGCAAAGAAGGTGGCTAAGACTGTGCGGAAGCAGACGGTAGGTTCGGGCTTAGGCGGGCAGGGTGGAGCCTATGCAGCGGGGCCGGGCGGGAAGTGCGTCTGCCCTTCCTGCGGCGCGACGAAGACCAAAAGTGCTGGTACGGCCTGCACTTCCGAGACTTGCCCTTCCTGCGGCGCGGCGATGCAGCGGGCGGGACTGCCGGGGCCTGCAAAGACCACAAAGGAGTTGATAGGCATGGACGCGGTAGCATTCAGCGCCGGAGCACGCTTTGCGAAGGCGGACGAAAAAGGTGAGGACCGCTACCTGACAATCATCGCCAGCGACACCGGCCCAGATCGGCAGGGCGGCCATGATCCACTGACCGGCGAGCGCTGGAAGGCGGAGCGGGTGACGCAGAAGTTCCTTGACAAGATGAAAAAGGCGGCGGCGGCGGGCAGCATCGAGTTGAACTCAAGCCACCAGTCGGCGGTGCCGCTCGCTTTCAGCGTGGGCGTAGCGGATACCGCAGACCTCGACGCCAGCCTGATAGGGCCTTACGGAGTGTTCGCACCGATATTCAAGATAGAGGCAAATTCCGCAGACGGCAAGTTGCTATGGGAGATGGCCCGCGACGGAAAGAATCAGCGGGAGTTCTCCATCGGCGGGCGGGTGACCAACGCTTATGTCGCGCATGATGCTGAGGTCGGCGGGATGGTCAAGTTCCTCGACGACGGGGTAGTGACGCACGTTGCAGTCTGTCGGCCAGGAGAGGCGGCGGTGCCGAGGACGGGCCTGGCGGGAGCGATGGTCAAGGCTATGACAGACGCGGGCCTGGATTGGGACAAGCTGGCCGACGAGGCGGAGAAGGCTTACGTGACTAGCAGCGGCGACGTGGAGATTAGCTCGACTGACATTCGCGAAGCCGAGGCGTCAGCTTATGAGTATCCTGAGACGCCTGACTTCATGGAGAACCTCCAAGCTATTCGGATGCGGGAGGAGCTCCCGAAGTTGAATGCCCTACTGCGAGGCACCTTCGACGAGATTGACCGGGATGATGAAGTCGAGGACAAGCGGGCCGCGAAGATCAAGGCGGTCAACGATCACGAAGACGCCTTAGAGACATTACTGACCAAGGCAGTAACCGACGAGGAGCTGCGCTCTATCGTTGATAACGCACAAGGAGGTACAGACATGGGTATGTTTGCGAGCCGGAGCGACGAGGAGCGCACAAAGATCGCGAAACTCCTCGAAGTGGCAGAGGACAAGCTGGACGAGTTCGGGCTAGAGGACCTGCTGAAGCTGGACGCGGATAAGCGGGAGGCGCTGGAGAAGGCGTTCATCCCGGTGCCGGCGCTGGCGGCGACGGACCTCAGTTCCGTAACGAGCGGGCTGCTGCACGTAGATGAGGTGGCGAGCTTGTTCAAGGTCTTCGCGGAAGCGACTGGCCTGGCCGACCTCCGCAAGGAGAACGAGGACCTGAAGGCAGCCGCGGACAAGGCCGAGGAGCCTGCCGCGACAGAGCAGCCGGCGGCAACGGTTGTTGCTGAGGCCGGCACACCCGCCGAAGCCGCGACGGTGGAGACCGGCGAGCCCGTGAAAGAGGATCCGGTCAAGCCCGAGGACGTTCGCAGCGTTGTCACAGAAATAGTGAACAAGGCCATGGGCGCGCAGAGCCCCAGCGTTGAGGGCACCGAGGGCGAAGGCGTATCGACCGACGCCCGCGCGAACATCGAAAAGCTGCTCGGCGAAGGTATGTCGCCCGCGGACGCAATGGACGCAGCCTTCAGTGGCAGTTAGCCAATAGCGAATATCCCATAGTACCCAACACCGAACGGGCGCGCCCGGACAACACGGCACATGGACACAGCATACATCGCGGCAACGACGCAGACTGAGGACGCGCGGGCCGGCTCGGCTCTACAAAAACACACAGAAAAGGAGCGTGCTGGCATGAACTCCATGCTCGCTAAAGCCCTCTCGGGCGACCTCAGTAAGGCGCTGACTCCCACCACGGGAGCGGCGCTGATAAACGCAGTCATAAGCCCCGTCATTTCCGAGGAAGCATTCAAGAACATGGCGGCGCTGCAATACTGCCCAATAACGCCGAACCTGCAGGGCAGCCCATTCGAATTCGACCTGCGCTCGGCGATGGCCTCGGCATATCCCGAGGGTAGCTCGGCAACGCCGCAGACTTCTGGCGACAACAGTACCTACGCCGAGACCTCCATAGACGTCAAGATCATCCGCAGTTGGGGCGAGTTCGACAATTTCGTCGGCTCGGTGAGCAAGTACAACACTGCGCGCAACGAGGTGTTGGGCTCCGCTCGCTCCGTAGGCGAGCAGGCCTGCGGGCAGACGTGGTGGGGCGACGCGACCGCGAACAGTTACACCTTCGACGGTTTCGACCCGCACGTCGACCTGTACACGCTCGACGGCGGCGCGGTTGCGGCCACTACCGACATGATAGACACCATGATAGCGGCGACCAAGCAGAACGGTTCACAGGGCCTGCCGCGGATGCTGTTCATGAGTCCATTCATAAAGATGGCTCTCAGCCAGTACTCCATACGAACGTACAAACACGACCTTGCCATACAGAACGTGAGCTATCCGCGTGGCGACGGCGGGCTGCAGTTGGCCCACTGGCAGGGCGTGCCGATCCTGGAAGTTGACTTCACCAGACCTCAGGGCAAGGCCGGCACCACGAGCGGCGCCGCCCAGCTTTACGGCGGGACCCTGGCGGACGACACCTACTATGTGCGTGTAGCTCCGGTGACGCGCTACGGCGAACAGATGGCGAGCGATGCAGTCGCCGTCGTGGTAGCAGCAGGCGGAGGCGCGGCGGCCTTGGTCATTACGCTGCCGGCGCCCTTCTCGCATGACAATATCAACGGGGCTTTCGGCGAGGCTATCTATTGGAAGATTTACGTCGGCACGAGTGCGATAGATACTCCGCTAGTAGTCACCACCAATGCCCTGACCTATGACGGCAACGGAACGCCGAACGGGTACGTGCAGAGCTATACCTATGCCGGCACGAACACGGCGCGGCGTGGCGCGGTTGGAACCGCCACAGCGGGCAACGAGGATCAGCCGCTTGGCGGAACGCTCGATGTAAATCCCGACGAGGCTGTGTTCCTCTGTCTGCTGGACAAGAACATCGGCTTCGAGCTTCCGTGCAGCCGGTACGATGACGGAACGGACATCGGCTACTACGACCTGTTGGGCTTCAAGCGCCTGGCCGAGACGAAGGATGCGACGAACTTCTTCGTCAAATCCTACATGCTCAACGCCATCAAGTGGGGCGCAGTCCACGCCATCGGGCGTAGAATGCGCGCGGCGTAGTAGCAGTAAGGTAGTGCCCATCCCACCCAGGGAAGGTTGAGGGGCGCAGGCATCGGCCCTGCGCCCCTCGCCATAACGGACAACAGGACGAAAGGCGAAAAGGAGACAGCGCGATGGCAAAGTACGTGTTGAGGAGAATCGACGGGATCGGCGGCGGCGGTGCACTAGTCGGCGCATCGGGCAAGCAGTATGACATAGACGCACAGGGCCTGGTCGTCGTCGATGGCGAACTCGACAGAGACGCAGTGCTCGCCGTAGGCAAGCCGCCGGAGTGCAACGAGCAGATGGCCGGCAGTCCGGGCGTGTGGCAGCTAGTCACCAACGATGCGATAGCACCAGCACCGGCAGCCGTGGCGGTAGCGAAACCGGAGTCTCCCGCGCCGCAGCAGGATGCTGAGGCTATCCGCGCCTTCGGCACTACGGCGGAGCGGCAGGAGGCGCAGGGGCCGGAAATCAGTGTGCTGGCCGAGGAAGCGGAGGCCGAGCCGGAACTAGCCCTGGGCATAGACCCGGAGAAAATCGCGGCTATGGAGCGAACGGCGGATGAGGCCGACGGTGTGTTCGCGATGGAGGCCGAGGCCGACGAGCTCGACCCGCCAGACGCAAAGCTGGGCTACCGGCGCTGCAGGGGCAAGACCTTGAATGGCACCCAGTGCAAGAAGCGGGCACAGGCAGGCAGCAATTACTGCATTCTCCACGACCCGGAGGCGTAGCGGATGGCGCAAGACCTCTGCACCTGGCAGGATGTATGGAGCCTCACACGCAGGGCGGTAAGCGGCGTGTACACGCAGGCGGACATTCAGACCCTGTGCGAGGGCGACACCAATACCCAGGGCTTGATAGAGGTTTGGTCGCGGTGGTTTGAGGGTCAGTGCGGGATAGTCTTCGACTGGACGGAGGACGCGGTCATCTATCTCGACGGAAAGAACACCAATCAGGTATTCCTGCCGAGCGCCTTCGTCAACCCCGCGGTAAGCGCCCTCTCCTACGAGGTGTCCGGCTCGCTCACTGAGGTTACGGAATACGACGTGACAGACGAGGGTATCATCCGCTTGACCGGCTACGCCATCAGCGACTATTCCGCCCGCTCGGGAATGCCTCGCTTTTCGCGCGGGCGCGGGAACGTGAAGGTGACGCTAAACTACGGCTATGAGGCCATCCCTGCCGACGTGCGCGGCGCAGTCGCGCGGCAGATAGGACTCGAGGTCCTGGGCCTGTATGACGACGCGGTTGACCAGGGAGTGAAGTCGCGGCGGCTCGGTGATCGGCAGGAGAGTTGGGGCAGCGGGAAGTTCTCCGGAACGATAGAGCGCTGGGAGGACGACATAGCCACGACGTTGAGGGGCTATCGCGGCGGTGTGCGCGTCGATCCGGCAGTGAGGACGGGATAGCATGGCCGCGGCGGACTTCGCGGGCTACGGCAACAGCGCGATACTCTTCGGTTGGGATACGGAGACTGTGGATGTCAAGCGGGCCGACCTGACCGGACGCAGCTTCAGCGATGTGGCAACGAATGTGAAGTGTAAGCCCGACGGCGAGAAGCAGGGCATCAAGATAACGGATGTCGGCGCGATGCCAGCTTATGAGAGACGCTTCTTCTTCGCCTGCACATACACTAAGAGCGGTTCGGCGAGCCTGGCGCTGCTGGGCCTGATGCAGACGAATGACGTGATAGTTGATGCGGACGGTACGGAGTGGCGCGTCGAGAGTATCGCGAACCCCGGCGGCGCCGACGAGCACCTTGAGGTCTTAGCGCACAGAGAACCAGCGGAGTAGGCTGATGGCACTTGAGTTCACGCAACTGAAAAAGGTAGGGCAGCAAGTACCGGCAACCTGGCGGCCAAGTTCGGGCGCGGGCGCGGCGGGTGCGTTGTCTGTCTCACTCGCCAGCAACCAGAAGTCGGTGAGCGTTGATTTCCGGCGAGGCTGCGAGCTGATGGCACAGTTTCCGGCGAATGTCTTTGTGCCGGTCAGCAAGTACGCCTATGAATTGGCCGGCAAGTATTCATCTGGCGGCGGGCAGCCGAAGGGTTTCTACTCGCGCAGCAGCGCGTCGCGGGCCGATGACTATATCATCAACGTGCAGTCGGGGCTGTTGCGGAGAAGCTGGCGGCGGCGGGGCGTCCAGCAGGGCGCGAAGGCTGTTGACATCGGCTTGTACAACGTGGCGCGGTCGCGGCGGGGCGCAAACTATCCGCTCTATCTGTTTGCGGGCACAAGGCGCATGAGACACCGGCCACTGCCGCAGAAGCTGCAGTCACAAGTCAAGCCGGAAATTGACCGCTTGACTAAACTGCACAGCATGAGAGTACGGCGGGCATTTACAGCAAGCAGTAGGAGAGGATGAACATGGCGCGGAAGTTCCGGCTAGACCAGGTGCTGACCGAAGTCCGCGACCTGATAGCGGCGGACTTGCCGGCGATGATCACGGCGGCGGGCTTGCTCGATTTGAAGAGCGTCGGGCTGGGCGAGCCGACGTGGGTAGGCGACGACGAGTTCCCGACGGTGCGGGTGAACGGGCACGCCACCTCGCAGGGGCGGATTGCAGGGCGGTCGCTGGAGCCCGGTTATGTCCTTGAGATTTACGCGGCATACAAGCAGCGGCGGACGGACGAGGCGATAGAGGACGGGTGTCAGCTGGCCGATATGTGCTTGCAGATACTGCTCGACCATGATTGCCACGAAGTCGGCGGCGTGAATATCTGGCGCAAGACGATACGCGGCTCGGAGTTGATCCGGCCGATACACGACGAAGAGGGCGGCTGGCAGGGCGGGATGCTGAATATCCGGCTGGTGGGCGACAACTTCACCTGGACATAGGAGGCGAGGGCGCATGGCAAAGTGTAAGGCGAAGACGAGCACGGGGCGACGGTGCCGCAAGGATGCGTTAGAGGGCAGCGACTACTGCGCGCTGCACCAGCCGGTAGAGCAGGCGGAGGTTGCGCCGGAGCCAGAAGCCGATGTAAGCGAAAGTACGGTAGCGGTGCGGGAAGACGCCATTATCGCGCCGGAACCGTCGGCTACCAGGCAGGTCGCGCCCGCAAGGGATGCTCAAGCGGGAGTGCGCAAGGTGCGCGGCCTGTACGGTGCGCCTGCCTTGGAGATAACTGGCAAGGACGGGACGAAGACGCGGGTGCGGACGCGGGAATCGCTGAGTACTTTCGGGCCGATCGGCGCGGACTACCGCGATAGCCCAAGGCCCTGCGAATGCGAAGAGGACGACGGGTAGTACCGACCCACAGAAGCGCGAACTCCGTGAGGAGGCATTAATATGGCTACACAACAGGACGCAGTAAGACGCGGCGGCGAAGGCCGACTCCTGTACATCGGGCAGGATACACAGGCTGAGCAGGTGACGCCGAATCTACCGCTGCCATTCTGGGCGGACTTCAGCATCCGTGAACTAGCGAATACTGCGGAGGTGCGGAGTGGCGGTTCGCGGTCGCCAGTAGAACTCGAGGAGGGCATGTATGGCGTTGAGTGGAGCGTCCGCTTCCCGAAGATTCAGGCGGCGGACGCGGCGGTGACATTCTACAATCTGGTAGTCGCAACCGGCTCGCCGGAGGAGTGCCCCTTCTTCTCCTTCACGTATGGCGACGACCGCAATCAGTACACTATTCAGGACTGCAAGTGCGATAACCGGACGCTGGAGGGCGCGGCGGGCGAGACCGAGTGGTTGACCGGCACGATGTCCGGCTTCGGCGGGATGGTGCGCGACGGCACGGCGGCGGCGCAGACCTACCTAGACGCGCCCGGCCTCGCCATGCACGAGGCGGCGCATAGCGCGTGGGAACTCAGCCGCTTCCGCAGCAGCTACTCAAATGGCCTGCGCATGACGCCCGTGATAGCCGGCCCGACGGGAGGGCCATCCACGCGGACATCCCGCGAGTGGGATTACCTCACCGAAGGCAACAAGACCATCGAAGGCGAATACGGCCTGTTCGTTTATCAGGGCGGCGATGTGAACGGGGCGTGCTTGGCTACCTATGCGCACGTAATGACCTTCACCGAGAAATGTACGCCATACGAGGGCCTGACTATCACGTGGGCGGGGCAAAAGATTTCGGGTCGCGACGTGAACATTCCTGGCGATGACAGCGAAATCGAATGGACGATCCCGTGGCTGGCGACGAATGAGACGGTAGCAATGGTGTAGAGAGTAGCATAGTAGCGCGGAATCGCAGGACGAAAGGACGAAGGACAATGGGCGAAGAGAAGCAGGAGGCAGGACAGCAGCAGCGCGGGCCGCAGCAGACTGCGATTCGCGACTTGCAGCAGGCAGCGTATTTCGTTGCGCGCAACTTTCCGATAGTCGATTGGCGGCTCCAAGACGACGGGTTCTTCTGGGCTGTCTTCGACCTTACCGACGACTTCAAGGCGGCGCGGCTGGCATGGCCGCTGTCGCCGGAAGCCACCTATATCGGCAAGTACCGGCTGCTGCAGGACACAGTGCAAAAGCTGCAAGAAGAACGAGGAGATGGCGAACATGGAAGACACACCGGACGTAGAGGAGATCGCAGAGGAAGGCGCACCGGATGAGCAGCAGGAGCAGCAACCGTCGCCCGCAGAGACAGAAGGAACGGGCGCGGCAGAAGAGACAGAAGCATCCACGACGGGAGTCGGCGACCAGGAACGGCTCGACAACCTGGCGAAAGCCATAGAGGCGAGCGGCCGGCCGGTCTTCGCAGCAGACCGCAAGACCGACGAGCAGATACCGCTGCCTGGCAGTCCCGGAAGCTGGTTCACACCTCGCCCGATCACCGCGCAGGAGAAGCTCCGCTGGGAGTCCATGCGTGGCCGCGCGGCCACATTCATGTCTGCGAATGACAAGCCGGAGACCAAGCGCCGCGTCGAGACCACCGCCCAGGAGGACGAGGCGTATCTGTACCTCGTCGGCATCGGGATTCGGGAGTATCACTTCATCAGCGGCGGCGGCACACGGCATGGCAAGTATGCGGCGAACCTCTCCGCGTCACAGGCCGCCAAGGAACTTGGGCTGCTCGACCCGTTGACGGGCGAGTGGCTGTATCTGTGGCTGCAGGTCTGGAATGGCTTGACGCAGGAACAGGAGCGTGAGCGGGAAAACGCTTGAACCGCCTGCGCGGATGGGTGCGGGCGGGATTCAAGGACGAGGACGGAGGCGGGCAGCGCGCATGGGCATGGGAACACGGAGGCCCGGAGCCGTGGATGTTTTCCGTGCTGGATGACTACTCATGGATGAAGCGCGGCTTCCTCCCGCATGGCGCGGCGACCGCAGAACATGACTGGCAGTGGCGGGAGGCTATCAACGCCGTTGACGCCGAGGTCAACGATCTGTGGGACGAAGAGCACGAGCAGGCTACCGAGGACAGCGACGGCGCGAAGCGCGGCGACAAGGGCGTACACACCATCCATGACGGGATTCACGGCGTGCCCGGACGTGACGGCGAGCGGCACATGCCCGGCGGAATAGTCGGGCGCAAGACGGGCCGCAGGCCGAGGCACGCGCCGAAGTAGCTCAGGAGCGAATGTGCCATGGAAGAGTCTCTCGTCTATGCTGTGAAGGCCATTGATAGGGCGTCGCCCGCGCTCTATGGCGTGGCGCGGAGCATGAAGGCTTTGCAGAACGCAGCCTTCGGCACACGCAATGCGCTCGGCCAGTTCAAGAAGTCCTGGGCTACAAAGATGGAGGTGCGGCTGCACAAAGGCTTCGAGCAGTCTTTCCAGGCTATCGCAAGAGGTGCGAGTGTCGCCTGGCGGGGTATCAACCGCTTCATAACCGGAACTATACGGGCCTTCCGCGCGGCGGCGCGCTGGGCCTGGAATCTCTACAAGCGCATACTCATGGTCGTTGCTGCGATGGCAGCCCTCGGCGCGGCGGCGCTTGCGACAGGCCTCGGCATAGCCACCAAGCAGGCGGCGGCATTTGAGCTCGCCTCGGCGAAGGTGCGGGGCGTTACCGGCGCAACCACGGCGGAGATGAAAGTCCTCGACGCGACCATGCGCGACCTCGCTAAGACCAGCATCTATACCGCCGGCCAGTTCTACGAGGCCGGTTACTTCCTCGCCTCCGCGGGCTTCGCTCCCGACCAGATCCGGGCCTCCATTCAGGGCGTCACCAAACTGGCGGAGGCTTTGGGCGCAGACCTCGGGCAGGCGACGGAGACCGTTGTCTCTACCCTATCAGCGTTTAATATGGCCTCACGCGAAAGCACGCGCATAGCCAACGTCTTCGCGGCGGCGAACGCAGCTTCACAGGCAACGATGGAGAAGCTGGGCAATGCGCTTATCTATGTCGCTCCACTGGCGGGTTCCCTGAACATCCGCTTTGAGGAAACGGTTGCTGCGCTCAACCTGCTCTTCAACGCGGGCCTGCGTGGGATGATGGCGGGTCGGTCACTTCAATCCATGTTGGCTACGATGCTATCGCCGACAAGCGAAGTCACTAAAGTGCTAAAACAACTGGGCCTGACATTGGAGGATATTGACCCGAAGGCGCATGGATTAGCAGGCGCGTTCGGGGCACTGTTTGAGGCGGGGATGACCACTGGGCAAGCCGTCAAGTTCTTTGGCAAAGAGAACATAAAGACATGGGAGATTTTGAGGGGCGCTGGAATACCTGCTTTGATTGCGATGGAGAAGCAGATAACCGGCACCAACCAAGCCTTCGAGCAGGCCGCAATTCAGATGGATACGCTGGCGAATCGGTGGAAGTACCTGGTGAGCAGTTTGCAGGAGTTGGGGCTCGTCTTCGGCACGCCGATAACGAAGCCGCTAAAGAACATTCTCAAGATGGTGGCCGACTTCATCAACAAACTGTCCGAGACCAAGGCGATCCGCAGCCTGGCGAAGGTGGTAGGCGCAGCATTCCAGCGGATGGAGAAGTATATCAAGGGCACGTTGGAATATGTTGATAAGCACTGGCCGGAGGTCTGGGAAAAGGCACTGAAGACCATCAAGTGGATTGCGCTGGGCGTCGCGGGCGTAGT